>Ga0247723_1001418_pt1 | contig 14059 bp, 36 predicted proteins | sample MSEWelMarce5H_FC_FD_189079 | JGI IMG/M metagenome (GOLD analysis project Ga0247723, IMG submission 189079) | Subsurface sediment microbial communities from gas well in West Virginia, United States - MSEEL Well Study Marcellus 5H_FC | ecosystem: Environmental > Terrestrial > Deep subsurface >...
TTCCAGGGGAGGGCGGAGCTGGCTACCCGCAGTTGGTTAATCCCGACATAGTGCCTTGGTAAAGAGCCTTGACTCTGCCTCCTCTTGGGAGGGAGGGTCAACGGGTTGGGTTACTTTTACTGTGCCTCATGGCTGGTAGGAGCAACGGCGATGTACCTGTTGACATGTGGCAGAATATGTCTAGAATGGACGATAACGTTATGGAGGAGATTGATATGTGGGATGTGACGGCTTTGATTGCTGCGCTGTTCATCGGCTTTGGGCTTGGTGGTATAGCGATAGCAGTATTCATGTACGCACTCGACAAGATGCAAAACGGAGGTAGGAAATGATTGACGCCCCAACAACACCGGAAGAAGACGAAGCGTTTAGCGAGATTGAACGACAAGCACAGCAACGCAAGGAAGCTGTGAAGGCAACGATGTTTGTGGCAACGAATCCATACCGCGATCAAGTCATTGAGGAAGTGGCACAGGCTATCGAGAAGATGACTGGCTTTGGTCAGGACACCATTAATTCGTTTGCGATCTACATCAGGGGGATGAAGAAATGAACAACCCACCAGCATTTCCAGATTGGACAAAGGATGGCATGACCTTGCGTGATTATTTTGCGGCAAAGGCTATGCAAGGGCAATTGTCAAGACCAAGTGCTGGCTATTTGCCTGAAAAAGATCATGCGGAGTACGCCTACATGATGGCAGACGCAATGTTGAAAGCGAGGGAAGCATGACACCAACACCCAAACTTCGCTTTGTTGAGCGTGAAGTACGCATATACATTTGCGAAGGCATAGCTCGATGCGAACAACATAAGTTTCTCCAGCAGTGGTGGGAAGATGAAGATAGATTATTCAATGTTGTAACAAGCTCCATCAAAGGCGAATGGCGTGACGTACCAGTGGAGAAGGAAGAATGATCCTCGATCAAGGAAAATTGGCAAACGGTTTGGTTGACGAACTGCTTGCTGTCATTCACCAGTACGACGAGTCGCTGTATATGTGTAGCGTCATTGGCGTGTTGGAGTTGGTCAAGCAACAACTGATAACAGAGAGCCTCAACACGGAGGATGACGAATGACCCCGCAGAGCTTTGACATTGACACTGCCAAAGAGATCGTGGGCGATACACGCATGAGAACCATTGAAGCCAAGGCGCGACAAGATGCTGACAGTGGAATCATGGACAAGCCAGCAAGGGCAGAGGGTACTTACTGGGATGTCATACGCTCAGACATGGAGTACGTCGTATACATAACAGCACATCACAAAAGATTAGAAAGACTACAACGCATGAAGGAGAGGCAAGCATGACACAAGATGAAATCATTGAGATGGCTAACGAAGTTGGTTTTGTTGCATATGGTGAAGATTGTGGCGAGTATCGAATCCCAACATTAGCATTTCATTCACGACTTAAACGCTTTGCCGCATTGGTAGCCGCCAAGTACGAGCAAAAGATTCAAGACCTTGAAGACATGATTACAGAACTTCAGGAGAGACAATCATGACACAAGATGAAATCATTGAGATGGCTAGACAGACTGGAATGGTCGTTGTGAATGACGAATTTAGTTTGTTGCCTTTTCTTGAAGCCTTTGCCAAACTGGTAGCCGCCAAAGAACGTGAAGTTCATGAACACAACATGGGGGTATTGATGGATGCTTTATGGAAAGCTTGTGGTGATGATGAGGAAGTTGTTAACGCAACGATTGAATCTCAGGGAACTTTGATTAAAGCCAGAGGAGAACAAGCATGAATGAGCGTGAAGTGATTGAGATAGCTATACAGGCGGGGTGGTCAAAAGAATACCTTGCCACTGGTGATGACAAAGGGGCGCAATGATGGATATATCAATGCTATATGCAATGCCGATCGCCAGGTTTGATGCGTCCAGCTTTGTTGAATACGGCAAGTCTTTGTTTGATGCGGGCATCCCCATCAACGCCTCAACAACAAGCGAGGGGTATAAAACCAGCCTTACAAAAATCTACACTGGCAGTGTTCCCGCCGACCTACCGCCCTTGCCAAACTCGGAAGCGTTAGAAAAGTTTATTGTCCAGTGTGGAGAAGAGTTTGCTTCAGCAATTGGGTTTGCTACGGAGCTTTACGACATCGGCGTTCGCAACATCTGGATAAATGAAATGACACAGGGCGGGTTCAATGAGCTGCACAGCCACTACGGATCAAACTTTTCTGGATGCTTATATGTTGATATACCAGAAAGCTCAGGGTTCATATCTTTTCAAACGTTGCTCGGTAGGCATGACATAGCCCCTCTACAAATTAAGAATTTCACAGTGTTCAATTCAATGGAAGCAAATGTAAGAGTGTTTGCGGGGGACTTGTATATCTGGGAGTCGCATGTCAAGCACCAAGTAAAGCCAGCAACGTATGAAGGCAAGAGACGTTCTATTGCTTTTGATATAGGTTTGGAGTTTAAGGAGCTAAAGAAATGGAAGTAGTAAGCGCATTCAATTGGAAAGAGTACACCGCACAGGAGCACGCCAAGAGCGGCGACCCTTTCAAGGACATCAAGCGCAACGCAAAGATTGGAGCAATAGTGACCAAGACTGTCCACAAGATCAGGGAAAAGAACCCATCCCACGGCACAATGTTCGGCCTGACTGCCAAGGAGCTACAGCTGAAAGAGCCAGAGATGATGACAAGGAGCAAAAGCAAATGAAGTGGGTGGATTCAACTGCAAAGTTCATCAAGGAATTGATGAAGCCAAAGACCATCAACGAGATCATTGCTAAAGAGTTGCGCGAGGCGATCATCAAGAAGCTGGAGGCGGAGAGCGCTGTCGAATACGCGGCGTCTATCGTCACCTACAACGTCGAGCGTATCGGCAGGCTACAGCGCAGGCTTAAAGATCATGAGGGGGAAGAATGATGTTTGACCGCTTAGTTGTTGCCGCTGTCCTCAGTTGGTTTGGTGTGGCGGGCTTGTTGCCCGAACCGCCAGCAGCGCCTTTGACCGCCGCGCAGATACAGCAAAAGGGCAAGTACAAGTCGGTGAGCAACATTTGCCAGAAGAAGAAAAAGAGCAAGACCGTGAAAGAGATGTGCAGACGCTGGGAGGAACAAGCATGATTGAAGCAATGAAACAGGCGCTTGAGGCGTTGGAGCAAGTAACAAAAGAGTTGCTTGCAGTCAGGGATGAACTTGCTGAACGCGGGGCGAGGCCAACGACCAATGTGTTTCACCAACGAATTTGGGATAGTTCGTTCAGCGCATACACAGATCATGCAATACCAGCGGCTCAATCCCTACGCCAAGCCATCAGAGAACGCGCTTTGTATGAAGTTCAGAGGTTGGGTCAAGAGATTGAGCAAGAGCCTGTGGCGTGGATGAAGCCTGATGTTTTGTGTGACAGAGCTTGTATGTATTTATGCACCAAAGGATTCACTCAGTTTCCAGAATGTGCAACCACCCACCCACCACAGCGCACATGGGTAGGGCTGACGGAACAAGAACAAGGCGCAATCATGGAAGATATTAACGCTTATGGCGCTAAATTGTATAGTTTTGCCAAAGCCATTGAAGCCAAACTCAAGCAAAAGAACGGCTTTGCCGAGGAGAAGAACAATGATTGAAGTATTGAGGCTGGCGCTTAAGGCGTTGAATGCTGGCGAACACGCTCATTTGATTATGAATACAGATGGTATTAAAGACAAAGTGCGCCAAGCCATTGCAGGGCTGGAAAGCCAAGAGCCTGTGGCATTGGAAACAGTCTACGAAACCATCATTCAATGGGATGAAGGCGGCGGGAAAAGAAGTCGCAGAGATTTGGCAAGACGAATTATTGACCTCTACACCCACCCACCACAGCGCACATGGGTAGGGCTGACAAAGGATGAGGTTGATTCATGGAACTTGCCAGACCATCCAACAGTGTTTGAGTTTGCACAATTTATTGAAGCCAAACTCAAGGAGAAGAACACATGAACTGGCTACCAGAACACAAGTGCGGTTTATACCTGACCCACAACGAGCACCGTGATTTTTACGAGACGGTTGAGAAGTCCTATAAAGCCGACGATTTTGTTTCTCCAGAGGAGTGGCGCAAAGCCGTAGCGGAGGATAGTGTTTGGGTTTTGCAATGGTATCCAGATACACCCATTGGGTTCTATCGCATTGCCGCATCAACACTGGAAGCCATTGAAGCCGAACTCAAGGAGAGGAACAAGCATGATTGAGATGATTCGTACATTCTTCGGCAGGGTGCGTGGGCAACACCGAGAAAAGAAAACTGTAGTTGTCGAGGGGCAACTGTGGCGATGCACCAAGTGCCACCTGATATTCCTAACCAAGAAGCAGGGCGAAAGCCATATCTGCATCGAATGCAATTGAACAAACTTTTTACAACCAAAGGAAAACAATGTTAATTAACATCAACAAACTGACCATCGATGCCGGCACACAATCCCGCGAGGCCATCAACGAAGACGCTATCGCCCGCTATGCGGATGACATGGCCAACAACGACCAGTTCCCGCCTGTCAGGGTCATCACAGACGGTGTCAAGAGCTATTTGGTAGACGGCTTTCACCGCTACTTTGCCGTCAAGAAGCTTGGCCTGACATCCATCGATGCAGAGATCACCAGTGGAACCCTGCGCGATGCCATCTTGGCAGCCTGTGCGGCCAACCCAGACCACGGCCTACCCCGATCCAACGCCGACAAGCGCAAGTCAGTGATCACTCTCCTTGATGACTTTGAGTGGAGCGACTGGAGCGATTCAGAGATCGCCCGCCAGTGCAGGGTGTCGCAGCCGTTTGTGTCCAATGTCCGCAAGGGTATTGCTCCTGACGTGGTGAAGTACAAGGCCAAGGACGGCACAGTCCACACGCGCACCCGCGCGGCCAAACCAACCGAGAAACCTGGTGATCGCCTGAAGTTCACACCCAAAGAAGAAGAGACGCCCGAAGAGTTTGCTCACGACCTGCAAGATGAAGTGATCGCAGACCTGACGGCACAGAACGAAAAGCTTCGTGACCAGCTGGCAGTGGGCGCGGCACCTGATCCAGCGGCAGCAGAGACCATCATTGCTGAGTTGCGTGAAGAAAATAAACGTCTGCACATGGAGCTAAAGACTGTAAAATTAAGTCGCGATCAATTCCAAAATGAAAATGCGCAATTGATGAAGCAGGTGGCGGCGTACCAACGTCAGCTTAAAAAGGCAGCTTAAGTCGAAGAGCTAATTTCGACAGGAGTACCAAATGGGACTAGAGCTACGGCCATATCAGGCCGAGACGCTGGATGCTCTCCGCAAGGGGTTTGCATCCGGCAAAAGGGCTCAGATCTTGTACGCGCCCACGGGTGGCGGCAAGACTGAGATGGCAATTGCTTTGCTTGACGCAGTGCGCGCCAAGGGCAACAAAGCAGCGATGGTTTTGGATCGCATCGTTCTATGCGACCAGACCAGCGCACGGCTGGACAAGTACAACATCGACCACGGTGTCATGCAGTCCACCCATTGGCGATACAGGCCATACGAACGCATCCAAGTTTGCTCGGCGCAGACGCTGGAGAAGCGCGGCAGTTTTCCTGGTCTCAACCTGTTGATCGTGGACGAGGCACATCAAACCCGCGAGCAAACGGTCGAGTTCATCAAGAAGAACCCAGACGTTCGCGTCATTGGCCTGACCGCTACGCCCTTCACCAAGGGGCTGGGCAAGATCTACGACAACATCATCTCCACTGTGACCACCAAAGATCTGGTGGACAAGCAGGTGCTGGTGCCGTTGAAAGTCTTTGTGGCCAAAGAGATCGACATGACCGGTGCCAAGAAGGTGGCCGGTGAATGGAGCCAAGCAGAAACCAGCGAGCGTGGCATCAAGATCACTGGCGATGTGGTGGCCGAGTGGGAATCCAAGACGATGGAAATCTTTGGCCGTCCCCGCAAGACCATTGTGTTTTGTTCAGGGGTGGCTCATGGCGCGAGCTTGTCGCAGAAGTTTGCGGAGGCGGGCTACAACTTTGTGGCGCTGAGCTACCGCGACGACGAACAGTTCAAGAAGGACGTCATCGCTGAATTCTCCAAGCCGGACACCGACATCCACGGCCTGATTGCCACTGACATCCTGACCAAAGGGTTTGATGTGCCTGACGTGATGATCGGCGTGTCGGCTCGGCCATTCAGCAAGTCTCTGTCCTCCCATATCCAGCAGATGGGGCGGGTGATGCGCGCCAACATGGACAACCCAGAAGACAAGCCGTTTGCTCTGTGGCTAGACCACTCAGGCAATTACTTGCGGTTCAGGAATGACTGGGACGATGTGTTTGTGAATGGCGTCGAAGACTTGGATGATGGCAAGGAGAAGACCAAGAAAGAGCCGACCGAGCGGGAGAAGGAGGAATCCAAGTGCCCCAAGTGCAAGTCACTGTGGCCAAAGGGGCTGGACATATGCAGCCATTGTGGTCATGTGCGAGAGCGCAAGAACAGCGTCAGTTCGGTGGCTGGCGTCATGCAAGAGTTAAACAACAGCACCCAGTCCATGCCCAACAAGCAGGAGTGGTGGTCACAGCTCAACTGGTATGTGCAGCACGCGGGCTGGTCGCCTGGTCGAGCGGCGCACACGTACAAAGACAAGTTTGGCGTATGGCCTCGCGGCCTGATCGGCTCAACATCCACGCCAACACCCGAGGTGGTTAAGTTCATCGATTCGCGGGTCAAGGCATACATCCGACAAATGAAAAGACGCTGATGGACTTTCTAAACTTTTGTGCAGCGCACGGCATCATCATCAATCATCCGCCGCCCATAGGGATTTGGAGGCGGTATCCGACCACCGACCACCCAAAGAAACGAAATGGGGCCGTCAAATTCATGGGCGATCACGCGTTTGTGCAGAACCATGCGACCGACACCGATGTCTCTGTTTGGAATACTGACGCGCCGGTGAGCGTGGACACGGCTAAGTTTGCCCGCATGGCCAAAGAAGCGGAGGCCATGAAGCGCAAGGCACAGGCTGAGGCAGCGGCCAAGGCCAATGAAATCTTGGGCCTGACCAAGTTGGCCAAGCATGAATATCTCAAGGCCAAGGGCTTTGAGGATGAGTGGGGCAAGGTTTGGGTGAAGGACGGCGAGCAGATACTGGTCATTCCCATGTGGATCGAGGGCTATCTGGTCGGATGTCAACTGATCAAGGCCGGTGGCGACAAGAAGTTTTTGTATGGGCAGCGGACTGCTGGCGCTGAATTCTGCATCGACAGTCGGGGTGAGCACATCCTGTGCGAGGGGTACGCGACAGCCCTGTCAATCCAGAAGGCCATGAAGAGTTTGAAGCGGCCATATACCATCCATGTGTGCTTCAGTGCCGGCAACATGAAGCGTGTGGCTGAAGGCAAGCGCGGTCTTGTTGTTGCGGACAACGATGCCAGCGGAACCGGCGAGCGTGTGGCAAAAGAGATTGGTTGGCCGTACTGGATGAGCGACACGGTGGGCGAAGATGCCAACGATTACCACATGAGGGTGGGGCTGTTTAAGTTCAGCCAAAGCCTGAGCCGGTCACTGAATGCTGTCAGACTCTTGCGGAGCGGCGACAGTGAGGTAGCCGTTGCTTAATATTTCAGCGGCCATTAGCTGGGAGACCAGCTCCATGCCAAGCGTGGTGCAGTTGGCACCAAAGCCGACAGAGTCAACATTAACTGTGACTCTGCCGTCTTTATCCTCCAACAAATAGATTGCGAAAACGGATTCAGTTTTTTTCATATCAGTTCGGGCTGGGTTGGGGCCGACCATTGTGCGGCCATTGCATCGGCGATCCCTTGGTGCGTGGCACTGCGAAGCTTCCAGCGATCAGGCGAGGGCGGCAATTTGTCATGCCCGAAGTTATCACATTGGTTGCCCCAGCGTTTGGCTGTTTTGCCTGATGGCGTGGTCACCAAGCGTGGCTCAACATAAGCAGTGGGCACCAGCTTGGGCAAGCCCTTCAGCCACAGGCAAGTGCGTTTGCTCACGTCATGCCCAAAATCGTAGGGCTGGATGATCTGGTCGGGCTTGCGGATGTGCGAGGAAATGATGCTGATCGGATTCTCCAGCGCGATGCGTGGGATGGGTGCGTTCAACAGCTGGCGCACAAAATCCAAAGCCTGATCTTGCACGCCTGAAGCTTTCTTCGCGGCGAAGTGTGCAGCACCCGACACGGCCAAGTGCGTACAGGGCGGAAAAGCGATCAGCAAATCCCAACCCTGACTCAACAGGGGCAGAACATCCCCTTGGTGGTGCAAACCTGGCGCGTCGGTCGGCAGCAAGTCGCAGGACATGGCGTAATGCCCTGCTTTTGTGAAGGCGTCCCTGACAACGCCGGAATATTCACAGGCGACCAGCACTCTCATTCTTTGGGCTTTGCAAAGTTGATTTCGGTGTGGATGTATCCCGAAAGAATCGACAGGATCGCGTCTTCACGTATGCCGCTGAAATAGATGCCAGCGATGCCCCCATCGGTTTGGCCTAGTTCGTTTTGAATGGACAGGCAAGCCGCGTTCAGGGCGTTTTCTGCAATGGTTTTGATTTGGTCTTCGGTGTATTTCATTTTGGAGCTTTCAAAAGTTCACTGTCACGATAAGCCCTGTTGAGCTGGATGTGTTCGGTATGGATGTCGTTAGACCATTTGTGCCACCATCCATTGTCGAGTTCGTAGTCGGTGGTGTGCTGGTCGAGCCCGCGCTTGAGCGCGTTCACGGCGTGGCTGGTTGTTTGGCCGTAGGCTGTGAAGGTAAAGTTCGGCGACTCAAAGGTGGCTTTGATCATAGTTCTAACTCCTTATCAACAATGGCCAAGGCACCGGCCAACGATTTGGTTTGTGCGATGCAAACAAAATTCACCGCGTCTTCAAAGTAAACGATAAAGCGAAGATCGCTGTTTGATTCGCGCTTGTTCGGGTCTTTGTATTCGCAGTAGATCAGAAAATTAACTTCGCCAATTTCTCGCTTGAAACAGGGACAGGCATCGTGCCGCCAAGAGACATCCTGCCACCCTTTTGGCAGTTCAAGCGTGTCATCGTAAAGAGGGAATTCTTCTTTGTAGTTGCTCATGCTGAGGCTCCTTGGCGGTAGATTTGCAGTGCCTTGTCGAATGGCATAAGGTTCAATATTTCCTTGGATTTGATCGCCTCGGGCAGTTTGGGCTCTGACAAGTATTTGGCGAGAGCTTCTTTTTTCATGCCAGCGGACTGGTACAAGCGGCCATCGTCGCGGGTGAACATTACATACCGCGACAGGGCGCGCTTGAGGTCTTTGGCGTGAAGCCATTGGGCCACCAAGTCGCCAAAAATAGTCTCATGGTTTTGCTCTATCTCCATTGCGTTGTTGCCGGTGCCGATGGTCAGCTTGGGCAGAGTCTTGGCGTATGCGTCGATTTCTTGCGCCAGCTCCCGAGGGTGGACACTGTCGCACCCGCCGCGCCCATCATTTTCCACAATACCGGCCTTCTTGCCGTCGATGTAAATCGTGGCCTCGTAGCAGTTGGTTTCATGGCTTGCGAATTCGCTGTGCTTGATGTTTTTCAGTTCGATTTTCATGCGTTCACCTCGTCTAATCGTTTCAGGGTTTCTTGTTTGATTTCTTCTTCTTCGGCCTCGGTCATGCCAAGGCAGAATCGTGCGGCCATGCGTGTGCAATGTTGTGCTTGTTTTTCAGTCGGGGCAGTGATGGCAAGCATCAAAGCCCGAATCGCGAGTTCGCGTTTATCCATTTCAGAACAGGCAAACTTGGCAAGCCGAAAAGTTGGCGCGGTAGGTGATGGTGGCATCGTCCTCGCGGATTTTTTTGCCAGCGGTTTTGGTCATGCTGATGTTTTGCTCTTTGATCGGGCGCAGTTTTGAATCGGTGTAGTCGATGTCCAGCACCTTGCGGGTGTTCTTTTCGATCACCGCGATGCCATTGCCACAGCCTTTGTATTTTTTGCTGAGCAAGTCTTTGGGGATCGTGAAAACCTGTTCCTTGCTGATTCGGTTTGATATAAATTGCTCGATTGCCTTTTTGACTAGCGGCAAAATTTCAACGTCCGGCTGTGCAAGCGTGATACCGGCCTCGTACATGTAAAGGGCGACCAGTTTAGGGAAGTTGGCCACCTCGATGCCTTCCAGCACAAAGCCGTTCAGCATGGGCATGAAGCGTGGGGCTTGCCCCATGATGTCGAAGCTTAATTGCTCGATGTCTTGCCATTTTTTTGCGAAATCTTGCATGGTTCATTCTCCTGTTTCGATGTGGTTTGTGATGCGTTTGGCTTCGTCGATCAAGTCGTCAAAGTCGATGGTCGGCCAATGGTGGCCGTCTTGTTCGTAAGTGGCCGCGATGATGTTTTTCAATAGGTTCAGCATATCCTCGGCGTTTTCGATCAGGCGGTCGCTGGCTAGCGGCTCGTAGTCTTTCCCGAATATGTCGTATTTGCTCATTGTGCGCAGTCCTCGGCATAGTCTTCTAAAGCAGTGACAAGGCCGTCGAAGTCTTCGGATTGGCCGAGCATATCGGCAAGGGCAAAAACGATGTCGCGCGGGTACTCTTCGCACAGGGCGTTCAAGTAATCGATGCGGTCATCGTATCCGTGAGTTTGGTAAACGTTAAGCATGGGCTTGTTCTCCTTTCAATTGCTCTAAAAATTCAATCACGTTATCGATGCACTCGCCAACTGTAAAAATTGAGCCGTCGTTGTCCTTTGGTTTGTTTTTGATTCTTTGCGATAGCGTCCGGCGTATGTCGTACATATCGAAAAGTGCATCGCAAATTTTTTCTTCAAGCATGGTCTTGCCTTTCATGGTTCGGTTGTGAAACGTTCGGGGAAAAGTAAAAATTCGGCGCGCTTAAGTGCCCGCTCTTCTTCTTGATAGTGCCATCTTGTCGGCAGTTCGCGCTTGGCGTCCGTGTCCATGAGGGTCACAATGAAGCCTGACTCTGTCCGGAAAATCCGCGAGGCGAGGCCGTCTTTGTCGTTGATAAATGTCGCAATTGGTTTCATAAGCGTGACTCTCATCTTGTGTGGTTGGTTTGAATGTAACAGGCAGATTCGGACGCGAAAAGACGCGCCCAAATAGCCTGGTCATTCATAGGGTTATTTTTTCAGCGGTCACTTGCGGGCTTCGGCGCGGCCTTGTTCGATCAGGCGGCGGGCTTCGGCGCGGTCGTCGATCCGTTCGGCCTCGATCATCCGGCGGAGCGTCTCGGCGGGTGTTTGCCCGCGTTCGTATCGGTGGCCCGCGTTTATGTAATCTGCTTCGGTGTGTGTCATTGTGCGGGCTCCATGATCAGGCGTTTCAATTCGGGGATTGTGCGGCCTGTCATGGCCGACAATTCGCGCAGGGTAAGGTTTAGGTGCCGGTCGTAGTAATCGACAATTTCGGCGGGTGTGCTGGCGTGGTTCGGTGTTTGGTCTTCGTGCATGGTTTCCCCTTTAAATTGTGCAACATCCGCAACATGGCGCGTCTTCACAGCGTCCGGCCTTGTTTCGGTAAAACTCGCGGGCTCCGATCTGGAACACGTCCGAACGATAGCGCGGGGCTGTGGTGGTGTAGGTCATGCGGTCGTCGTCGTCCGTTATCCATGCCTGACGTGTGACAGTGTCGAAAATAATTTCGTCCCCTTTGCGGATCGGCGCGCCGGTGCGCGCGTCCTTTCCCGCGAATTTGGCTAACATTCTTTTTTGCATGGTTTCCCCTTTAGGCGGTTTGCAGTTGGATCACGCGGCGCTTATGGCCGCTGGCGTGGTCGGCAATCACGATATCTTTCGCGGCCTTGCTGGTACCGGCGCACAATAAACACTTTTCGCACGTTGTCCGGCGTCCGGCTTCAGCTGATGCGGGGCAAGTGGCCTCGGCGGGTTGTTTGTCGGTGCCAATTGAAACGCGGAAAACCCGCATCCCATGCAAGTTAGCAAGGGCGGCATCGTCTAGGCTGTCGGCTGATGCCATTACAAGGCGCGCCCATCGCGCGTGGTCAAAATCCGGCCTTTTCCATTGGTGCGTATATCCGGTGTGACCTTCGGTCTCGGCGGTCAATTCTTCCCACAGTTCGACCGGTGCGGCGGCTCCGTCTCCGTAGGTGCCGATCCGGAGTTTTTTACCCTTCAGGATGGCGCGAAGCTGGGCGGGCGTGGCGTGTTCATATCGTCCGGCCTTGTATGCGGTGTAGACCGCGCGCGGGGCTTGCCACACTGCGACATAACAGGGGGCCTTGCCTGATTTGCGCGCCAGTAGGGGCCGGTGTTCACAGTCTCCGCATATCGACCGATCCGCGCCGGTGTTAATGGCTTCGAGCGGTGGCACGTCCGAGCGGAGAATGAACGACTGAACGAGCGCGCCGGTTTTATCGTTGGCGCTTGCGTCTTCGATCTTGTTAATGATGACGACAATTGAGCGGCCATCGATCAGGCTCGGGCCTTCGTAGGCGATAAATCCTAGGGGTTTGGTTTTCATGCTGTGGCCTCGTAGTGTTTGCACAGGGTGCGGATTGGTGAGTCTCCGTCCGTGTACTTTTCGACAATGTTTAGGGTATATCCGGCGGCTTTGGCCGCGTCTAAATACAGGCCCGCGTCTAGATCCTCTTCAAGGTACAGGCTTTGGCCTCCCATGTAGGAATAGGCGCTTATTTTTTCAGCCAGTCCAAGGGCGATAGCATCGGCGCGCGGTACTTCAAGCCATCCGTGGCCGCTGTCGGTGTGAAATGTTAGGCGTTGGGTTTTCATGGTTTAGGCTCCTTGCTTGCGGGCGAATAGGCGCACGCTGGGAAATGGTTCACCGGTTGACGTGTGAGCGGCAATTAATTGGCGGCTGGGTTCCAGCTTTTCGGCAATTGACCGCCAGTCGGTGGTTTTCTTCACTGTCCAGCTGATGGCCGCGCGGTGTTCGGTTCCGTTGATCGCGTCCATGCCTGAATCGATCAGGGCGGCTTTTAATGCGGCCTCTTCTTGGGTGAGGTCTGAAATTTGGGCCTTGAGTTGGGCGATGCGGTCAACAATGGCGGAGAGTTCGGGTGTGTTTTTCATGGTTTGTTTTCCTTATTAGTCGGCAAGGTGGCTAAAAATTTTGGCGTAGTAGGTGCCGGAGTCGTAGGCGTCCAGTACTGCGCGGCCAATATCGGCGTTTGAATCACCGAAGGCCATAAAGTCAACACGTCCGGCAATATGGCGCGAGCGGTCAACAAATAGAGCGGAGCCGGTGGAAAAGTTGAATTCGTCTTTTACTTGGCTCAATACTTCAATTTCCAACACTTGGGGCGCGTCATAGGTGCGGCCCGTGGAATAGTTCAGCAGTCGATTGTTGTGGTTTACTGGTCTCATGTGGTTGTTTCCTTGTTTGTGGTTTGTCGTTTTGCACTGGGTGCACGTCCAATTATTCATAGCTGGAAAAGCTTGTCAGTCACCTATGTGACAGCTGGAACATATGAAAACCCTCATGGGTTTTTGTCCAGGCTGTGCATATATACATGCTGCCGGTTGATTTTCCGCATTTTTTCCCCTATATTGCGGCCCATGTTCAAAGCGAAGCGAGATAGTAATGGCTCTTACACGTAAGCAAATCAGAGAGGGACTATCACAAGTCCCTATAGATCAAGTTCTAGGTGTTTCCGGTGAGCTGACTACCAAACAGAAACGTTTTGCGAAGGCTGTAGCTGATGGGGAAACCAAAGCCAGTGCATACCGGAAAGCCTACAAACCAAACCCAGCACCGTCCACAATAGTCACCGCTCCCTATACGTTAGCCGCCGATCCTAGAATCAAAAGAGAGATCGAAGCCTATAAGCTGGCAAATGAAGCGGCTAAATACCGTTCAGCCCAACAGTTAAGGGATCTGGTCATCCAATCACTTGTCCAAGTGGTCATCGATCCGGACGCAAAGCCAGCGGTCAAAGTACAGGCCGCGAAGGTTTTAGGGACTGTCACCGAAGTGGCCGCGTTTACCGAACGTAAAGAGATAACCACCATCAAGACCAGCACGGACGCGCGCGCTCAACTGATGCAACAACTGCGCGACATGGTCAAAGCCTCAGCGACCGACGCGGTCGAAATCGACGCGCTCAGCCTGATGCAAGAGCTAGCGCCAATCGCATCATCCGACGAA
>Ga0247723_1001419_pt1 | contig 14059 bp, 22 predicted proteins | sample MSEWelMarce5H_FC_FD_189079 | JGI IMG/M metagenome (GOLD analysis project Ga0247723, IMG submission 189079) | Subsurface sediment microbial communities from gas well in West Virginia, United States - MSEEL Well Study Marcellus 5H_FC | ecosystem: Environmental > Terrestrial > Deep subsurface >...
CTAATCCAGAAAAAGCATCAATGCCTGTTTCTGTAGCTGCCAATGAGCCAGTTCTAGTTACTACAGATTCCCTAATCCGAACTAAACCAACACCGCCTCTCACATTGGTTAATGTACCCGCTAAAGTTACGGCTACTGTAGGTGCTGTACTACTTGTTCCAGATGAAACTATTGCATACGCACTATAACCGCCAATATCATTACCAGTAGCACTATCTGGCTCGTTTATTTCTACCGCAGTAGCGAATGTAGCGCCTGTAGCTGTAATAGATTGTGCTGAGAACTGCGATGGCGTTGTTACATCGGTTGGAATACACATTGCCCAAAGAGCAATATCCCCTGTCGTAAAAGCTGTAGCCGATGCGCCATTAGTTAGCGCAATACTCATTGGAGAGGTAGGAGTTGTAGTCCTTTCCCCATCCGCACTACCATACGATAGCGTACCACCACCAGTAGGCACTCGTACTATAAATGCCCAACTAATGTTATTAACGCCTAGCGTTACAGATAAAGTGCCTGTTTGACCAGCTACAGGAGTATTCCAAGAGTAAGCCCTTAGATTAGTATTGCCTGTATCTGCGCCTAGCGTAGAGTTGTAACCACCAGCCCCAGTAATTTCTTCTCTTAAAGTCCACCCTGTAGGGGTTGTAACTGTACCGCCATTGGCTGTACTAGGTTTTTGACCTACAAAAAGTAATACCGCATCACTAGCTAATATGCCTGATGGATAAGCTGGTGCAACTGTAGTACCACCAGATGCCGAGTATTGCGCTGCTCCAGCTACGGGTGTGCCGAAAGCCACTATTTACTCTATTAAGCGTGTGTAACTGTTGCTGAAGTAATGGTTACTGTCTGGCCTATTGTAATGCTTACGCTATCCAAGTTAATGTCAGAAGCAGATGTTCCAACTGTTAATCCTGTAATAATATCTGTACCGCCTGTAGCCGTACGAATACGAGCAGCAGCAGCAGTTCCAGTAGCATCAGCCGATGTATCAGACTTAGGGAATCCTGAGAATGTCAAGACACCCGATGCTGCTGTGCCAGCAGTACTATTTAGAGCAATAGTAGCAAGGATTGAGGCCATACCAGTAGTGCCAATCTCTAGCACTCCTGTAGATCCAATAGCCGTAACTACTGCTGTTAATCGAGCGTTTTTAACTGCTGTTGTGTAAGTTACCGCCATGTTTTATTCTCCAGCCTTTATGCCTACGATTTTACCATTTCCATCTCTAACTAGAGTTTTAGGAGTGTTCATTGCTTGCGCCAAACTTGCTTGATTGCTCTGTAGCTGATTGATCATTTGGCCTAGTCCAGATACGGCATTAGCCATACTGTCTTGGCCTTGTCTATCTTCTAGCAACTGTCTAGTTTTTTCTAGCTCATCAATTAACTGCTGTCTTTCTTTTAGAGCCATTTCGCTCTTTTTGTTAGCAGCATCAGTAATGATCTGAGCCTGTTGCAACTGCAACTGAATCATGCTCTTTTCTCTATCTAGCTCTACTTTAGACTGTTGAATAGCAATATCAGCCATAGCCTTTTCTCTAGCAGACTGTAGCTTTACTTCCTCAAGCTGGGCTTTAGTCATGTCAGACTGAGCTTTTGCCTCAACCTTCATCTGCTCAACTTGTGCGTACACTTGCGCTGCTTGCATATCAGGTGGCATTTGCTGTGGCTGTGGCTGAGAAATCTGAGCATCCATCTCTGGAGTAATTTCTTTAAAGAACTCGTTAGAATCTTTGTAACCAGCAGCCTCAATCATACGGCCTAGAGTATTGCGATACTGGCCTACAGTAACCAATGGATTAGAGAAGCCTTGAGTTCCGAGGATCTGCTCTTGTTTCTGTAGAACCATAGCAGCCATAGCCATTTGTTGATCTTTATTACCAGTACCCAAACCAACATTGATAGCTACATCGTAGTTGTTCTTCCACTCACGAGGATCAATAGATACATACTTACCACGCATACGGACTACCCTAGCTTTATCTTGGTATTTGCATAACAAGTGGAAAATTCCGCTAAACAAATCTTTAACTCCAGTATCAGCAAAGATACGAGCAATCATCTCAATACGGCCTGATCCAGCTTGTTGCATAGCAGCAATAGCAGTAGCAGTAGTGTTTTGCAGAATGTTTGCATCTAAACCTTGGCTAGTCTGGGTAACTCCAGAACGCTTCTGCAATACATTGTCCATGTAGTCAAGCATTGGGAAGCTCTGAGCTGCTGTAGGAGGAACAGTAAGGGCTTGTACTGCCCCTGGTGTTTTCATACGAACAATGCCGTTCGGAGCTACTGTCAGCAAGTCATCCATGTTTACTTGACCATCAATTGCTGTCATACGAGGCAGATTGGTAAGGTACAAGTTATCTAGGATTTGACGAGTAATCGTGGACTTAATCAACTGAATGTCCATCGCACGATCAGCTAGACTTTGACCAAAGAACTTATGGGGCATTGGAATAGGGCAAATAGAAGCGAATGGAATATGATCCACTTCTTCCTTATCCAAGACTGTAGTCATGCCAGCGTAAGTAACCTTAACCAGCTCTGCCATGCCGTCATCGTCTAAATCTGTACGGATGTAGCACTCAAACACTTCAATCTCTTGCATTGAGAAGTCTAAGGATTGAGCCTCATCAGGCATCTCGCCACGATCATAGCGAGCAATACGCTCTGGAGAATATGTCAAATCGCTATAAGCTGGCAACTCATCTACAACATCTTGAGAATAACCAGCAGCAACTAGATCTGAACGAGTCATCATTACACGATGCGCTACAAAACGAGCATTACGGATGCTCTTATCACGCTTAGAAATCAAGAACTCCTCTGGAGGTACATTCTCTACTTTTACACGCCCAGCTTCTTTTTTCTTCTTGATGACTACATCATAAGAGTATGTAGCTGGAATAGGCATACCAGTAACAGGATCAACGCTCTCAGGCGTTACTTCGTTCATATCTTGGCTTACAAGCTCCATCTCATTATCTGCAAAGAGCATTGTGAGTTCTTCTGCATTGAGGTCTTTGTACTTCTCTTTGATAGGATCTTCGCTATCTTCCCACCAGTATTTAACAATGCCGTTCTTCTGTAGAAGTGCATCTTTAAACCAATCGTGCATCAAAATAACGCCATCGTTATCTTGGAAAAACACTAAATTACAGTATTCTGTGGCTTGTTTAGCTGCTTCTTCATCGCCAGGGAACTTAGGCTCAAAACGCACTAACTCATCAGACTGAGTAAAGATACGGAGCAATTGTGGCAATGCACCATCTACTACCTCTGCTACTTCACCAGTAACAATGGATGAACGGCCTTCTACTTCGTTGCCATACGGCTCACGATTGTAGTATTTAATAGCCTTAGAGCGATCATCTGTAGTTTCTGTTTCTACGAACCCGATAGAGTTCTCGATCTCAGAGTCCAGAATACCTTTTAGCTTGTTATCATCCATTTAATTGCCTATTCTTTATTTAAGAAGATGTCGCTATCTTTAAGACCTAAATCTCTAGCAGACTGTACTATTTGTAAATACTTATGAGCGCCTATATCTGCTGGCCTTTCAACAAGCATATTTTTAACAACATCATACGCTTCTGGGTTATCTTTCCATGACTTTGACTGAGTACCAGCTAAATCATTATAAGCAGATACTAATGAAAATCCAGCTTTAGGATCTGGGTTATAACCGCCCTCTGGAGTAGCTTGATGAGTAACTCGCAACGCTCCAGCCTCCATTAACCTATCAAAGTTTAATGGATTAAATTCTGTTTTCAATGCCTGATTATCGCTTGTCAAACCAGCATACTTAGACATATCAAAATTTCTAGCCTTTGACTCTAGTAGTCCACCATACATCTGTTTTGGTTGCTGCATAGGCGAGGATAACAATCCTTGTAATGTAGAAATGTCCATTTACACAATCCAGTTTGTTTTAACATTTATGGGTTTATCCCATGTATACGGCTTCTCATCTAACCCTACGGCAACATACCGCCAAGCATCGGCAGCATGAGAGTTTTGGTCATGTAAAGGCTTATCGCTAAACATTTTAGTATCGGGATCAACTGCGTACCGATAATGCCTTAATGCCTGTAACCCTTCTGCACAACGATTGATGTCAAAATAGCAACGATTCATCAACATACGAGCAGCGTTAATTCCATCAGCAATGCTCAGTTTAGGAGTAATCCTAACTGGCAATCCCATTCCTTCAATAATCTCTTTCGTACTGCGCCCTGTCATATTCTTGTGTTCTGCATCATGTGGCAGCCAATGATCCCTATAAGTGTAGCCTTTTTCATGCAAAAGGTTTACATAAAAATCAATTGTCTTTTGGCAATCCTGATAGAAATCTATGATTCTTACCTCGCCCCCTGGCAATGTCTGAACAAACCAGATGCTTGTCATATCCGACCAGCCAAGATCCCAAAATGTAGAAACTAATATTCCTTTATCTACAGGCACATCCTTAATACGATTATCTTCTTGAGCTTTTCTTAGCTCTGTAGCATATACAGCGCCATCTAATATCTGTCTTGTATTGCCTTCCCATACATTGAGATAGGCATCCATATCCCTAGCTTTAAGATCTTCCATCTCTGATCTCAGCACAGAGGGAAACCAAGGATTATCAGACCAATTTACTTTTATTACTTTAGCGTTACTAGGTGGAATCACTACAAACCGCTTGTAGGTTTCATCCGTATCCAGCTCTGGGTTAAATGTTACCCAGATTTCCGAATTCTCTTTACGGATTGTAGGAATCAATACATCCCATGAGCTTTTAGATGTAGTCTGAGCTTCTTCTACCCAGCATACATCAACACCTTCAAACGACTTAATTTTAGTAATATTGTGCTTTAGACCAGCAAATAAGAACTCTGAGCCATTTTTACCAAAGATACTGGTATTTTGTACAGTATAGAAATCATCTAAACCCATAGACTTGATTTGATCTGCTAAGAGCGCATGAACTGAGTCTGAGATAGAGTTCTGAAACTCACGAGCGCATAGTACCCTGATCTTCTTCCTACGCCCAATGGCTAATAGAACTCTAGCTACTGTCCAAGACTTAGAACTACCTCGCCCACCATACACAATCTTATAACGATGATCTTCCAGCAAGCACTCTAGCTTCTCTGGAATCTCTAAACTTAATTTTTCTTCTACTTCGATCACTCTGGGCGCTTGATTACAAACTCAATTAAGTTTAGCTCCATTGGATTGCCATCTACACCACTAATCTCTGTGGCTTGTACTGGCTTACCATCCATGCGATCCATAATCTCTTTGACCGCCCAAGCATCTCCGTTCTCTGCTGCCTTTACGAGCTTGTCTGTAATATTGCGTAGTCTTTTGCGATCTTCTTGTAATAAAGCTATGCGGAGAGCATCGTAGAACAGCTTTCCCTTCTTGGCGTTATCGTTCCCTTTAGGAGCGCCAGCCTTATTTGTTTCAATCTCTACATTATTGTTTTCTAAAGCGTTTTCCATTCCATTCCCTTTGGGTTGATGGTTGATGATGTAGTTATTCTACAACACTTTTAGTCTAATAGTCCTTCTACTTTTTTTGTATTTACTGGGTCATACCCCATTTCATATGGACTATCTCCATTTGTATACAAATCTTTGGCAGTAGCTTTTCTTTTAATAATCTTATATTCGCCATTTAAAGCAGATTCACCATGCTCTTTTGCATAGTTTCTATCTATAGTTACCCAATCACCTCTATTTATTTCTGATGGAGCATCTTTTGGTACTGCTCTATACATCCATACTGGCTCGTTTGGTTTGTTTTTTAGGTATTGCAATTGATTTATAACTCTATAGTCTGATTGATCTCCAGTACCATAGTATTGAACAGCTTTAGAACTATAAAAATCATCTGGGTATACATCAGTTAAATCATGTAATGGTTTGCCACTATCACGCATTGGTGCTTGATGTTGCCCTCTGTAGTCATCTGCAACTGCTTGTATTGTTTGTTGAATATTTGAAGGGTTATTTACTGGAGCAACATCTCTCGCTTTTCGCAAAGACATATATTGCTCATAAAATTCTTTGCTGTTTGGATTTTTTAATAAATTATCATAAGCCTTCGTTACCATAGTGTTTAATGTATGGTAATCATTTGGCAATGCATTTTTGATAGTTCCAGCAACATCTGTTGGAACAATATCAGCAATTCCACCAATAGAGCGCAGATAATTCTCAGCCATTTCACCAGCCTTAGGAGCTAACGCCTTACCTACTGGTAATGCCATAGGAGCTGCCATAGCTGCATAGCTAAACGGCTCACCTTGCTCATACCCTTGTTGATACGCTAGGTTAGGAGGATTTAATACGCCTCCTGGCAATATATCTTTTGAGGGTAAACCCGTAGCTCCAGCAGCAAACCCTGTTTCTTTAGGCAGATCATTTCTGCCTAGCAAGCTCATAAATGCCTGTGGGTTTGTTAAAAAACGCTGTGCTTCTGTAGGAATATTTAACAGGCCTTGGAGCTTCTGTTCAGCCATTTGTAGATATTGGCTTTTCTTAATCTCATCTAATAATCCAGCCATATCTATTCCTGTTTAGTTAAAACCACTTTCATCCCATCTATCATTCTAGGAAGAATTGTTAGCATCTGCTCACTTATGCCCATCTCATCCGCTAATGAGCTTTTTTCTAATAAGCACTCTTTCATGTAGAAACGATCTGTCCAGCCTAGATACCAATGCCAATCGGTATAGTAAAGCCAGCTATTCTCGTTGAACGCTCTTACATGAGTAGGATCTTGCCATGCACCCAGACTTAAGTCATACGGAACATGAATATGAAACTCACCTTTATTTGACAGTAAGTCCTTGCAATTTGTCATAGCTGCCACCAAATCAGGTATATGCTCTAGAACATCGTTAGCGATGATCTTATCGAACATTCCCTTCTTTATCTCTATATCGCCAAATCTTGTAGAGATTGTTTCTCCCCAAGATATCTTTGTGATATCTACCACCCAATCAGGCTTTTTACTAGCCTGTATGTCTGCGTTTAAGCAGTCCTCTAGGAAGTCTTTACCGCTACCGATGTTAAGACAAGTTGGCAATGAGTTCATCTATATTTGAGCTACAAAGTAATGGGATTAGTTCTTGGATCTCTTGGTCTGATTTCTCCCACCAAGGGCTTTTCCTAAGAGCTTCTATTTGTTTCTCTGTAAATCTGTATTTCAATATCTTAGCAGGATTACCACCTACTATTGCGTAAGGTGGTACATCCTTTACAACTGTAGCATTAGCGCTTACTACTGCGCCATCTCCTATTGCGATACCAGACATAATAGTACAGCCAGATCCTAGCCATACATCGTTTCCTATGCTTATATCGCCTTTAGTTGCTGGGTGGCCTTCGCCATGCCATTTAAACGCATCTTTATGTATATGCCCGAATGGATAAGTCGTTACCCAATCTGTCCTGTGGTTTCCACCTAAAAACAATTGCACATTATCAGCAATACTACAGAATGAGCCTATAGTTACTTGCGCTCCTTCTCCCCAGCTACGAATGACTAGATTCTCTAGTCCGTATGTATATCTCAGCTAATCACCATTTAGTTTTGGATGCCCAAAATGCCGCACTCATTTTACCCTTCGCTATATTCTTAGCATGGCGAGCTTTGAATGACTTACGCCTAGCTTTGTCTGCCATTGATTCACCTTCTTTAACTGGACTACCACTTACACCCTGTTGCCCAAAGCGAATGGTTTTTACTTTATCACCTTCTTTTGCTACTACTACATGGCTTTTTGTTGGGTGGTTTGGTGTTTTTTTTGGCTTATTAAATCCCTCTACACCTATTCTTTCAAATAGGTTTGCAGCTTCTTTGAGCTTCATTTCTTATAACGAGCGTTCTTAGCAGCTTCGCTAATAGCAATAGCAATTGCTTGCTTTGGATTCTTAACGACCTTGCCACCCTTGCCAGAGTGCAGAGTTCCTTCTTTGAACTCGCCCATCACTTTGCCAATCTTGGCTTGTTTTTTAGTCATCTTCATTTTCAGACTCCATTTCTTCTTCGCCAATAGCTTCCCAAGCATCGCATCCACGATTACCATCGCATACAAAGTCGAATATGTCGCAATGTCCCATACCTTTAGGTACACCACAATCAGTTAGTTCAGTATTGAAGTATTCACAAGCCTTACACTTGCCTTCGCCATCCTTCTTTTCGCCATAATTAGCTGTCAAAACGGCCTTTTTCATGTTGCCTTTGTTAATATCCTTATCCATTGTAGATAAAGGGCAAGATGTTTTATCCTCAGCCAGCAAACCACCTTCTTCTTTGTGTCCCATTTTGGGCTTATCGCCCAGTAGACCAATCATAATTGTAGTTTTTTCTGGTTTCATATAAATCTCACGAAATTTTAGGCAAAGGTTTCCTAGCCAAATTTTACCTTATTTTTAGATTTGCAACAATTTATTTGCTTTCAAACCAAATATGGTATAGCTCTGGAATATTAATCCTAATCCATGCTTTAGCTTCGTCATCATTTTTTTTGTGATCCATACCTATAGTTTGGCTGCCAACATGATGTACATACGATCTGCTAACATAATTGTTATATCCAGCAGCACAGATCTCTAAGCATTGAATATCGTCTGAATACCAATTAATTGGTTTGTAATCTACCCAGGCTTCTCTAGAAATAATGCCAAACAAAGGAGATAAAACATCTGATTTAATAACTTGGCCTTCTTCTACAAATTTAACGCCATTGCGATACTCGCCAGCATCTCGAATATTCTGCAATCCACGAACATAATCAGCTCTACTGCATAACCATCCTAAACTGTGGTTTTTTAACAACACTTTATCTTCTATTAAAAGATCAAAGCTACTAGGGGTTAATACTATGTCATCGTTTGCCACAATGATCTCAGGGAACATCTCAAACGCATAGCGCACTACATCGTTATAGGAGTCCCCGTAATTTGTGCCATTGTTAGGTAGATTGATTGTATTGTGCCTAGGAAGCTCTAAATCGCTCCCAGAGATGATTACTGTTACTTCCTTTGGCACATACGCATCTATTGATGCCAGCATGACAGGAAGGCATTTAGCCGTCTTTGTTGCTATAACTATTGCAAGATTGGCATACGAATCGTTCATTCATTCCTTCGTTATAAGATTGGATAATTCCGTCTTTAGTCGTTTTTTGAAACTTGCACTTTGAGCAAATCCGCATAGTGATTTGACTTGGTTTTCTTGTCCAGTTCGTGCTGGAGTCGTTTCTTTGCATTTTGTAAGTCTACTTCTAGCCTGTTAGGTGAAATTCTAAGAGCATGGGCTAACTGTCCTGTAGAAGCGTAAGGATGACTTACATACCTCATTTTAAGCACCCTTCTTAATTCCAAGGGTAAACCCTTAATAGCCTGTTCTATGAGATCTCCATCTATATGATCTGGCTCATAGTGTGGTTCAGACTCAGCGTAAAGATTTCCTAATTCTGGAATATAGTTCTTTTCAAAACTACGGCAAGTGCTGTCAGGCTGCGGAGCTACTGCTCCGTAACAAACATACCAAGCCCAGTTTTTTAGCCGTTCTTCCATATTGTCATTTATTTTTCAATAATTTATTGTATTATATTCAATATCTTACGCAAAGGTAAATATGAAACAATCTGATAAAGAAGATCAAAAGTTTATTGAAGCCTGGAACCGATTGGGATCTCCTACCTTAGTTGGCAAAGAATTAGGTATGAACCCTAGGAGCGCTCTTAATCGTAGGGCAAGCCTAGAAATCAGATATGACATTAAATTAGAAACCCATAATTCTTTAAGGGATAAACCAAAGCCTAAGAAGATTGAGCAAGCTCCTCACAATGTACGCAGAGGCATAGATGTAGATAAAGTAAAAAGAGTGATTGTGTTTAGTGATGCACATTTCACCGATACCACAACAACAGCGTTTAAAGCATTGCTAATAATGATTAAAGAGTTTTCCCCACAGGTCATCATATGTAATGGAGATGCTTTTGATGGACAAGTATTAAGTAGATTTCCATCCATTAATTTTGACCAAAAGCCTACAGTATTAGAAGAACTCAACTCTTGCCGTTATCATTTAGATGAAATAGAAAAAGTAAGACCACCTGGTTGTCGCTTAATCTGGACTTTAGGTAATCACGATATGCGCTATGAGGCTTGGCTTGTCAATAAAGTTCCCGAGTATTCTGGTGTAGATGGCTTTAGCCTCAAGTATCATTTTCCTAATTGGGAAACTTGTTGGTCTTTTTGGATTGGTGAAGAAACAATAGTAAAACATAGATACAAAGGAGGCCGTACTGCTGGCTACTCAAACCTAGTGGCTGCTGGCAATACCAACATTATTACAGGCCATACCCATGTTTTATGTGCATCCCCTATAAGCAACTATCAAGGTACATACTGGGGAATCCAAACTGGATGCTTGGCTGATCCTATGAGTGCTACCTTTGAATACTGCGAGGATAGCCCTAAAGATTGGCGTAGTGGCTTTGTAATGCTTTCATTTGACCAAGGCCGTATGCTTATGCCTGAGTTGATTATGGTTAGCGATGAGCAAAATGGCGAGTTTGAATTTAGAGGTTGTATTAACAAGGTATGAGGCTAAACGCAAAGGTTGTTAAGCACCTTTATTCATCTCTCTACTGTTGCTATCCATTTACTAAATGGAAAATGCCTTTACCAGAGGAGGTAGAATTTATCGTTACTGCTGATCCAGAATTAATGGGAACTTACTTGTACGATACTGGAGAGGACTACGAGCATACGATTACTATTTCATCAGGCAGATGTGGGCATTACTACACAATGCTTACTACCCTAGCACATGAAATGGTACACATGAGTTTTCATCGGCAAGAAGGAAACAAATGGACTCAACATGGAAAACCATTTAGAACTCGTTGCAAGATAGTAGCTAACGAATTAGGTTTTGATCCACTAGAACTTTAGTGGCTACCTTCGCTGGTCTGGTTTGCTAATAAAGACTTGTACAACTTAGCTTGATCCTCTAAATCTCTTATAAGTCTTACAACTCTAAATAAGACTTCGTTCTCATGCTTAGACATTACTTTGCCCGTATACAAGTCTACTAACTCATTAACAATTTTGTTAGTTTCATTCAAAATAAATCCTCCATCTTAATACCACGCTCTTTAAGTTTTATCTCTACTTTATTTAAAGCATTTTTTAATATTTCATGTACTGATTGTTTGGTTATTCCAAGAACCAATCCTATTTCTTCAAGTGTCATCTGTTCGTTCACTCAGCGCCCTTTCCAAGTTTCTGACTGACTCGCTCCAGCAACTCCTCACAGGATATTTCCCATTTTCGTTCAAAACCAGATACACCCAAGAGGTGAAGGCTATCGTTTCCGAGCCTATGATGCGTTGGGCAAAGAGGCAAGATTGGGGATGTAGCCCTAACAGCTCCATATCTCCGCACATGATGGAGTTCTGCTTCTGAGCCTTCAATCCCAAGGACTTCGGAACAGAGAATACATCCGAGCCTTGCAATCTTATCAAGTGCGATCTTTTCATTTTTAGTTGCCATTCCTACAATCCAAGCCAGATAGAAAATATTGTTATTATAAGTACAAGTATTCCAAAGTAGTAAGGCATATCGTTCATTGTGTAGCTCTATCTATTGTTCTGTTAGTGGCCTCTTGGCTGCGCCATATTTCTATCCTAGCTTGTGCTGCAATCAATTGCCATTTTAGCTTTTCCTCTACCTCTACAGCCTCTTTTAAGCCCTGTAAAAGTTCTACATAATCATCTGTAGCATAAGCCTCCATCTCTTTAGCAGCAATGCTAGAGGCCGTAGATTCTAGCATGAGCCGACTTTTAGCAGATCGCAGATAGTTCTCTATATAAGTTCTATTTGCTTTGGCTGCTGCAAAGACTCCTGATTGTTTAATGATGAACTCGACTGCTTTGTTCGGGTTTGTGTCCATTGCCTTGTCATTTCCTCTGTAAGTATTTGGTACGCTTTTACGCCTCTTTTTTCGCATACCAGCGCTAATTGTTTTCTTCTTTTAGCTAAAGGCCATGTTAATAACTCTCTAGCCTCGCACTCGTTACGCCATTCCTCGTTATAGGTTTCCCCATTGTTCTGCCATTGCATCCGCTATACCTTCAAATGTTTTTGCCCTATTTTTTTGCCTGTCTTTACCGCCAGCATTAAACCAATTACCAACAACTTTTGTACTCTCTCCTTTTTGTACAATATTTGTAGGCTTCAACAATGGCAAGTTTTTAAGCCATAAACAAGTTCTTTTTTGAAATGAATGCCCATATTCATAAGGTTGAATAGTTTGGCTATATTGTGGTAGTCCAAAAACTTTAGATGGTATTGGATTTTCTACTGCAATTCTTGGTATTTTTGCGTTGTATAAAGCCATAAAAAATTCAACTGCTTCCATACCTTTGTAATAACGATCCTTGTTTAATATTTTCTTTGGATATAAATGTCTAGCTCCAGCGTTTGATATATATGTGCATGGTGGATGAGCGATCATAAGATCCCAGTCCTGATCCAATATGTCCAATACAGATCCTTGATAGTGTGCGCCAGGAGCATCAGTAGGAATTATGTCGCAACTCATTGCTTCATGCCCCCCCCTAATGAAGGCATCTCTTACTACTCCGCTATATTCACAAGCAACTAAAACTCTCATAACTGCTCCTCTAGCTGCTTGATCTTTTGGCTGATCCTTGCTCGCCATTGTTGCCATCCTTCTCCAGCATACGCTTGAATACCTATCTCTTGTGCTTTTTTTATCGTTAATTCTTCTGAGCTGTACCAAGGCAACTCAGGCCGTTTATTTGCTTTAGGTTCTTCTATCACTATCTCATCTTCAAACCGATACTGCCCTAACCAGGTAGCAGCATGAGGAATGAAATCCATCTCAGTATTCTTTGTTTTCCAATACTTGATGTGGTTTGGCAATGCTTCTAGTGCCAGCTTTTGCTCATCTGATCTTAGCGCTTCAAACTTACGCTGGGCTACACGCTTTGCAACTTTACGAGGATAAAGATCCCAGAACTTATAAAACATCATTTCTCCTTCACGAAAAATAATAGGTTACTACACCAATGCCATAAAAAGCAACTGCTACAAACTCTACTAAAAATAATGGTATATCTCGTTGGTATATACCAGCAAAAGACCATATAGCGCTTCCTACAAGGCCAAACCAAATATTAGATGGAAAGACATTCATGCTAGTTAAGGCTATTCCTATAAGGCATAGGATTGTGCCAATCCACTTTACAAAAGTCATTTTTCTAATGCTTTTCTTAGTATTGCTTTAGCAAAATCGTACAAATCCTCATGCGTAGGCTTTTCAGCAACATCTTCTATAAGACTATCTATTTCTTTATCTGTTAGTGTGTCTACTTCAACATATCCAGCAAAAGGTATTGGCTCTAACATTTAACCTCCAAGGGCTTTAGTGCGTACTGTTAATAATTCTTTTTCCAGCCCTGGATGCTCGTAAAAGTCTACAAGTTTAAGGTGGTCTGAGGTCTTGCATTTGCCGTCTTTGTACAAAGATCCAGTAATGCAGTCCATTAGGTATTGAGTTTCGTGGTAGTCGGTAGCAATAACGACTGGCGTTACTACTATATCTCCTTCATTTGTTACGCCACGATACAGAGTGCAATCCTTTAGCCATTCTGTCTTTAGCCGTCTGATCTGCCAAGCTGGAAAGCAGCTAGTAGCATCAGCACACATATAGTTCATTGCTTTTTTGATTTTTCTTGTCATGTAGAAATACTAAACGAGAACTCTACATTTATGCAAGACTATTTTTGTTGTATATATACTACATTTTTGTGTATACGATGTGTATACAAATTTTGGACAACAATGTCCTATTTTTAAATGACTTTTTATTGAAATTTCATGCACTTACAAGCGTTTTTGAAATAGGTAAGCTAACAATAGCTTAAAAATGATTCATTAATGAGTCCTTAAGTGGGTTAAGAGCTTATTTATGAGTCATTAACCTATAGGTATCAATATGTTTATCTAATAGAT
>Ga0247723_1001420_pt1 | contig 14053 bp, 14 predicted proteins | sample MSEWelMarce5H_FC_FD_189079 | JGI IMG/M metagenome (GOLD analysis project Ga0247723, IMG submission 189079) | Subsurface sediment microbial communities from gas well in West Virginia, United States - MSEEL Well Study Marcellus 5H_FC | ecosystem: Environmental > Terrestrial > Deep subsurface >...
CCTAAGAATGGGCGTTGAGAGCGCAAATGATATTCTCGACTTTTTTGAAGTCGATGATTTTGCAGACACTGCCACTTACACAAGAGTAGGTGGCAGTGCCGCTTCTGTTAACGGTATCTTTGATGCCCCTCAAGCAAGCCGTGGCGCAACAGACCTGATGGAGATCACAATCCCATCACCGCAGTTTGTTTGCCGCACTGCTGACGTACCTTTGGCCGCTGACGGCGATGAAATCATCATCCGCTCTGTCGCGTATAACGTGCGTGTTGTTTTAACTGATGGAACTGGCGTAAGTACCCTTATTCTCGAAAAGGTGTAACATGAGCCACGTTCGGCAACAGATCAGAGATTATGCCGCCACCTTGCTGGTAAACTTTATCTACGACAGGTTTGGGATTGTAATTCTGGACCGATTCAATGTTGAACTTGCGGCTAGGCAAACTGGTGGTTTGCTTGCCACAGGTACATTGTACAAGTTTCGTAAATATGCGCTTGATGATGCACAGCTTCCGGCATTAATTGTATATACAACAAATGATGTCACAAGCCTTGCCACTATGGGCAGTCGCACCCTGTCGCATAACCTTGAACTAAGGGTTGATGTAATTAACAAAGGATCAAGTGTTAGCATATTTGAGAACATAGAAGGCTTCTGCGCTGAATTAAACGGCGCAATTGAGGCTGACTACAGTTTTGGTGGACTTGTCAAAAGCTGTGTGCTGACGCAATCAGATTTTAGCGTCAATACTACTGGCGAAAAGGCAATTGGCACTGGTAAAATGATTTTTGACGTTAAGTACATGACCGCCATCGATAACTGCCAGGTGTCTATCTAATGTCGCACATTAATAACCAGATACGCGACAGAATCGCTGACATCATAGGCGCTCTGCCTTTCTTTTCTGGGCGCGTGTATAAGATGCGATCCTACGCATTGGATGATGAGAAGCTGCCAGCGGCTGTGATATACACAAACAGCCAAACTAATTCTCTGGCTACCATAGGAACAAAAACATCTATGGGGTCACTGCAAGTTTTTGTAGAGATTTTTATTAAGGGCCAAAGTTCAACAATCATAAACCAGGTAGATGATGCCTGTGTTTTGATTGAGGATGCCATCGGTTCTGATTTCCAGTTGTCAGGATTAGTAAAAAGCTGTATTCTGTCGCAGTCGGACGTTGACATTAATGTTGAAGGCGAGAAGCCAGTTGCTAATGCGCGGTTGTCTTACGCAGTCCAATATGTTACGCTACTTGCTGATCTGGAGACACCGCGATGAAGATGGTCAAAGTTTATAACAAAACTGGCGATGAAATACTTGCCTGTGAGGTTGATCTTGGCCGCTATGCGCAGATTGGCTGGACGCCCATTAAAGAAAAGCCCAAGGCAAAGCCAGAGGCTAAAGAGGAGACTGAGTAATGGCTACGCACACTGGTTCAGAGGGAACTGTTCGGGTTGGCGCAAACGCCATTGCTGAAATTCGTTCCTATTCGCTTGAGGAAACAGCGGACACTGCTGAAGATACTTCAATGGGCGATGCTTATCGCACGTTTAAGACCACACTCAAGGCATGGACAGGATCGGTTGATGTATTCTGGGATGAAACGGACACCAACGGTCAGGTTGCCCTTGTTGTTGGCGCTACAGTAACTGCAAACTTTTTCCCAGAGGGTGCTTCGGCTGGCGTATCTGAAAAGTATTATTCCGGCGATGCAATCGTTACTGGCAAGACTGTTACGGGCAGCTTCGATGGCATGGTCGAATCCACAATCACGCTTCAAGGCACTGGTGCTTTGACGCTATCCACCTTGGCGTAAGGACTACTTAGATGGCAACGCATACTGGCTCTGAAGGTACTGTTAAGGTTGGCGCAACCAACAGCATCCTTGAAATTCGTTCCTATTCAGTTGAAGAAACCGCTGATACTGCGGAAGACACTTCAATGGGTGACGGCTACCGCACTTTCAAGACTACGCTAAAAGCGTGGACAGGATCGGTTGACGTATTTTGGGATGAAACGGACACCACTGGCCAAGGCGCTCTGCTCGTTGGCTCAGAAGTGACGGTTCGCTTCATGCCAGAAGGCGTAGCATCTGGTGATGCGTATCTGACGGGCAGTGCAATTGTCACTGGCAAAACTATCACAGGCAGCTTTGACGGCATGGTAGAATCCACAATCACACTTCAGGGTACTGGTTCGTTGAGTGCTGCTACGGTTTAATTACAAAGGATATAATTTATGAGTATTTCAAAGCGTATTGCAGAACGTACATCGACCAAGACACATATCGAAGTCGCAGAATGGGGTGAGAAGGGGACGCCGGAGAAAGTTTACTACGGCCCCCTGCTTGCTGGCGAACTGAACCGGATACAGCGCAAGCATCCTCAGTTTCTTAACTCCGCTTCGTTTGAAGCGATGGTTGATCTGATTATTCTCAAGGCAGAAACAGGCCAGGGCGAAAAGCTATTTACGCTTGAAGACAAGGCCATTTTGATGCGCGAAGAGGTCGGCGTGATCTCAACTGTCGCTGCTGCGTTCATGAGCGGTAGCAGCGTTGAGGAGCATGAAAAAAACTAACAGACGATCCGTTTAGGTTCAATCTACTGACCTTGGCGGATCGGCTTGGCAAAAGCATCTCAGAGATTGAAGAAATCTCAATAGACGAGTATAACGAGTGGGTCGCTTACTTTAAGCTGGACGCAGAGAGGCAGAAAAAGCGTGGCTCAGGACCAAAGAGTTGAGTTTCTATTTGCTGCTCAGGTTTCTGGGCAGGAGCAGCTTCAGAAGCTAATTTCTTCTGTTGATTCTCTGCGCAAAGAGACTGAGCAGTTAAAGACTGCTAATGCTGGTCTTGCCTCATCTACTAACGCGGTCATTAGCAACGGTGTGCGCTACAATAACGCACTAGATGCGCAATCAAAGGCATTGCGTCAAACCCGTCAAGGCACTCAGCAGCTTGGTATGCAGATCAATGACTTCGCAACCAGTGTATCAACTGGTGCAAGTCCAATTCAGGCGTTTAACCAGCAAATAGGTCAAGTTGGTATCGCTATGTCGCAGATGGGCGGCATCGCTGGAACAGTCGGCGGTTTTCTTGCTGGTCCTTGGGGCGCTGCCATTGTCATAGGAACAATGGTCCTTGCTCCATTGATAGAGGGTCTGTTTAATACAGGTGAAGCGGCTAAAAAGGCTGCTGAAGAAACAGCAAGGCTTGAAAAGCATGAAAGAACATTAACTGGGATTGCCAGTGATCTTGTCATTGCCCGTGCGCGTATTGATCAGGCACTTGGCAAAAACGTAGATAGCTATTTAGTCGGACAGCGTGAGGCAGTTAAGTTAGCAAGAATTGACATTGCATCTGCCAAGGAATCAATCGCTGCTGCTAAAATGCGGCTTGAAGCCGCAAGGGCAAACATTGCAGCCAATAAAACAATGCAGACAATGGGTGCGGGTCTTCGCGCTCCAGGCATTTCAATCTTGGGTACAGTAAGAGAGTATTTTCAAGATAATGAAGGCAAAATCAAAAAGGAAAACGAGGATTTAAATGCAATTGAAATTTCAATGCGGAAGCTGGAACTTAGCCTAACTAATGTCCGTGGAGACAGTTTGGAACGCGCCAATTCTCTTGCTGATAAAAATGCAAAAAAGGGATTAGCTGCTGCACGAAAGGCTGAAGCAGAAGCAAAGAGAATTGCAAAAGAAGCAGAAGCTGCGCGTGAGAAAGAGGCAAACTCAATCCAAGACTTCATGGACAAGATCGGCAAAGTGGGAATGAAGGAAATTCCTGCTTACCAGCGCGATATTGCCATGTTGGAAAAAGATTTCATGGAACTGTCAAAGGCTGGGCAAGCTGCGACCATTGCGCCATTTAAGGCTGCGGTGGAATCCATTGAGATGAATGCTTACAGCGATATGCTCAAGGCTGATCTTAAAGACGCTGACCGCATAGTTAAAGATGCTTTGCCTGATATGGGAGAACTTCCTGTCAGCAAGGAAATGCAAGATATTTTATCTAAAGCAGATGAAATGGATAAGTCGTTTGAGCGAATTGGTAATACTATATCCGATTCATTTAAGGGCATTCTTACTGGCGCAATGTCATTCAAGAACGCTATGAAAGGCATTATCAGCGCCGTCATTGACGAACTGTTTAGGCTGTTTGTTGTCCAGCAGATTGTTGGCATTGTTACTGGTGCGCTTGGAGGATTAAAACCAGGCGGCGCTCCTGTTAAGGGCTTTACGCGAACAACTGCTGTAACACCACCACCAGGCTTTGCAAATGGAACATCATACGCTCCAGGCGGCATGGCTCTTGTCGGTGAACGCGGCCCCGAATTGGTAAACCTACCACGCGGTAGCCAAGTCATTCCAAATCATAAAATGGGCGGAATGGGCGGCAACTTCAACATCAGCGTAGACGCCCGTGGCTCAAATGATCCAGCCGCTGTTCGCGCTCAGGTAATGCAGGGCATCCTTGAGACTGCTCCGGCAATTATCGCAGCGGCAGAGTCACGCACAATCTCAAATCTTCGTAGGCCACGCCTCGGTGGAGCAATGCAGTAATGGCTACAATCACATATCCTTCGACACCAAAGCCACGGGGCATGTCGTGGCGGCTGCTTATGCCAGCGCAGACCAACGTATCTGATTGGACGGGCCGTAGGCAGACCATTGCATCTGGGCGTGGATGGTGGGAATGCCAAATTGCTTTGCCTCCTATTGTAGGCACAACAAACGTCAATGCATGGCGCTCGTTTATAGCCAAGAGCCGTGGCCGTGCTAACGACTTTCAGATACCAGTTGATCCAATTGCGCAGTCCGCATCTACAGCCACTCCGTTAGTCAATGGGGCTGGGCAAACTGGTCGCACATTGGCTACTGACGGATGGCCTGTATCAACAACGGTGCTTGTCGCGGGTCAGTATGTCACCATTAACAACCAGCTTTTGCAGTTGACTGAGAATGTAACGTCAAACGGATCGGGCGTTGCCACTCTGACTTTTGAGCCACCCATTCGTACACCGTCATCTGATAACGCAGCAATTGAGTACAAGAACCCATATTGCCTAATGTACTTTGTAGAGGAGCCAACGCTTTCAGTTGAGAACGGTTATGTATATAGCCTTTCACTGAACCTACGGGAGTCCTTCTAATGGTTGATGCAACAACACAGGCCGCGCTTGAGGCTACTGTCGTTAACTGGCGCGTTCTAATCTACGCTGACTTTGTTGGCGATGTACTGCGAGGCACAAGCGGTCTTTATGATAAGACAATCTCTGGATCAGGTGATTCTGAATTGGATGGAACTTACGAAAGTTTTGATCACAATCTAATAAATGTATCTCCTGTTAAACATAATGAAACAGGCTCTGATACCGTGGCAATATCAATGAGCGGACTTTTGGTAAACAATGCTGACTTTTTGGCTATTATAGGCGACAAGTCAAAGTGGCAGGGGCGCATTGCAAGACTTTGGTTTTATTGCGTTGATCAGAATGAAAGCCAAGTTGGTTCTGTTGTAGCCTATTACACTGGTTACATGAACGAGGTAGGTATTTCTGGTAGTGCGGAAAGTCAGACGGTAACACTTACAATCGAAAACTATTTGACAAGTATCGCTGGCGCACAAAACAAAACTTATCTTATTCAGAACATCTTTGACGCTGGCGATCTAAGCGCGGAAACATCTATAGCAGCAGCAAACGGTATGGCTGAAGCTGGTAGCTATGCCTACGGTGGTGGTGGCGGCGGTGGCTTTAAAGACGGAAGCAATGGGAATTTTCGATGAGAATATCAACTTGGGAAGAAGCCCTATCCAACTACATTATTACCAAGCGCCATGAGCCGTTCGAGTATGGCGTTAATGATTGTTGCTTGTTTGCAGCAGGGGCCGTTGAGGCTATTACGGGCAAAGACCCTATGCCTGAGTTCCGTGGCAAGTACGACAGCCTTAAAACTAGCTTAAAGGCGATTCAAGACATTGGCGCAGGAACCCTTGAGGCCACTATGGATGGCAAGTTTCCAGAGGTAGCAATAGGCCATGCGCAGCGTGGAGACTTGGCTTTCTTTAATGACAGCGTTGGAGTAGTAGTAGGTGGCTTTGCTTATTTCGTTTCAGACGATGGGTTAGAGCGCATCAACCGATCCTTATGGGACAAGTGCTGGAGCGTTGGCCGTGGGTAAAACTCTAAAAACTATTGCGATAATTGCTGCTGCCGTTGCTGTTGTTGTTTTCGCACCAGAAATTACTCTTGCACTTGGTCTTAAAGCTGCTGCTGCTGGTACTATTGCGGCTGTGGGCGCTTCAATTGCTCTATCTACAGCCTCAATGGCACTCTTTGGCCCAAAGATACCAAAGACACAAATATCGCGCCTCAATGTCAGCCTTGATCCATCCACACCGCGCAAGGTTGTGTTTGGAACAACAGCTATGCCGCTAGACCTCCGCTACCACGAATCCAGCGGAACAGATCAAGAGTATATTGATTATATTATTGCTGTCGCGGCTCATAAAGTTGCCTCTATTACCGAAATGTGGTTTGAGGAAAAACAAGCGTGGACACTTGCTGGCGGCGTAACGGCGACCTATTCTGGATATTTAACGGTAGCAGTTGTCACTGAGGGGACTGCTGCCAACTATATTTCTATTAACGGTGGAACAAAGTGGGGATCAAGCCGCCGCCTTACTGGTTGCGCTTATCTGCATCTTCGCATCAAACGCACAGGCAATGTCAAAAAAGCGGAAAGCCCTCTGGCAAGTGGCTTGCCAAGTCGCGTAACTGTTATTGGCGATGGCGCTCTTCTTTACGATCCGCGCAAGGATAGCACTGTGCCTGGTGGCTCTGGTTCACATCGTGCAAACAACCAAGCGACTTGGGGCGCTTACACCAATGCGGATGACACTGACAATCCTGCGTTGCAATTACTTTGGTGGCTGCTTGGTTGGGAGATTAACAGCAAGTTATCAGTTGGTTGTGGTGTTCCCTATAGTCGCATAGACATGGAGTCTTTCATTACAGCGGCCAACACCTGTGATGAAAACATAACTTTGGCAATTGGCGGAACTCAGAAGCGTTACCGCACCAGCGGAACTGCATCTGATGCTGATGACCGCATGGAAATCATTAACAACTTGCTTGCGTCAATGAATGGTACGCTGCGCGACAATGGCGGCAAGTTGACGGTAACGGCAATGAAGAACGACCTTGCCGACTATGTGCTTACCTTTAATGAAGGCGACATGCTGGGTGAGTTTGATTGGCAGCAAACTCGCGGATTGACGGAAAATTACAACATTGCCCGTGGCCGTTATGTCGATCCTTCAGCCAACAGCCTTTATCAAATGGTAGACTATCCAGAGGTAGGCTTTGCGGCCCCTGATGGCATTGAGCGCGTGATGTCGCTTGATCTTCCATATATTGAAGATGGTCGCCGTGCGCAGCGCATTGCCAAGCAAGTTTTGCAGCGCAATCAGTATCGCGGGATGTTCTCGACAACCTTTAACGCCAAAGCACTGGGCTGTCAGGTTGGAGATGTTGTGCGCATTAGCCTTGAGTCTCTAGGCTGGTCGAACAAACTATTCCGCGTCATCAGTCAAGAAATCCGCTTTGACGGTCAAGTGCCAATGGCTTTGGTCGAAGAAAACGCGGCTATCTATGCGTGGGATGCGGATGATCTAGCGCCCGTGACGCCAACTGCGCCGACGATCTATGATCCGCTAAACAATCCGCTTATCCTAGCCATTAGCGATATTGAGGCTATTGCGGATGGCAAAATAACTACCTTCTTCCAAACGTCCACGCCAATGGCCAGTGAAATTGGCGACATATGGTTTGATACCGACGATGCCAACAAAATGTATCGCTGGAGCGGCACGGCGTGGGTATTAGCTAGAGACACTGGGATAACCACAGCTATCGCCACGGCGTCCGATGCGCTTGCAACTGCCGATGGAAAGGTGACAAGTTTTTTCCAGACTTCTACACCTACCGCCGAAGCCGTAGGTGATCTTTGGTTTGATACCGACGATAACAACAAACTTTATCGTTGGAATGGATCGTCGTGGGCATTATCTACCGACAGCCGCGTCACTAATGGCTTTGACGGCAGCGGAAACATCGCTGGCAACAAGGTTATTACAAACTCCATTATCAATGGTGCAGTTAATCGTATTTCCGTTGCCTCTGAAAGCGGAAATATTACTATGACATATAATACAGAAGTTAGCGTTAATAGCCTTTCTATTACAAAAGAATTTTCTAGTTCAATTGTTCAATTAGAATCAAATTTTGCATATTTAGTAGGTTATCTTGGGCTTCGTTCGTTTTACATTTATATTTATAGAAATGGGAGTTTGGTATATACTAGATATTACGGCTCTTCATATACGAACACAAGTAGCACTTTATTTGATTCAGATAACTTTACAATTCAATACGTTGATGGAACGACGGGCGTTGGCTCTGTAAGTTATGATGTTAGAGTTAAAAATGTAGATTCGTCAGGGGCTTATACAATTGTAAACCAAGCATCATTATCCTTAGTGGAGATCAAAAAGTGATCGACTACACCATATACGATTCGCAAACAGGCGCGATATTGAAGAATTTTAGCTTCCAAGAAGCTGATTTTATGGCGCAGCAGGACATTGGTAATGCTAGTGTGATTGATGGGCTGTTTTCGCCAAGCGACTTCTGGATTAATAATGGGGAGCCTGAGCAGCGCCAAGATGCTGATCTCACTGTTCCAGCGTCGGTTAATATTAACGATGATTTGTCCTTTACATTACCCGCAAACACTTTCTTTGATCTAAACGGTGTCCGTTACTCTGGGCAAGTGCAACTGCCGACTGATGGGGTTACCGTCTATTACATTAATCTTCAGGGCGCGTATCGCGGCAGCTATTCCGTATTTGTTAAATCATATGTTGAGGACCGTGTTGCGGAATATCCAAGCTACGGAGAGCAATTCGACTACATATACCATAACGGATATGAAGCATGGCATCAGATGATAACTGAGATCAAAAATCATTATCCAAAGCCATCCTAATTTTAGGATGCGTAATTAACAATACTCAGTTGGCATCCAAGCCATAAAATGCTAATGATATGGCGCGAAGGGAATACCAATGGCATTTATCTACGATTTGACTGACACTTGGAACAATGCTGGTACTTCGTTCAACGGCATCAAGTTGAATGTCACTGATACTGCCAGTGCGTCTGGTTCAAAGCTGATTGATATTCAGATCGGTGGTGTGTCCAAATTTACCGTTGGCAAAACCGGAACTATCACTGCGACTGGGGTTGTTGAAAGCACATCTGGTGGCTTTAAGTTTCCAGATGGAACAACCCAAACTACTGCAAGTGTTAGTGCTGGAGGAACAGTTACATCTGTAACTGGCGCTGGAACAGTTAGCGGCCTGACACTAACGGGTAGCATTACTACATCTGGGTCACTGACGCTCGGTGGAACCCTGTCGCTGACATCTGGGAATGTCACAACTGCCCTTGGGTTTACGCCATACAATGCAACAAACCCTGCTGGTTACACCACCAATACTGGAACAGTCACAAGCGTTGGTCTAACTGCTGGCACAGGCATTAGTGTTTCTGGTAGTCCGATCACTTCAAGCGGATCGATCACGGTCACTAATACTGCTCCTGACCAAGTTGTAAGCATTACGGCTGGCACAAACGTCACGGTTACAGGAACGTATCCCAACTTCACTATCGCAGCAAGTGGCGGTGGCGAAACAGGCACAGTAACATCCGTAGCTGCATCCGGCGGCACAACTGGCCTCACGTTTACTGGTTCGCCAATAACCACATCTGGAACACTGACCCTTGGTGGCACACTTGCCATAGCTAATGGCGGGACTGGCGCGACTACTGCTTCTGGTGCGCGAACAGCCCTTGGTTTGGGTACTGCCGCTACCACAGATGCTTCTGCATATGCTACAGCGGCCCAGGGGGCTAAGGCTGATACGGCTGTTCAAACCATTGCCTCAGCAGATGGCTCCGTAACAATTACAGGTACGACAGCTATTGATCTGTCTGCTGCCTTCGCTACATCAGCATCCAATGTTATTTTGCCTGTTCGCAACACCACTGGCGCAACTCTAACAAAAGGCACGGCAGTATACATCAGTGGAGCCACTGGCCAGCTTTCAACTGTCAGCAAGGCAATCGCAACTGGCGATGCAACATCAGCACAGACACTAGGCTTGATTACTGCCAACATCGCTAACAATGCCAATGGCAATGTGACGCTGATCGGCACAATCACTAACATTGACACCTCTGCATACACAGATGGTCAGCAGCTTTATCTAAGCCCCACAACGGCTGGAACACTGACAGCAACAAAGCCTTATGCGCCACAGCATTTGGTTTATATGGCGGTTGTAGAACACGCTCACCCTACGCAGGGCAAGCTGTTTGTCAAAGTGCAAAACGGCTATGAGATGGATGAGTTGCACAATGTGTCGGCTCAGTCACCAGCAAACAACGACGGCCTGTTCTACAACACATCAACAAACCTCTGGGAAAAGAAGTCGATTGTTACGGCGCTGGGATATACGCCTTACAATGCGACGAATCCAAGTAACTACCTTTCGACTGTTAGCCTGACATCAAACGTCACTGGTACTCTTCCTGTTGCCAATGGCGGTACAGGGGCGACTACGGCTGGTGCGGCGCGGACCAGTCTCAGTGCTGCGGCATTGGGCGCAAACACCGATATTACATCAATTGCGCTTACCAGCGGCACTATTACAGCAGTGCCAAGTGGCGGCACAGACATTGTTAACAAACTTTACGCTGACAGCATCGCGTCAGGTATTAACTTCCATCAATCTGTCCGCTTGGCGACAACTGCCGCTTTGCCTACCAACACATATAGCAATGGATCAAGTGGTGTCGGTGCAACGCTTACGGCAAACGCCAACGGCGCACTGAGCATTGACGGCGTAACTGCTGTTGTGGGCAACCGCATTTTAGTTAAGAACGAAGCCGCTTCAGCGAACAACGGCATCTACACTGTCACGCAAGTTGGTAATGGCTCAACGCCTTACATCCTCACTCGCGCAACCGACTTTGACAGTTCTGGATCAGGCGTAGATCAGATTGATGCTGGTGACTTCTTCATTGTCACGGCAGGAACAACACAATCCAACACCTCTTGGGTGCAGCAAACGCCATTGCCAATTACTATCGGCTCTACGGCATTAGTCTTTACGCAATTTGCTGCTCCAGTTACATATTCGGCTGGTACTGGCCTGTCGCTGGCTGGCACAGTTTTTAGCATCACGAATACGGGGTTAACGGCAAGCACCTACGGCAGCGCGTCTTCAGTCCCTGTGATTGCGTTTAACGCTCAGGGGCAAGCCACAGGCGTCACCAACACATCTATCGCGATCTCAGGTTCCCAGATTACATCTGGCACTGTAGCTGTGGCAAATGGTGGCACAGGTGCTTCAGACGCAGCAACCGCGCTTACGAATCTCGGAGCGTACCCAGCAGCAAACCCAAGCGGATACACAACAAACGTCGGCACAGTAACTTCTGTTGGCGGCACTGGAACTGTAAATGGCCTCACACTGACAGGAACAGTCACAACGAGCGGATCGTTGACCCTTGGTGGCACTCTTTCTGATGTTAGCCTTACATCACAGGTCACAGGGACTCTGCCCATAGCAAACGGTGGTACAGGTGCTACTACTGCTGCTAATGCGTTGACTGCCCTTGGCGCTTATCCTGCTGCAAACCCTAGCGGCTACACCAACAACACTGGTACAGTCACATCTGTTGGTGGCACAGGCACAGTGTCTGGTATCACGCTTACAGGCAGCGTAACATCTTCTGGCTCCCTTACACTTGGCGGCGCACTTTCACTGACTTCCAGCGATGTAACTACCGCACTGGGGTATACGCCCTCAGACAATTCAAATCAGGACTGGGGTTTAATTACCGGAAGTCTAGACAGTTATGACGATTTCGGAGGACTCTTTTAATGCCTAAGCAAGTTCAACTTCGTCGCGGTACAACTACCGAACACGCTACCTTTACAGGCGTTGTGGGTGAGGTCACCGTCGATACCACCAAGGACACCGTAGTTGTTCATGATGGTACTCAGGTGGGTGGGTATCCACTGGCCCGTGAGTCGGCTCTTGCCAACTATCAACCTCTTGATGGTGACCTAACCGCCATTGCGGCCCTGTCTGGAACCACGGGTATTGTTCGCAAGACCGCTGCTAACACTTACTCGCTAGACACAGCTACATACCTTACCGAAATTACATCTGGTCAAGTTACGACAGCCCTTGGATTTACGCCTTATGACGCGACGAATCCAAGCGGTTATCTTTCCACTGTAAACCTGACATCCAATGTCACAGGCGCACTGCCTGTTGCTAACGGCGGTACGGGTGCAACTACTCTTACGGGATACGTTAAGGGTAACGGCACAAGCACCATGACGGCATCTGCTGCGATCCCTGTGGCTGATGTAACAGGTGCTGCGCCTCTCGCCTCTCCGACTTTTACGGGAACTGCTACAACGGCAACTCTTGATGCCCTTGGCTCGGTGCGAAGCAATGTGACAACTGTATCCGCTAGTGCGATTGATTGTTCTGTTGGCAACTACTTTATTAAAACTGCAAGCGGTGGACTTACATGGACTGTAACCAATGTTCCCACATCCCGCGCTTATAGCTTCATCCTTGAACTTACCAATGGCGGCACGGGTACGCAAACTTGGATGTCTGGCATTAAATGGCCTGGTGGAACAGCACCAACACTTGTTGCGTCTGGTGTTGATGTGCTAGGCTTCATCACCGATGACGGCGGAACCACCTGGCGTGGTGTGCAGCTTATGAAGGACAGCAAATAATGCTTGATCGTCTGTTTATGGGCGCAGCGGCGGACGACAAACTGTTCGTCGAAGACGTGTTCTCGACCTACCTGTACACGGGCAGCAGCGCCCAAACAATTACCAACGGGATTGACCTTGCTGGTAAAGGTGGGTTGGTGTGGATGAAGCGCCGCGACGCAGCCGTTGGACATTATCTTTTTGACACCAATCGCGGCGGCGTAGTTAGCCTTGATACAAGTTCCACATCAACTGGAACGGATTGGGGTTCTTTTGGCCTTACATATAACTCAGATGGCTTTAGGATTTTAAGTGGTTTTTCCACTTCTGCAACCTTCGCATCATGGACATTTCGCAAAGCACCTAAGTTCTTTGATGTTGTGACGTACACGGGGGATGGTTCGTTTAGCCGCGATATTAGTCATTCTCTTGGTGTCGCGCCTGGAATGGTAATTGTAAAGCGTACTGATACAACAAGTAATTGGTGGACATACCATCGCGGTGTTGTGGGCAACATAAACGGATTTTTGAACCTACAAGATGCGTTTACAAATACTGGCTACGTTGAGATGTCCGCAACGCCAGCAGCCTCATTTAGGGTCTACAATTTCGGGGGCAATGATTTAAACGCATCCGGCGGCACATACGTTGCCTACGTTTTTGCCCACGACACAGCGTCTACTGGGCTTATTCAGTGTGGGTCGTTTACGACTAACGGTAGCGCCGCATTCAGCGTAAACCTTGGCTGGGAACCGCAATGGGTAATGGCTAAACGCGCCGATGGCACAGGAGACTGGAAGTTATTCGACAATATGCGCGGAATGCCGATTGGGCCGTCTGGATACGGCACTTCACTTAAGGCAAACACATCAGGGGCGCAAGCTTTGGACGTTCTGCTTGCCCCCAATGCTACTGGCTTTTCGTCGCCTTATTTCGACTCGACTAATGCTACATTCGTCTACATAGCCATCCGTCGCCCGATGAAGACCCCGACGCTGGGAACGAGTGTGTTTAAACCATCTACGCGCACGGGAACTGGCACGAACGTGTCCATCACAGGAGTTGGCTTCCCGCCTGATCTCGCTATTGTTGGTAGCCGCAGTCCTGGTCGTGGGGCTTGGTGGGTGGATCGCTTGCGTGGGGCAAAACCGCTTCTTGCCAGCTACCTAACGTCCATTG
>Ga0247723_1001422_pt1 | contig 14035 bp, 22 predicted proteins | sample MSEWelMarce5H_FC_FD_189079 | JGI IMG/M metagenome (GOLD analysis project Ga0247723, IMG submission 189079) | Subsurface sediment microbial communities from gas well in West Virginia, United States - MSEEL Well Study Marcellus 5H_FC | ecosystem: Environmental > Terrestrial > Deep subsurface >...
GGAAAGCACTATTAACCATAATGGGCTTGTTTCCCAGAAGTGTTTTAACTTGCTCCAAAAACTCTGCAAGACGGGTGAGGTTTTTAAGTTCATCATCATTTGGTGTGTTATCTAATGTACGGTGGTCAGTATGCGTTAATTCATCAAGGGTAAAGTGAGCAGTTAGATTCATTTTTTACCTTTCATATCCATGATTTTCTCAAGCGTACGACCGCCAAAGTAAAAGCTCATTATAAGCATTCCCCACTGCCCAAGCAACTCTACATAGTTGTTGTTCACTTCAACATCCCATGCGGACATCATACCAAAAGTAGTGTAAGTTACCAAGATAAATACTAGCGTCATAGGGCGAATGTTTTTAGATAGCCAAGAGTCTGACATCATGTCGGCTTGTAATCGTTTGGTCAATTCTTGTTGCTCGCTTACATCTGCCTGTAACTGAGCAAGTTCACCATTTTGCGCTAATGTTGCTAACTCCAACTGTGCTTTGGCTTTAGCCTCTGGGTCGGGGATTAGCTTATCAATTAACTTACCGCCTATGTTTAGTATTGCGTCAAGTCCTAACATTATTTCCTCTTTTCTCGTTCTTCAAGCAACTGCACTTTAACCTGTAGTTGGTGGATGTCTCGATAAATTTCTTCTTTCATTGCATGACGTTTTTCGGCAGACAAAGGTGAATCAGTCGGCACATTTTCCTTAGTAATTAAAGCTGGCATCTGCCCTTCAATTTTAGTTAGCCGTGTAGAGAAGTCAGACACTTGCCCAAGGAGCCAAGCCAAACACGCTACAACAATTGGCAGTACCGCTTTTAGGATGTCTTGAATGTTCATTTTTTATTCCAAAGTTCAAATAACGTCTTAACTTTTTCTTCAAGGACTGATACTTTATTATCCATTTTGGCAAGCACAATAACAAGAGTTACAAACCCCACGAGCAGAGGCCATATCTTTGCTAGTATATCTACCGTATCCATTTAGGCAGTCCTTGTCCACATATAAACTACTTGATATGGAGGCATATTTGCGTTTGTTGCAGAAGAACCATCTGTTGCAATGCTATGAGTATGGTCTACGCTATTAACACTAGTAGTTTCAACTGGAGCTGTACCACCACCACTATTGTTACCAACATACCCCGTACCACCACTTCCAGCGTTAATACCTACATATGTTGTCATTTCGTGAGTATGTTGTACGCTTTGACCCCCTGTAACCCCCCCGTGGTTATGACTTACAAGAGTAGCATCAGCGGAACCGCCTGTACCACTAAATGCTCCACCAGCACCGACTAATACTCTACCAGCAGCATACGCTATCCAAGTGCCAAACCCAAACGTAGCTTGTGGATTAGTAGCAGATGTAGATGAGTAAATAGACCCTATAGGATATAAAGCTTGTACAACTGCTTGTACAAAAGCAGTAGTTGCAATTTTTGTTGAGCTATCACTAGAAGCTTGGGTTGTTCCTACTGCGCCACTTGCTACTGTAGTTGAGACTGTTACCGCAGTTGTTGCAGTAGCTGCGTTACCTGTAGTATTTTGATTTAATGTTGGAAATGTACAATTAGATAAATTACCAGAAGTAGGCGTACCTAAAAGTGGAGTTACTAAAGTTGGTGAAGTACTCAAAACTACTGAGCCAGAGCCAGTAGATGTAGTAACCCCTGTACCCCCATTTGTTACAGCTAAAGTACCTGTTACTTGAGAACTAAGATTTACATTTCCTGTTATAGAACCTGCTGGATACCCTGTGCAGTTAGCTAAGTTGCCGGAAGTTGGAGTTCCTAGAAGTGGCGTTACTAGAGTAGGTGAAGTGCTCAAGACTACCGAGCCAGAGCCAGTAGAAGAAGTCACGCCTGTACCACCATTTGTTACAGCCAAAGTTCCAGTAACCCCAGTAGTTAAGGGTAAACCAGTAATGCCTGTGCCGGGTCCTGAGAACTGAGTACCAGCTGTTATTGTTGTACTACCAGCTATTGCGCCTGTACTTGTAAGTGAAGTACAGTTAATAGCGCCTGTAGTAATAGTACCTCCAGACACAAGGTTTTGAGCATATGTTACATAATCTAAAGCGTAAAACTGGCTTCCATTGGTATACAAATACATAGTGCGACCATTAGGAACTTGAAACGCAGACCCGCCTGAAGGTTTAATATATGCTGTGGCTGAACTGCTTAAATAGTTGTACACAATATAAAGCTTTGGAACAGCCGGGACTATTACACTATATGTGGCACTTTGATTGCCTGTAATTATAAGTACTGCACTTCTAGCCTCGTCTGTAACACCATCTAAGTTAGTTAAGGTGTAATCGGCATTAGCCATTGTAATGGTGGTTTGCCCAACAATAGCTTGTTCAAGCAAAGTGCCAAGGTTTGTATTGGTAGTTTGGCCCCAAGTACCTGTTTGCTCACCATCCCCAATCAGGGTTAGTTTTAACGAGGTTGAATATGTTGACATAATTTGTCCTTATTGGCTATTGTTTATTTCAGTCCAAGTACTAGATAGTGCACTATCAATTTGAAACCAAAATGTAGATTGGTCATCGTTTATTTTAATCCATCCGCTAACAGAAGGGGTATCTAAAATGACAAATACTTCATTTATTGCTTGCAAGAAATTAGACTGTTCAGTAGTAAAGTTTGCCATAGTAACAGCTTCGGATATAGCTTGCGCAAATTGGGCGGTTATAGTTTGCGTATTATCAGCCCCAAAGTTTTCAGTAATAACAAATAAAAGCTCAAGAATACCTACTTGTACACTTTCAACAGTTGTAGCTTCAGTAATGCTAGATAGGAACTGAGCTGCTATGGTCTGTAATGACTCTGGTATAAAGTTCTCAACAATACTAAAAATAAACTGCGCTGTTACTGTTTGACTATCATTTAAACCGCTGTTTTCACTTACATTTTGCGCAAACTGAGCAGTTATAGTCTGTGTATTAGCAGCCTCAAGGTTTTCCGTAATAGCAAAGAAAAGTCCAAGAGCAGCATTTTGAAAGCTCTCAATAGTTGTATCTTCGGTAATATTAGATTGAAACTGAGCTGTTAGGGCCTGTAAGGACTCTAGCGTAGAGTTTTCGGTAACACTTAAAGGGAATTGAGCTGTTACTACTGAAGTATCATCTAGTGTAAAGTTTTCTGTAGGACTTTGAACAAAACTAGCTTGTATCTCATTAACCTCAGCCATAGTAATTGGCTCGGCAATTGATTGCAAGAAAGCGGAAAAAGTTTCTTGAGAATCCGCTATTGTAGTATTTTCTGTAATACTAGGGTTAAACTGCGCAGATATTAATTGGTCGTTAGAAAGCGTAAAGTCTTCTGTAATAGACTGCAAGAAAGCTGAAAGCTGAGTACTTGCATCGTCAAACGCTAAGGTTTCTGTAACGCTACCAAAATAGTTAAGTCCAGCATCGTTGTCTACATCATCAACAATAATATTTTCAGTTTGGCTAAATAAAAAAGCGGACAGCTGCGTGCTTGAATCCGCTAAATTTACGTTTTCATTAATATTAAATGCGTAAGCCGTTGACCCTAAAGTTGAGTAGGGGGCTTGGGCAAATGATGTTATTCCAAACATTATCTAAATTTAGGTCCATTAATCCACATAGTTGCGCTATACCTTACACCAGAAATAACGGGGGTTACACAATGCTCTAACATTGACGGAAAAGCAATAACAGAACCTTTTTGTAACGGCGCAACATACTCTTGATATAGCCGTACTTTAAACTCACCACCTACAAACTCTGATGGGTCATTTAATAAACATACAACAGTGATTTTGCGGTCAAGTGGTTTTAAACCTAGTACAAAAGTATCTGTGTGCCAATTATATTTTTGATTTTCTGTGTACCTAGCAAACTGTATTTGCTCATTTTCGGAAAGTAAGTAATCCCATTTACACTCTTGGTTACCTATACTTGCAACATTTTTTAAATGCGGCTCCATCCAATGACTTGCGGGTAAAAACTGTATTGCCGTATTTCTATATTGTTCGTCTTTTTGACTAGATGTTTCCCCCATTGAGGCTTCATTAAAATCACGAGTTGAGCAGTCTGCAATTATTTCATCACATAATGCTGGGGCTACATTGGATAAATACCATATTGGTAAATGACTCATATTATGTTATTGAATCTAATTGTTCCTGTGTTGGTTTTGGTAATGTTGGATGGTTCCATTTAGCAATAAAAGCTTCTTGGTCACTAGGCTTTAATAAAATAATCATGCTAAAAAAACAACTATCTTCTATTTCAGGATAAATTGTTTTTATTTTTTGATATAACTCCATTAAATTTCCTTATACACGCACTAAAAATCCATTAAACCAAGTAGACCCAGCCCCATCATAGTATTGAACAGCTATAGTCACACCTGAGTTTTGGTAAAAATATACCTGAACATAATCCCCTGCCGTTAAATAAAAAAGAGATGACATAACATAGTCTGTATTATTATAACCAGCTACTAGAAATTGATTACCTCTTTTAGAGTTAACAGCATCAAATGTACCATTTACTAGCATAGCAAGTGCGCCGACACCCGTAAAAGAAAGGTCAGTCGCTAAATTTACACTACAATTTAATTGATATACACCCGTTGATGGCGCAGTAAATGTGTTACTACTATACATTCCTGATGGGTCATATTGTTCGGCAGCAAATGCAATTTGAGTCCAAGTTCCTGTAGATACACTACCATTGGATGTTGCATATGCAAGAAAAGCAGGTCCTCCACTACCAGCGGGTCCCGTAGGTCCTGTCGGTCCTGTTGGTCCAGAAGGTCCGGGGGGTCCAGAACCGCCAGTAGGTCCAGTAGGTCCAAGAGGGCCGGTAGGTCCGGGGGGTCCAGCACCGCCAGTAGGTCCCGTAGGTCCAAGGGGTCCTGTAGGTCCGGGGGCTCCAGTATTTCCGGTAGGTCCAGTAGGTCCAAGGGGGCCAGTTGGTCCGGGTCCGCCTGTTCCACCAGTAGGTCCAGTTGGTCCGGGAGGTCCGGGTACAGTAGACGTGGGGCCAGTAGGTCCGGGAGGTCCGGGGACAGTAGATGCAGGTCCAGTCGGTCCTGTTGGCCCAGTAGGTCCTTGAGGTCCTAGGGGGCCTGTTGGTCCAGTTGGTCCAGTTGCTCCTTGTGGAACTACAAAATTAAATACCGCTGCGGTAGGAGAACCTACGTTAGTTACAGATGCTGGTCCAGTACTTGTTGTTCCAGCTGCTACAGTAGCGCCCGGTCCGGTTGGTCCTGTTGGGCCGGTTGGTCCTGTTGGGCCTAGAGGGCCTGTAGGTCCCGGTGCACCTGTTGCGCCCGTGTTTCCTTGAATACCTTGTGGTCCTTGAGGACCTGTTGGTCCTGTTAAACCTGTTGGGCCAGTTGGTCCTGTTGGCCCAGTCGGTCCTGTAGTAGCCGCCCACGCATAACCACTTCCTGTCCATTCTAAATATGTACTCGCCACTGTTGGGGCGGGGGTAAATACAGTAGTGCTTGCGCCACTTTGATAAGGGATTTGATTAGCCGCACCGCCAGCAATATTTGTAGATGTTGTAGCAGTTGTAGCATTACCACCAATAGAAAGTCCTGAAGCTGTGCCAGTAATATTAGTCCCAACTAATGCGCTAGGTGTACCTAAAGCTGGAGTTACTAAAGTTGGTGAATTTGCTAAAACAACAGCACCCGTCCCAGTAGAAGATGTAGCCCCAGTACCACCAGCTGCAACAGGTAAAGTTCCAGCAACTAAAGCACTAGCCGATGTTGAGTAAAGAGCATTATTAGCCGCAGTAAATGTAGTTAGCCCTGTACCACCGTAGGGAGGCTGAATAGTACCACCTTGCCATGTACCACCTGTAACAACCGTAGAGCCCATATTAAGAGCATTGGTACCCCAAGTTACGTTCTCAGGTAAAAATCCGTGATAGTCCCATGTACCAGCAGTAGTTGATGTATCTACACATATTAATTCAACAGCCCCACCAGAAGTAACAATACCTATAGAACCAGAAGCGCTATCTTGTAATGTTAATGTGCCAGTAGCGTTATTATTAAATACAAAAGCCACACCTGTAGAAAGGGTTGTAGCATCAGGCGTTCGGTACGTTTGATTACCTGTACCAGTTAAAGTTTGTGAATAAGCAGAAGCCGCAGTTAATGTAGTAACACCGCCAGCAGCTGCTGTATTTGTATTTGCTTGGTTAAGACGATTAATAGCTACGTTCTGGTTAGCATCCCGTAACATAACGGAGTTAGCGCCAGAAGATGCTGTAACGCCTGTACCACCATAAAGAACAGGAATAGTTGAGCCGTTCCAAGTACCAGAAGCAATAGTCCCTAGTGGCGTAACATTTCCAGACGCATCTAAGTTAACAGATTTACCAGCTGGATAAGTAACAAATATGTTACAAGTGCCATTAAAAGTAACAGCAGCGCCAGAGTTTGATGACGAGAAAATCGTTGTACGAGTTAAGGTTGGCCCAGTAGTTGAGTATGTGCCAAGACCTACCTCCCAATTCCCAAAGGAATCAGTAGCAGCATAATAAGTGGTGTTGGTATTACCAACAACCGCAAAAGACTGAAACCCGTCTACATTCCCAGTTAGTGTAAAACTAACAGTTGTGTTTGCAGTACCAGTCTGTTGAACCCGGTCATAAACTACGAGAGCCATTTAGGACTCCTTAACTTGTAGCAGTTGTACTATATGTAACAGTAACAGTATCACCTGAAGTCACAGTTTTTGCTGTACTAAAGTTTCCTTCAGAATACAAGACTCCAGCCGTGCTTGAGATTGTACTAACAGCACCTGTACCTGTAACCAAGAAACATCCATAAACTGTTGCAGAACCTGTCATTGTGTAGGTAATTGCAGTTGCAGTTGATGTTGTGACGTTTGATGGAGTTGTTCCAGATGAACTTGACGCAGCAAATACAGCTGTTCCACGAACTGCTGAACCGCCAACGGTATAAGTTGTTAGCTCAGTCCATGTCTTGGAGGTCATTGTATCTGCGGCAGCAAATGTTGTGCTGTTATTAATTAGACCTAAAAACGGTCCAACTGTTGTATATGTGCCAGATGTTCTAAGTAGTGTATCAAGCATTAACTGCTTACCTACGGCTACAACTAAGTTAGGAAACTCTTCTTCCCATTTTAAGTTGCCAGCAGCATCACGGCACTCAACAATATACTGACCATCAACGCCCATTCCTTCAGGAATAACAGCGTTAGCTTGTAATGTGGCTATAGCGTTGTCGCCAAAACCTTGAATTTCTTTGTGCATATTTACTCCTAAGAGATTGTTATTACTGCGGTTGTCGAACTAGGTGTTGGGAAAGTAACTGTAAACGTACCCGTTGTTGTTTTATCTGACCCAAAGTTTAAAACTGCTACTGTTGCGGTTGTTGTACTATTGTAAATCAATGCGCCCCTACAAGTAAAGGATGCTCCTGTCCAAGTTACTGGGTCAAACGATATGTAAGCCACATTATTTGATGTGTCTCCAGTAGGTCTTGTTGATATAACTAAATCTTTTCCACCAGCTGTGTATCCTGTACCAACAACTTCGCCTGTAGTTGTATAAACTGCCGTTGCGTTATTTAAATCAGCGTTTGCAGTATACAAAGCAATTTTGTAAATATAAGAAGTTCCAACAGCAAAATTAACCAATCCACTGAGCGCATCGGTTTTAAACCTTGTAGTTTGTCCTTGAACTATGGTCACGAGTTAGGCCCACTCACATTAAGTTTAGTCTGACCATCACGGTACGCATCACCACGCTCCAGACCATCACCAAGACGTTTAGCTAGGGCTACGGCTTCAGTAAACTTCTGCTCATAATAAGTGACCATATCCTGCTCACCCTTCATAAATATCATGGCTTCACGCATAGAGCCATACAGAAGAACAGGGTCAAAGTTATCGCCAAGCCAAGAAGTGCCAGTAGAGTTATTAATTGCTGTTACAGGTATAGAAAACCCAGAACCAGAACCAATGCCAATATTAGCCGCATTAAAACTTAAAACATCACCAACTACATAAAAATTACCACCATTAGTCAAAGTCACGCTTGTAACTATACCGGCAGCAATAGTAATTGTAGCTACAGCCCCTGCGCCAGAACCACCTGTCAAAGGTATGTTTGCATAAGTGCCGTTAGTGTATAGAGTTCCGCCAGTAATAGCGCCTAATAAAGTAACAATACCTTGCACAATAGACGCAGGGTAAAAGAAATAATGTAACTCTACAGGGTAACTAGAATCAGGAGTTGGCCCCACAATAGCAGATAACTCGGTGTTTGATGAGAATTGCGGACCAAATAAAGCGTAATATTGTGGCACCCCTGTATCAGTTGCTTTAGGGTAAGCCTGTCTAATAAAGTTTACATCTTTATTAATTAAATACTCATACCCATTTGCTGTATTAATAGCCAGCGAGTAAGTAGATAAAAAATCGGTAGGTAAAGATAGGTATTGATTATTTAAAGTTAAATTACCTGTTACGTTTTTGCGTAGTGAAGGAAACTGTATCATGTTAAATATACGTTCTTCAGCCTGTTGTACAAACGTAGGAATGCTCGATACAAAGAGCGATTCCGTATTCTCAGCGTAGTTCTGAATTGTTTGGTACAACGTCACATAATTCATTATGCCATCGGCCCTCTAGCCATTACACCTTTAGTAGCAGCGCCAGTACCACGAATCTTCATTTCACCGTTAGGGTTTTCTGGAGTGTAGCTTCCTTTGCTAATACCACCAGTAGAAATGTTCATCTTAGTCATACATTCAGCACCTGTTTTGTACTTGCTGTCAGCTTGAATAGAACTTTTTTTACCAGACATAGTATGTGGTTCAGCATATACAGAAGCTTGTCCAACTTCTTTGCCCATTACTTTGTTAGAGAACTTAGCCATTATCTACCCCTTTGTGCGGCTATTTTAGCCATATTACGTCCCATAGATTTCATGTTGGAATTAGTCTTTCCTACACCATTCTTAATTGGTCCGTTCTGTGTTTTAGCTGTTGGCCCAGAATCACCTAAGTTTGTACCTTTAGTTTTTCCAGATTTAGTAATGCCATCGGCTGCTTTTCTGAATCCCATATTAAACTCCTAAGTTGTTGAGATTGTTACACTATTTACAGTACCCGTTGCAACTAACGCATTGGGAGTTAAAGCTCTATCAAAACTTCTAGAACCGCCAACAGGGTACCAACCCCATTCAAATACTCTACTACCGCCTTCAGGATAACCACCTTCATCTATGGTGTTGTTATCACCATTTTGAATCTGCAAACCACTTGTTCCAGAAGCGTAATAACTTATATCAGGTCTTGGCTCCCTTACTGCTTGTGGGTCATTGACCGGATACATACCTAATTGTAACTGAGGTTGGTCAGGTTCCCAACACTCATCGCAAACTTTTATGCTAACCATTCTGGTCTTAATTGTCAATTTTCTAAGTTGACTTAACTTAAACCTTTGCCCACACCTATCGCACTCCGCAATACTGTGCTTACCGGAAGCAAAATTACTGGGCATTATCTATAGTAAAACAAATTGCGTGGAACAAACCGAAGTGGTGCAGTCTCCCTGTCTTCTGTAGACGCTAGACCAAACTGTTCTTCGTAATCAGCTTTTAAAAATATAATTCTCTGTGGGTCTGTGCCTTGAATCTTTACACTCATTAAGTAAGCTAACCCAGACACCATACAGTTAATAAACCTAAATGGCACATCTTGTACATTAACACCCCCACCAGCATCTTGTAGTCTACGCATACGCCAGTAAACAAGTGTATAAGTTGTTCCAGCAGCAGGGCAGGGCCAGAGGTTTACGCAAGGTAAATACTGCGCTGTAATAGCGTCTCCTATTGCGTGGGTAGCTGCTACTGTATTGTTTTGTCCCCTCCAACAGTTTTGCAGTTGGTTTCCAACAATATTTGTATATGCAATTGTTTCGGAACCAATCTTAATGAAGCCAGTTGACCTCAAGTCTAAGTTAGCAATACTACTGTTTGTTGCCGTTTTTAAAGTAATAGTCGTAGCTGTTGCGCTAATAGCTGTCTGTAACAGATATTCGGTTGTATCGCTATTACCAGATTGACGGTTAAAGTAAACCTGAACCGGTCTACCTGTAGTTAACTTATTAGGTATAGTAGCGTAAGTAGGCTCAGATATACGAGAGAGATTAATATCAGTTTGATTGGTTGTATCAGCATTGCTTGTACGAGTTTCTAGGTCTAAAATGTCCACCGTATCTGCTGGAACTGCATAAATACCTTGGTTTGGATTTAAAATTATACTCGTTTCTTCAACCGTCCACAGGTTGATACCACGGTTAGCCCACTCAACTAACATTAAGTTAAGCGATCTTCTAGCAGTTTTTAAGTCATAACCAGTACGTAGCTGTGAACCACAGCGTTCAAATGCTTCCTCAACCATTTCAGTTAGGTCAAGGTTAAATACGCTAGTTCCGGATGTTAACGCCATTATCTATACCCTGCGGTTTTCTTTGCTATATTTTTAGGTTGTGCTACAAACTGCTTACCTTTTGCCTTACCTGCTCGTTTTGCTTTAGTAGTTGCAGCATACTCTTGTGGACTCAAAGCCTCAATAGCCTTTTTTGGCAAGTACCGCTCACCCGTTACAGATGACTTCTTGCCTGACTTGGTAGTCCATTTCTGGTCTCCCCAGTTTTTTAAAGACTGTTGTGGCGCTTTCAATCTTTTGCTTCTTCTTTTTCAAGAAGCTCCGTATCAATTTGCTCGTCAGTCATATACTCTTCTGTTCCACAATCACAAGGACCATTATTATATATAAGACAAGTTGTGCTATGTCTACTTTCAGTCACGGTAACCCCCACCGGCGGCTTTGTAGCGTTTAGCCATAACTTGCGCTTTCCTTGCTGACCACTTTCCTGCGCCTGTACCAACTATTGCCGCAGCTTTAACACTATTAAATATCCGTTTACGAAGACTTGGTTTAGTGTAATTACCAGCCTCGTTTACCTTAGACTTTGCTTTTCCGCCTTCTTTCATGTAGCCCATTTTGTTACGGACATCAGTAGGTAATTTAGCTAAGCCCTTACTATCGTCTGGAACTTCTTTTAAATCACCGCCTTCAGCCATTTTCTTAGGCTTTTTACCAGCCGCTTTCATAGCAATAGCGATAGCCGCTTGCTTAGCTAGTCCACCTTTTTTAAACTGAGTAAAGTCCGTATCATCTTTACGGGGTTCTTTTTTGCCCTTGGGCATTTTAGAGGGGCTTATGGCGCCCATTCCACGAGAGGCTTTCATGCTCTAGTCTTCCCACGAATAGCGCAGCCATCAGCACGGGCGGAAGCGGACTTAACTTTACCACCTGCTTTCATACCGTCTCCGAGGTCTTTTTTCATTCTTTCTTCTCTTTCGTACTTCTCAGCACCGTATGGTTTTCCGCTAAAAAAACTACGAATAGATTTACCTAATGAAGTCTGGTTACGACCTGCTTCCATCTTTTCAGCGTATGATGGTTTAGATTCAGTTTTAACTGCAGGTGCCTCTTTGGGTTTATCTACAGGGTACGGGCTTCCTAGATTACTGGTAAATCTGCTTAATGGGGCTTGATTTTTAGCCTCTTTCATCCTTTTAGCGTAGGCTGAGTTATCTGGTTCAGGTTTAGATTCAGCTTTAACTTCAGCTTTAGATTCAGTTTTAACAGGAGCAGCTTTAGGAGCGGCTTTTTTAGCTTTTGGCCCCGGTGGCTCTGAAATTAGACTAGTATCTGCCGGAGCAGCTTTGTCAACGGGAAGATATTTTTCTCCGCTTTCAGGATTAATTTCATAATCACTAGGCTTTGGCCCTTTTACGGTACGGGTATCAGATTCAACTGTACTACCGTCTGCACCGTTAAAACGCTTTGTTTTTCTCATTGGCTTTTTCATTTAGCAAGCCCTTCCGCCTCGGTTCATTTTAACCATTTTGCCTTTAGTTAAGCCTTTTTTGGCTACGCCATTAGCGTCTTTATGCCCAGCAGATAAGCCACCACCAGCCATTTTCTTCATAGCCATTCCGCCTTTTCTAAGGGTAGCTAGATCAGTTTTCTTGCCGCCATGCTGTTGCTTGTCGTGCATACCTACGGCTTTCTTAACCATCTTTTTATCTTGCGCCATATCGCCTTTAGCCATTCCGCCTTTTTTCATAGGCATTCCGGGAGTTCCGGGCTGAGGTCTTCCAGCTTGCATCATCTGGTTATCCGCAGCCATGCGCCCACCTACAGGCATCTCAGGTTTTTTGCGAGCTGCCATTAACGCAGCCATCATCTTAGGGTCTCGTTTTGTTGCCATCGTATCACCACCTTTTTTAAAAGTTTTGCCTTTGTCGGCGTTTGAGAAATCTTGCCCCACGGATTGTGGAACACCTACCTTCTTAGCAAAAGCTTTATTATGTGCTATTGCGTTCATAAAATTGTGCTGCTTTTTAGAGCTACTTGGCACGAGTAAAACCTTTCTTTGCTATACCATCAGCACGTCTAGATGCTTTTGACCTAACAGCTCCGCCTTTTTTCATACTTGCTTTACCCAGTATATCTAACATTTCTCGAGTAGACTCATTTTCAGAAATACGAGGCCCACGGCTAGGGCCTTCATCTTTATCTTCACTTAACCGTTCTTTAGCACTTTTAGATAACTCAACTTTATCCCGCATATTAACAACTTTGTCAATTGCTGGGCCTACGCCAGATTTATCTACAATCTTTTTACCTAACTCTGGAAACTCTTTGTCCAATTGTTTTCCTATTACTGACCCAATTCCTAAACCAGTTCCTAAAACACCAGCTCTACTCATATGTCTAGTAATACCACGACCAGCTGCGTCTTTTTGTGAAAGATTACCATGTGGGCTGTTACGTCTTGATTCTGTTTGTGCTGGACTTTCTCCTGCAGCGTCTAAACCTTTTTTTATACGTTCATTGTCTGCTTTAACAGACTTTCCAAAATCTTCTCTTAAATTGGCAGTATAGTCTTGAGCGTTAGTTTGATTAGGAGACTTATAATCGTATCCTTCTTTTGCTGGCTTATTTAACCTACCGAGCAGTTTGCCAGCCATTACACCATCCTACCTTTTGTTTTACCTTTAACACAGCATCCGTCTGCACGCTTAGACGCACTAGATACTTTACCACCCGCTTTCATGCGTGGGGCTGAAGCTGGGGCTGGAACACCTTGCGCAGCTTGCATAGCAACTAATTGTTTTTTGTAATCGTCTCGTTCTTTTTCTGCGTCTTTAGCTTTGTCTGAGTCACCAAATTTATTTTTTAACATGTCAAGCGTTGCTGACATAGGTATTTTTCCTTGGGTAAGCGCATATGCTGGGCTTAAACCAGCCATTAAATTTTTATCCATTCTGCTTACCTTGAAATAAGTTGATCAATTTTGTTTTCAAGCTTGTTAAACCTTGCGTCAATGTGTTCAACAATTCTTTCAACTTCTGCTTTAGTAACATTATCACGAGCTACCTCTTCTCTTGTTCTGTTTAACAAAATACCTATTCGGGCTAATTCTGCAAACTTTTCGTGCATCATATAAGATATTACCGCTATTAATATAGTCAGTCCACCGGTCCACAATTCCATCACGTTTAGCATTTCCATCTCTTTAGACTTGCAGCCTTCCTAGTAGGTTTGCCGTTCTCGTCTTTCATTGGTCCGGGCATCCCTGACATTCTAGCGCAGAATGAACGCTTTCTTGCGCCGCCTTGTGGTTGCGGAGCCTTTAGATTAGACCCCGTAGCCGCATTGTACTTAGCTCTACCTTTAGCGGTAAGGCCCGCCCCTTTAGATACAGGTAGCTTCTCACCCCTACCAATAGCCAGAGACGGACCTTTTTTCTTAGCCATAAAACACCGTAATTTTTGCGCCAGTTGGCAAAGTTACATGAACATCTGTTCTAAACAAAATTCCTTCACCGGGGATTAAAAAAGATAAAGGATTTAGTGGTGTTGCAGAAATATTAAACTGCAGCCGAACAATGCCAGTAGCTCCACCGTCACGGAAAATAATATCACCTGCTGGTGCTAAA
>Ga0247723_1001424_pt1 | contig 14026 bp, 12 predicted proteins | sample MSEWelMarce5H_FC_FD_189079 | JGI IMG/M metagenome (GOLD analysis project Ga0247723, IMG submission 189079) | Subsurface sediment microbial communities from gas well in West Virginia, United States - MSEEL Well Study Marcellus 5H_FC | ecosystem: Environmental > Terrestrial > Deep subsurface >...
ATAATGAATACGGAATAGGCAGGGTAGCAAAAACAAAAGATCAATGGCTATCTCATTTAGAAGATTTAAAGAATCCTAAGACAAGAAATCTTGAAAGACAAAATAACTATAAACTAGTAAAACAGTTCCACAGCATGGAAGTAAGAGGGGAAGACTGGGATAAAGTTTATAGAGAGATTAGAGAACTTTAGTACCAACCATGCTGGCTTTTAAAATGCCAAGCATTGCAACCATTACCATAAATTAATTTTACATACTTAGCCATAGCATCAATTTGATCATATGGGTTTTTAGTTTTCTTATGGTCAACTAGTCCCCATGTGCTATTTAAAAACTGACCGATACCAAATGCTGTTGATCTAGGATTTTGAGCAAGTGGGTTCCAATCACTTTCTTTATCAATAATATTAAAATAACAAGTTTCTTCATTATCTGGAACTATATCTTTTAAATACTCTTGATAGGCAGCAATTGCCTTATCTGATTTAGGATCTTCAAATCTAGCCCTAGAACGTGCTGCAATGGTGCTAGAAGCCTCTCTAGCGGCCTGTACAGCCCCTAAAACACTTGAAGTGGTCTGTCCTTCTGGGACGACCACTAACGGTTCTGCAGGGTATTGAATATACGATCTATCCAGTCGATTTGAATATGTTCCAATAACAATAAAAAACAATAATGCTAATAATACTTTCTTCATAAGTTACCTCCTTGAAGAAGCCATTTTTAGTTACTATACTAGTATAACCCTTTTATTCCCAAAAATCAACTTTTTATAAATATTTGTTATATTTGACATTTTTTGTATTATATGATAATAATTATTTACTAGAAGTAAATTTTTTAATAGTATTCTTAATAGTGTTTGTAACTTTAATTCCTGGATAAAATATAGAGTCACATGTTATACATTCAAAGTAAACCTGATCTTGAGAGTTAACTCTAGTAACAACAGTATCATCTATATCAAAAGGACAGTTTATTTTTCCAACTAATCCCTTATTAACTAAATCATTATAAAATGTTACTTCCTGGACTGATAACATGTATTGACCTTCCTCATAAACTCGTGTAGAATACTATTATCCCATAAAATCAAAAACTAGGAGTTGTATTTATTTATGTCATTTATTAACGAAAACGGATCAATTACAGATCCATATAAGAATTTTATCCATATCTCAAGATATGCAAGGTGGGTTGAAGACAAAGGTCGTAGAGAAACTTGGGTCGAAACCGTAGATCGCTATATCAACTTTATGAAAGACTTTTTAATATTAAATTATGGCTATAGCCCAAATGCAAAAATATTTGATGAAGTAAAAGACGCAATCTTAAATCATAGAATTATGCCTTCAATGAGAGCATTGATGACAGCAGGTCCAGCATTAGAACGTGATCATATTGCAGCATATAATTGTTCATTTATTGCAGTTGATAGTTTGCGTGCATTTGACGAAGCGATGTATGTTTTAATGAATGGAACAGGTGTTGGATTTAGTGTTGAATCAAAATACACAGATGAACTTCCAATTATTGCAGAATCATTTAATAAAACAGAAACTACCATTGTAGTAGAAGACTCTAAACTTGGATGGGCAAAAGCATTTAAAGAATTAATTGCACTATTATCACAAGGACAAGTTCCTCAATGGGATATGTCAAAGGTTCGTCCAGCAGGTGCAAGATTAAAAACTTTTGGTGGACGTGCATCTGGTCCAGGACCACTTAGCACTTTATTTACATTTACGGTAGACACTTTTAAAAATGCTGCTGGTCGTAGACTAAAGCCAGTAGAAGCACATGACTTAATGTGCAAGGTAGGCGAGGTTGTAGTAGTAGGTGGAGTACGCCGTTCTGCTTTAATATCACTATCAAATCTTGATGATTTTGAAATGGCAAAAGCAAAGAGTGGACAATGGTGGGAAACTCAACCACAACGTGCGTTAGCAAATAACTCAGCAGTTTATAATACTAAACCAAATACTGCTCAATTCTTACGTGAATGGAGAAATCTTTACGAATCAAAATCTGGTGAAAGAGGAATTTACAATATAGGATCAGTTCGTAAACATGTTGAATCATTCGGAAGAAGAGATGCATCTTTGGTATCTGGAACTAATCCATGTGGAGAAATCATACTTCGCCCAAATGAATTTTGCAATCTAACAGAAGTTGTTATTTCAGCAGACGATACAAGAGAAGACCTTTTAGAAAAAGTTAGATTAGCCACAATTCTTGGAACATGGCAGTCAACACTAACTAACTTTAAATACCTCCGTAAAACATGGAAAGATAACTGTGAAGAAGAAAGATTGCTTGGCGTATCTTTAACAGGAATTTATGGAAATAAAATTACTTCAACTGCAGGAAAAGCATTAGAACAGTTGTTGACTGACTTAAGATTAGAATCAGTTAGGGTAAATGATCATGAAGCAAAGAAACTAAACATTAACCCATCTGTATCTATTACTTGCGTTAAGCCTTCAGGCACTGTAAGTCAACTGGTCGGGGTGTCAAGCGGTATCCATCCGTGGTATTCAGAATACTATCTAAGAAGTGTTCGTGGAGATAATAAAGATCCATTAACACAATTTTTAAAAGATTCAGGAGTTGCATACGAGCCTGATGTTATGAAGCCAGAAGAAACAACGGTATTTTATTTTCCTCAAAAGGCTCCAAAGAATGCAACTGTAACAAAAGATTTAACAGCCATAGATCATCTAGAAATGTGGAAGACATACAGAACTTATTGGACAGAACATAACCCTAGCGTTACTATTAATGTTCACGAAGATGAATGGCTAAAGGTTGGTGCATGGGTTTTTGATAACTTTGATTCAATTGGTGGTGTATCTTTCTTACCAGCGAGTGAACATACTTATAAGCAAGCCCCATATCAAGAAATTTCTAAAGATGAATATGAAGAATGGGTAAATAAGTCACCTTCAAATATTCAGTGGGAAATGCTTTCTATCTATGAAAAAGAGGACGGCACAACTGGAACACAAGAACTTTCATGTGTTGCTGGGGTATGCGAAATAGTTGACATTACTAAATAGCAACGTGCTAAAATAGATTAGAGGTTGCTATGTCTCATAATTTCTCAAATATTTACGCTGCTAGGGTATTCGCAGAACACCCATTGGCCCTTTGGTCGTTGGACGATGAAATCTACTACGTTTCAACTTTAGATGAAAATTATAAAGATATTGAAAATTGGTTGATCGAAGGCTCAAATGCTCAATGGTTAAACTCATACTCTACTCCAACAAACATACCTTTAAAGAACGAATCAAAAGGGGTATTAAGAAAAAACTCTAGTGCCAGTGTTACATATAGCAAAATTAATTCTGCATCAATAGCATACTCATCACTTGATTCAACTAAAGATACAATTTGTATATCTGCTTTTGTATATGCATATAGTGCTCTTGTTGATAGTTATGAACTAGGCTTCATATATTCAAATGGAACTACTAGTAAGAGTAGTTTAAATTCTATTGGATCATCAGAATGGCAAACAATTCAACACACATCTACTATTCCTGTAGGTGCATCAGCCATGCCTTATTTAAAGGTTAACTATATAGAAGGCGGATCTCTATCTGATTATGACGTTATGATAAATTCAATTTCAGTTGGACAATGGTCAGAATTATTTTTATATGATAGTTCTGGAATAGTTCCTGCTGCACTAACAGATGTTTCATTAGAATCCTTACTTCCAAGAACAGACTACTCTGTAGTCTCTGTAGACTCATATGGATTTAACGATAGCGATAACGGATACGTATTTATAGATAATAATAAACTTCTTTCTTATAACACTAGCCTTCCAATGGTATTTGGATCAGGAAATCTTACAGAAATACTAAGCCCAATAACATCAGGTATGCCATCACTTGCAATTCCTGGAAAAGGATTTTTAAACAAAACTGGTCAGTATAGCGAAATGACTATGGAATTTTGGTTAAGAGTAAACCCTAATGTATTTGAAGAGGTAAAAATATTTGGACCACTTGCTTCAGATGATGGACTATATGTTGACGATGATTATCTAACTTTAAAAATTGGAAGATATACAAAATCATATTTTATAGGTAAATGGTATAGACCTATGTTAGTTCATATAAGATATTCACAAGATTTTGCTAGTGTACTAATTAATGGAGATGTTGTAATTGAAATAGAACTAGATAGTTTGCTAATTGACTTTCCGCCAAACAACGTTGACTGGTTAGGATTTTTTGGCAATGAAAATATTTATCCTTTCCAACTAGATTGTATAGCAATATACCCATATATAGTTCCAGATCAACTAGCAAAGAAAAGGTTTATCTTTGGCCAAGCAGTTCCAAATGCTGAGGCAGTAACAAATAACTTTGGAGGAGAATCTTCATATATTGATTTTCCATTTGCACAATATACATCAACAATAAACTATCCAGATATGAATGCTTGGAATGCTGGGTATTTTAATAATTTAAATGCTAATTCAAAATATATAGGTTTTCAAAACTATAATCTTCCAGAATTTAGATTTAGTGGTCAAACAGGAATTTTTACAACTTCCGTAGATATACGTGATTGGTCAGAATTTGAACAAAAGAACTGGTTGGAGTGGCTTTCATATTCTTGGCTAGGAATACAAACAGAAGAAGCATCAGATATTCTTACTGATAATTTCTTAAAACAGATAGAAGGGGAATACCCATTTATAAAGATGAGGCCAAATGATGCATACAACAACGTGGATGGATCTATAGAGTTTGATTCAATAAATCCAATAACCGATAGAGTGGCATCTGTTTACGGAATATTTCAGGCACCACCAACATTATCAGCAAGTTCTCAAGTAATCATGCACTTTAAGAACTCTATTAACAATAATACTTTTGAAGTAACCCTTGATAATTCTGGATTAAAGTACGCCTATAACGATGTGGTCTTATCAACAGCATCAGTTGCAGCAAGTGCTAATTTTGCAGTAGGTATAGATATAGATAAACTTTCAATTAATTATGGAAATGTATTAGGAAACTTTTTTTCAAGTCCTCAAAATATATCATTAAGTTTGATGGGCTATGCAAATTCAACATTCTTAGGAAAGTTGTTTAATATAACTTTTAATAATAGTTTCTTTAATCAAAAAGACATGTCTTTAATTTTTAATGAGCAGGGATTTGCCAGCACTGAAGTAACTAATCAATCTTTTGAATATACAGGGAACTATACGTTAAAGCCTCTGCTTGGCCCATCATCTATGACTCTTGATATATGTTCTGCTGGCTATTGGGAAGATTCAATACCACTTTCATACTTTGGTAAATTGGTAAAAAGCAAGGGTGGGTTAGAATATTATGATCTAGATATGATTCAATTTAATATAGAATATCCATCTCAAGTATTGACAAATCCTTCATCTAGTGCAAATTATCATAATCATGATAACTTAAAGTCTTATATAACTCTTCAAAGTTTTGACGAGGTAGGAAAAGTTTCATATTCTAAATATATTAATACTCAGGAACTAACAAACAACAGGGTGCTTGATTTTGATAATACAACAGATGTTATTGAGACAAAGTTTGAGGTAGCAGATGGAACAGTTATTTTTCCACCAAAAGAATTGGTTGACTTTTCAAACTACTACATAACTATCCATCTAGAATTAAAAGTTCAAGGGGTAAATTCAAAGCCACTACAAATTAAAAGAATGAGCCTATCCTCACTGGCTAATGATGAAAGTGATTTCTTCTCTATTAATACAAGAACTGGCAATAAAATATATCCTGTATCAAGATATGATAGAGCGTATTCTTATAAAGATAAAAACCCATTTACTATTTATAAAGACTCTACCCCATATCTATATTTAACAGGAGACTCTGGAATATCAATACTTCCTTATACTTCGCAGAGTACAAGGGCTTTTTCTATACCAATAAATAATAAGAAGGTATCGTCCTACTCTCTTGGCGGTTTTCAACTATGGTGTATGTATAACGAAGATGCTACTGTTGGCTCAGTTAAAAAAATAGGAAGAGTATCTACTCCAGATAGAACATATGACATATATCTTGATCCAATTGATAATGGTAGTCGTGCGTTAATTAAGGTATTTGATGCTGAAACAGGATTTGAAGATAATGATTTAACATTCTATCAAAATGGCGTAAAGATAAATCATCCAGTTATATATCCAATGATATGGTCATCTATAGTATTCTCATTTGGAGAGACTATTTTACTAGACGGCGTATCTGGCCAACTAGAACTGTACCAGGGATTTTTATATAACAACATTACTGTATATCAAAAATCAACAGAAATTTTAGGTCAAAGAACAGATGCAAGAACATGGCAAGAGGTTAGAGCATCAGAAGTAATTATTGGAGAAGAAATTGTTACAATCCAACTTCAATGGGAAGATTGGAGCCCAACACAATGGGGAATTGTTTATGCACCAACCACTTCTATTACATTTACAATAGATGGTCAAAGCATTATGGGTTCATATTTGGGAACTTCTAGTATAGTTTCTGATGATTCTTCAGTAATAGAGTTAAATTCAGATGGTGTAGATATAATTTCTGACGTTACATGGGACACAACTCTTGTCAAACCAGTATAATATGGTATACTTGTTGACATGAATCCAAAAAAACTTAAGAATAATGGCAAGCCTAAGATCACATTAGTAGAAAAAAAATCAGACTGGGGCATCTATGTATGGATGTGTGACCTAGATAACAAACCATTCGGAGACGGCAACGGAAATATTATGAATATTCCTGGTCGTCCATATGATTTAGAAAAAATGGCCAAGATCAGACAAGCAGCAGAACACTATGGTGCACCTGCAGGAAAGGTTCAATTTATGGCTGGAGTAAATAGAGTTACAGATGAGCAACACACAGAACAAATAGAAAGAATGAAATCAGGACTAATTCCAAGCGAAACAGACATTGGTGCTTGGATGGCGGCAGAAAAGGGATTTAATAAACATGGAAGATGAAGGCGTAATAGCAAGAATAGATAATTTAGACAAGGCAGAAAAGCCTACAAAGATAGATCCATTTAATACTGATGGAGAACTAGTAAAGTCTTATGATGGAATACATCAAAATTTTAAACGTAAAATAGCAAGAACTGTTAATAAGGTGTATCAAGGTGTTGATGATGCAAAATCAAAACAACTATTTCCAGAACAAGATATGGTTACAGCCTATGGCCTTTTTGACGTAGTTATTCCACCATACAACTTGGATGAACTTGCATATTTCTATGAAAATTCATTTGCTAATCACGCAGCAATCCAAGCAAAAGTTGCAAACATAGTAGGCTTAGGATATTCATTTGAAATGACAGATTCCACAGTTGCAAAACTTGAAGAGGCTCCAGACGATGCGTCATTAATGAGGGCACAAAGAAAGATTCAAAGATTAAAGGCAGACCTAACTTCGTGGGTAGAAAGTTTGAATGATGAAGATACTTTTACACATGTATTGGAAAAGGTATATACAGATGTTGAAACTGTAGGTAATGGATATATTGAAATTGGAAGAAAGGTAAATGGAGATATTGGATATATTGGACATATCCCAGCAACCACAATCCGTGTTCGCCGTATGCGTGATGGATATATTCAAATAGTAAATCAAAAGGTGGTATATTTTAGAAACTTTCAAGAGTCAAGAAATATTAACCCAGTAACAAATGACAATAGGCCAAACGAATTAATTCATATTAAGAAGTACTCGCCAAAGAACTCATACTACGGAGTCCCAGACACAGTAGCAGCAGCCACATCAATGGTTGGTAATGAATTGGCAGCAAAGTACAATGTTGACTATTTTGAGAATAAAGCAGTCCCTAGATATATTGCAGTAGTAAAGGGTGCAAAGTTAAGTTCAGAAGCAGAAGACAAGTTCTTTAGATTTATGCAAGCAGGACTAAAGGGTCAAAATCATAGAACTCTTTATATCCCACTTCCTGGAGATGGACCAGATAGTAAGGTAGATTTTAAATTAGAGCCAATTGAAAATGGAATTCAAGATGGATCATTTGACAGTTATCGCAAAGCAAACCGTGATGACATACTTATGGCACATCAAGTTCCATACTCAAAGGTTGGCGGTGGTGCAGGAATTTCTATCGCATCAGCATTAGTAGCAGATAGAACATTTAAGGAACAGGTTGCAAGGCCATCTCAGAGAAATCTAGAAAAGACTATTAACAAGATTGTTAAGGAAAAAACAGATATGCTCTCCCTTAAATTCAACGAATTAACGTTGACAGATGAACAAACTCAAAGTCAAATAGACGAGAGATACCTACGTATGCAGGTAGTTGTTCCAAACGAGGTTCGTGAAAGATTGGGATACCCAGTAAGACCTGGAGGGTCAGAACCAATCATTCTTAACGCTCAAGCAAGGGCAGAACAAAACTCCCAAGCAACTGGCAATAGAAATAGGGATCAACAAAGAACTAACAATGCATCAGATTCAACCTCAACCACCACTGGACGAAATGCTCAGGGTGAAGGTAGATCTCAACAATAATTGTTATAAACTTTTAAATCACCTATAAACACTTATTATAATAGAGGTAGCATGACTAATTTAAATAAAGCCTTTTGGCACTCTGAGGAAAACAGCATCAAGTTATCGATGCCGATTGCCAAGGTAGACAAAGAAAAGCGTATGGTTTCAGGGTTCGCTACCCTTGATAATATTGACAAGCAATCAGACATTGTTCCAACAGATGTTAGCGTAAAAGCATTCGAAAGATTTCGTGGAAACCTTCGTGAAATGCACATGCCAATTGCGGTGGGTAGAGTGGTATCATTTAAATCAGATAAGTTTTATAATAAAGAAGAAGATAGATTCTATAATGGAGTTTTTGTAAATGCATATATTTCTAAAGGTGCTCAAGATACTTGGGAAAAAGTTCTTGATGGTACTCTTTCTGGTTTTTCTATTGGCGGCAGTATCAAAGATTCTGACCAAGTCTACGATGCCGAGATGGATAAATCAATTCGCGTTATTAAAGACTATGACCTACACGAACTCTCATTAGTAGACAATCCAGCAAATCAATTTGCAAATATTGTGTCTATTGAAAAAATGGCAGACGGTCAAAACAAAATTGATGGTATTATTAGTAAAGTAGATCTTGAAAATGTTTATTGGTGTGAATCAGACTCACTAATTAGACTTTCTCAAGAAGAAGATTCTTCATGCCCATCATGCGATAAAGGTATGACAAACATTGGCTTTGTAGAATCAAATGATTCAGAAAAGAATTCTGTGGTAAAAGGCTTACTAGCGTCACAGAAAAATAGACTTGGTAACAAAATCACCAAGGCTGAAAATCCTGATAAGGAGGGAAATAATATGGCAGAACAAAATGTAGAAGTAGCACCAGCAACTGAAGAAGTTGTTGAAACACCAGCAGCAGATGCACCAGCAGCAGCAGAAGAAGTTGCAGCAGAAGCACCAGCAGCAGAAGAAGTTGCTACAGATGAAAACATTGAAAAATCAGCAGATGCAGAAGAAGTTGCACCAGCAGAAGCAGCACCAGCCGAAGATGCACCAGTTGCACCAGAAGCACCAGCAGCAGATGCACCAGCAACAGAAGATGCACCAGCAGAAGATGCCGTCACTCCTGCTAAAGAAAGCGATAACGCTGAATTAGCAAAGGCTGTAGATACAGTACAAGAATCAGTAGATGAGGTTCAAAATACAGTTGCTTCAGCACTTGGAGACTTGGTGACAACAGTAAAATCACTAAACGACAAAATGGCAGAACTGCAAAAGAGCATTGCTTCCGCACAAGAGGAAATTAAAGGCATTAAAGGCAATGTAGATAATTTTGGAAAGCGTGTTGACTCACTAGAAGACGACACCGCTATCCGTAAGTCTGGCGATCTCGGCGGGATCGTTCAGGAAACACAAATAACAAAAAAATCGATGTGGGGCGGGCGTTTCCTCAATTCCGCTGACCTATATCGCTAAACAACATTCACTGGGAGGTGAAATATTATGGCAGATGAAATTTTAGAAAAGGCTGCAAGTACAGGATCAATCGTTTCTGGTGGAATTGGCGGAGTCGCTAATCCAACCGCTGGAGACCTTGGTGTATATGGTGCTACTACAAATGATGGTGGTATCTTATCTCCTGAACAATCACGCCAATTTATCGAATATATTTTCGAACAACAAGTACTAGCACGTGACGGACGCAGAGTAACAATGCGTACAAACGCTGCAGAACTTGAAAAACTAAACGTAGGCGAACGTGTAATTCGTGCCGCTGCACAAGCAGATGCAACATACACAAACGCTGGCGTAACATTTACAAAAGTTGAACTATCAACAAAAAAGATTCGTCTTGATTGGGAAGTTTCAACAGAAGCATTAGAAGATAACCTTGAAGGTGCTGGATTAGAAGATCACTTAGTTCGCGTAATGACTCGTGCATTCGCAAACGATCTTGAAGATCTTGCAATCAATGGTACAGGAACTGGTTCAAACACATTCCTAAACATCCTTGAAGGCTTCACAACAAAAGAAAATAATGGTGCAAGTGCAACATACGGCACAACTGTCGAATCCTTACAAGCATTGGTATTAGCAATGCCACGTAAGTATCGTGCAGCACGTGCTAACATGAAGTTCTACGCAGATACAGAAACAGTATCTGACATCATTAATGGTCTTGGATCTAACGGTAACTTAAACAGCGAAAGAATCGTTGAAAGAGTTATTGGTGGAGCAGAACCACAACTTGTTGGTGCACCTATCGCTTACCGCGTTCTAGGTCTTCCTTTATTGGAAGTTCCTTTGATGCCTGCAAACCGTGTCGTTTTGACATTCCCTGAAAACCGTATTTGGGGTTTCCAAAGAGACATTACAGTTCATCGTGAGTTCCAACCAAAGAAAGATACTGTAGAATACACAGTATTCCTACGCTTTGGTGTACAAATCGAAGAAACATCAGCAGTAGCAAGAATGCAAGGATAATATCCTTACAACAATTAGAGAGGGGCATTTATTTGTCCCTCTCTTTTCTTTTATAGTATAATTAAATAGAGGTGCACACATGGAAATTTTAAATTATAACAGTGGTTCACTAAGTGCATCTGTTTCAGGTTTAACTGCAAGCACAAACTATCTAATAGAATTAAATGATTTAATTACAGGAAATGAATACTCAGCATCAGCAACATCTAATGGATCTGGAACTGTAGTATTTACAATGCCTTCAAACTTTAAAGAATATACAGCAAAACTTGCTGCATCAGTTAAGAAGATATCAAATGATGAATTAGTTAAAATATTCAATATAGATATCGTAAGACCGTACACTAATATATCCTCAATTGTAACAGCACTTAAAATTACAAATACTCAGGCTACAGAATACGAAAGACTTGCAAGATATATCATAGATTCACATACTGGTGGCTTTGATTACATGCGTAAGAAGAAAGAATTTATTGGGGACAACTCAGATCAACTTTTAATAGATGAACCAATTACTGGTAAAATTTATAACATTTTAGAAAATAACGAGGTAATGTTTGAAAGAGATGAAGACTTATCAAATAATGATCAAGAATTTGTATATAAGAAACAATTAAGTGCAATAGTTCAAAATCTACCAAATGGAAATAACAGAGTAAACTATTCAAAGGTATGGAGAGATAGATATTTAGATGTAGAGTTTTATGATGGATATGAATACTTAGTAGATGCAGACTTTGGATGGAAGGTTATTCCACAAGATATTCAAGATGCAGCAGATATGCTTATTCAAGATATTGCATCAGATAGTTTAAAGTATGTTAACAGATATATTGAATCATTTGATAATGATGACTTTAAGATTAAATTCTCTAAGAATTGGACAGCAAGTACAGGTAATCGTGTAGTAGATAGAATCCTGGAGAAATATCAGAAACCCATTCGTGTCGGGGTGTTCTAAATGTTTAGTGCATCTGGATTAACAGATATTTATTATCCAATGTCTGCTGAATTATATTATGCCGAAAGCAAACAAGATGAACTAGGTGTTATACAAAAAACGTGGGTATTGGACAGGGTAATAAGATGTTCTATTATATCTTCTATGTCAGACAAGACTCTTACTGGAGAATTAAAGAATAGTGGACCTATGTTTCAATATAACTCAGATGTTCTTTTAAGAACTAATGAAGATATTCAAAAGAAGAAGAATGGTAGCATATTTTCAATAACTGAAATTTTGTTAACAAATGTAAAAGACCCTGCTGGTAAAGTAGTTTGGTTAGAAAAGAATCAAAAAGCAACTCAGTATGAGTTAAAGACGTTTGTTCCATCCTATAACGGATTTCATGAAGTAGAGTTTTATCGTGGGTACCTTGCAAGATCAACTAGACAAAACGAGGTATTATACTAATGAGTGCTATAGCGGTAAAATTTAATACAGTTAAACTAAATAGAACAATAACTAATATTGTAAAATACTCAGATGGATTTTTAAGTGAAACAAGGCAAAGTAAAAATAAGATAGCATTAAAAATGGCCAATACAAGTGTTAATGCTTTTTATCAATATCTTGATGGTGTAGCCAGAATGCATCCAGAAATGCTTCATCATATATATGAATGGGGACAAGTTGGAAACCCATTTGCAAGACTTGTAGAACTTAATATAAAAACAGGTCAAGGTGGAGTTGTAGTTGGTGCAGATTTTAAACAATCGGTTACTAGCCCTAAGAGTGGGAGTGAACCATTCTATAACAAGGCTGAGGTTATGGAAGATGGAGAAACAATAACTGTTCAAGAAAAAGATGCAGAAGTTTTATTCTTTGAAATTGACGGTAAGGAATTTTTTAGAAAAGGTCCTATAGTTATTGAGAATCCTGGTGGAGAAGCAGTTAGAGGATCATTTGTAAAAACATTTAATGAGTTTTATGCTTCATACTTTTCTCAAGTATACTTAAGATCTATAAAGTTTTATGAGCATTTTCAAAGTCCTAAATCATATGCCAAAAACTTTAGATCAGCAGTTAAAAGTAGTAATGCAAAAAATGCTGGTAAGGCTGCTGCTATGCAGTGGATAAACAGTATTCCAGGAGATGATCAGATTGGCCTATAGTGCAGCAAGTGTAATGCTATTTACACCAACAGCAAATATATTAAAGTACGCATTTGATGAAATTATTCAATTGCCAGAGTTTGACTACTTAAATAAGATAATTGATCAAGAAGGAAATAAACTTAGTCCTATTGTTCCACTAACAATTATTAACTCTGGTGCTGATGCCTTGCCATTTAACACACTAACCAATCCACAACAAGTATCTATTGTTCATGATGAATTTATTAAACAAAGAAGTGGACAGTATAAATATTTTTACCCAATTAAAGGAGTTCAGTCCAGGGTAAAATTAAGTCATGGAAACCTTGCAGACCTTATGGCTTTAAAATGGAAATTTTTAGAAATTATAGATAGGGACGATGCAGCAGCAGAAGATATTAATGCTTGGATGCAAGATACTTATGGCGGGGATCAAAAAATCTACTTTCATTGTGTAAATGCCTATGAAACTACATATATGGCAGATGCTACAAACTTAGATGACCAAAGAAACGTATTTTCTGGGGATATTATAATTAAGGCTGATTATCATACAATATCAGACTACCGATAAACAAGACTTATAATTGTATTGAGGAACGCCCCCACTATCAACAAATTATAGAGGAGGGAAATAAATATGGCATATACTCGTGGTAATTCTAAGCAAATTATCGTAGGTGCAGCAGCATTATTCGTTGCAGACGATTCACTCGATTACTTTGACTCAGTAGGACAATACAGATTCTCATCTGCATCAACTACAGGAGTCCCAGCATTCGCAAACGGAGTCGACTTCAAAACAACAATGAGTGCTTGTACAGCATTTACAAACGTAGGCTACACAATGAATGGTCTGGAATTACAATTCCAACCAGACTTTGGTGAAGTTCAAGTAG
>Ga0247723_1001425_pt1 | contig 14003 bp, 12 predicted proteins | sample MSEWelMarce5H_FC_FD_189079 | JGI IMG/M metagenome (GOLD analysis project Ga0247723, IMG submission 189079) | Subsurface sediment microbial communities from gas well in West Virginia, United States - MSEEL Well Study Marcellus 5H_FC | ecosystem: Environmental > Terrestrial > Deep subsurface >...
ATTTAATTAATAGTATACTTTATTACCTTCAACAATCAAACCATTCAGATAGAAGTAATAAAATAACAGCAACTCCTTCAAGTTGTACTGTACCTACTCCAACACCAACTCCTACACCAACACCAACAGTACTACCATCAACCCCAACACCAACTCCTACACCAACCCCAACACCTACTCCAACACCAACACCCACACCTACTCCAACCCCAATTGAATATACTTATTTGAGATATGATGTTGATATTAATTGTTTAACATCTAATCCTGTTCCGGTTTGGTCTGATGTCTCATACGGAAATGGTTTTTATTTAATTAATAGTATACTTTATTACCTTCAACAATCAAACCATTCAGATAGAAGTAATAAAATAACAGCAACTCCTTCAAGTTGTACTGTACCTACTCCAACACCAACTCCTACACCAACACCAACCCCTACACCAACATCAACCCCCACACCAACTCCTACACCAACCCCAACCCCAATTGAAGTACCAACACCAACACCTACTCCAACCCCAACACCAATCCCTGAAGTATTAGGTTATAGATACGCTGCTACTATATGTGATTCGGGTGCATATACAGAGATTTACTCACTATACCAGTTATCAGTAGGTGGGGTTTATTCAAATGCATCTTATCAGGGTACTTGTTACACAATTAATTATTTTATAGAAGATGTTTATGTTCCTGGAAACCAATATTATGGTGCTGATAATTGTGGTGATACTTATATGTGTGCTATATTGTAAAAAACTATTTATTATTTAAAAACCATCTTATATTTATATATAACAACAAAAAACAAATTATGAATAAATTTTTAGAAATAACAAAATCATGGATTGAAGCTGCCAATCCTTCTCCTGAAGCTCAGGAAAGAGCAGAAATACGAATTACCGTATGTAATGATTGTGATTCAAAAAAACATAACGATATAGCTGATTTCTACTTTTGTGGAGAATGTGGTTGTCCTCTCCGTGGAAAAGTATATTCACCAGTAGAAAAAAGTTGTCCACTAAATAAATGGCCAGTATGATCAAAGTAACTAAATTACAAGAAGAAGAATTTACTAAAGTACAAGATCTTCAAAAAGAATTTCAATCTATTGTATATCAAATAGGAGAATTAAATGTGATTAAATATAATATCACAAAACAATTAGGTGAAATTGAAACAGAAATAACTAATTTTTATTCAACATATAATTCAATTCAAGATAAGGAAAAAGAATTAATATCTCAATTAAAAACTAAATACCCCGACACAACTATTAACTTCGAAACAGGTGAAATTTCATAATTTCACCTTTGTTTTTAAATATATGATGTATATTTATCCGGGAAATATCCATAACCTTAATTATAGTAAATAAATTTATATAAATGGAAAAAATTATATCTCCTAATGTTTTTGTTCGTGAAAGTGACAAATCATTAGTAACAAGAGGACCTATTGTAACAGGAGCAGCAATTGTTGGACCCACATTTAAAGGAAATCCATTAGTTCCAACAGTAGTTACCTCGTACTCAGAATACGTTTCAAAATTTGGCGAATCATTTAAATCAGGTAGTCAATATTTTGAATATTTTACATCATTAGCTGCTAAAGAATATTTTTCAGGTGGTGGTCAATCATTATTAGTAACCCGTATCATTTCAGGATCAGCTTATAACACATATGCATCTGCTAGTGTTGCTTCTTCTGGTTCAGTATTACAACTTGCTTCTGGTTCTACTTCAGCATCATTTACTCTTGAAGTTAAATATTATGGTGACGGTAACAATAACGTAGGTTCTACATCTTCATTAGGTGCTTTAACAAACGGTTCAGTAAATAATGTACGTTGGGAAGTATCAAATGTTGATTATATAAAAGGAACTTTTACTTTATTAGTTCGTAGAGGAGATGATAATAACTCAGTTAAGAATATTTTAGAAACATGGTCTAACCTATCATTAGATCCACAACAACCAAATTTCATCTCTCGTGTAGTTGGTGATGAAAAACCAGTTTATACTGTAGATAGTGATTCAAGTGCTTATGTTTCAGTAGTTGGTAGTTTTGCCGGTGGTTCAGAATATATCTGTGTTACTTCTGTTAATACCCCCCATGTAGATTCAATTAGTAATGATGGGGTTTTCAAATCTCAATATTCTAGTTCATTACCTGCTGTTGGAAGTGGATTATATAATGGTGGATTTACTGGTGGTGTAGCTGCAACTAATCGTGGTGGTGCTGCTTTTTTTGAAAATATTACAACATCTGCTACAAACGTACAAGGATTTAAAGATGAAGATTATACAAAAGCATTAAATTTATTAACAAACAAAGATGAATACGATTTCAATATATTACTAACTCCAGGATTATTTTTAGGTGCTCATGCTGATATTTCATCTCCAGACGCTATTTCAGTAGTTGAAGGAAGAGGTGATGCTTTTGCTATAGTAGATTTAGTTGCTTATGGTGATGTTAAATCAAATGCTATATTAGCTGCTGCTGGTTCAACTTCAAATTATGCTGCTGGTTATTGGCCTTGGGTCCAAACATTTAGTTCAGCTTTAGGTAGAGCTGTTTGGGTTCCTGCTTCAGTAGTAATGGCTGGTGTGTTTGCATTTAATGATAAATCAGGTGCTGAATGGTTTGCTCCTGCTGGTTTAAATCGTGGTGGAATTGGTTCAGTAATTAAAGCCGAACGCAAATTATCAGCAAGTGATCGTGATGATTTATATACAGCCAATGTTAACCCATTAGCTACATTTCCTGGTGAAGGAGTAGTTGCTTTTGGTCAGAAAACATTCCAAAGACGTGCTACTGCTTTAGATAGAATTAATGTTCGTCGTTTGTTGATTAATTTGAAGCGATATGTATCTAATGTTTCTCGCCAATTAGTATTTGAACAAAATACAACAGTAACAAGAAATCGCTTTTTATCTGCTGTTAACCCTTATATGGAAAGACTTATCCAACAACAAGGTTTATACAGTTATAAAGTTGTAATGGATGATACAAATAATACAGCAGATATAATTGATAGAAATCAATTAGTTGGTCAGATTTATGTTCAACCTACTAAAACTGCTGAATATATTATTTTAGATTTTACTTTACAACCAACAGGGATTGATTTTGTTGCTTAATAAAAAAAGATTTTAAAATATAGATATTTATAATAAATAAAAATATAAACAATGGCAGTACTAGACGCAAGTGAAATTATGTTCACAGCATTTGAACCAAAGGTTGCAAACCGGTTCATAATGTACATATATGGTATCCCTTCTTACCTAATTAAAAAAGCATCCTCACCTTCATTCGAGACTAATGAGATTACTCTTGATCATATCAACGTTTACCGCAAACTTAAGGGTAAAGTAAAATGGGGCGATATGACCCTTGAACTTTATGATCCTATTGCACCATCCGGTGCTCAAGCAGTAATGGAATGGGCTCGATTAGCACACGAATCTGTAACAGGTCGTGATGGTTATTCAGATTTTTATAAAAAAGACATCACAATGAATGTACTTGATCCAATTGGTGCAACTATATCAGAATGGATTATTAAAGGAGCTTTTGTTAAATCAGCTAATTTTGGTGATTATGATTGGTCAACAGGTGAAGCAGCAACCAGTATTTCATTGACAATTGCTATGGATTATTGTATCCTCAATTATTGATCATTAGTTAAAAAATATAATTATCCATCTTCAATGTATATTATTGAGGATGGATTTTATTATGCTTAAACAGTAAAAAACAAATATTATTGAAGTGTGATAATAAAATATTTCTCCTATATATTTATATACAGAATAATAAATAAAATATAATGGAATTTAAAATACCTACCGAAACAATAACCTTACCTTCAAAAGGTTTATTATATCCTAAAGATAACATTTTATCTAAGGGTGAAATTGAATTATCTTATATGACTGCAAAGCATGAAGATATTCTAACTAATATTAATTACATTAAAAATGGCACAGTAATTGATAAATTATTAGAATCATTAGTTGTTACTCCTATTAATTTTGAAGATCTATTAATTGGTGATAAAAATGCAATTATGATTGCCGCTCGTATTTTGGGCTATGGTAAAAATTACCCCATTCAATTCTATAATGAATCAACAAATCAACAAGAAGAATATACAGTTGATTTAACATCATTGAATGAAAAAGCTGTAGATATGTCATTATTTAAGGCCGGTGTAAATGAATTTAGTTTTACCTTACCTCAATCAAAAAATAATGTTACTTTTAAACTTTTAAATAGTAAAGACGAAAAGAAAATAGATCAAGAAATAAAAGGATTAAAAAAATTATACCCTGATCAATCATTTGATTTAACTACTCGTTTAAAATTTATAATCACTTCCATTGAGGGTTCGCGCGAAGTAAAGGATGTACGCGAATTTGTCGACAAATGTCTTATTGCACAGGATTCGCGTGCCTTACGCGATTATTATAATGAAGTAATGCCTGATATTGATTTAAAAATAACAGTAAATAAAGATGGATACATACAGGAGGATGTAACATTACCTATTAGTGTTAACTTTTTTTGGCCTGACTCAAGAGTATAGAGTTCATTTATTCTCAGAAATACATGAAATCGTATTTCATGGGAATGGAGGATATAATTGGGATACTATATATAATATGCCTATATGGCTTCGTAAATTTACTTTTAATAAAATAAAAGAATATTATGATAAACAACAAGAAGAAAATGAAAAACAACAAAATCAATTAACTAATAAATCTAATTCAAATTCCGAAATAGCCCGACCTAACATTCCTTCCCCCAAAGAATCCACATATTCTTATAAGGTACCTAAAAAATAGGTACCTTTTTATATTTATATTATATCAATTAATAATAATTTATGGCTACTACCACTACCGACCTTACAGAAGGCATACAAAATAGTGAAGAATTACTTGATTTAAGTAATAAAATCCTTAATTCATATAATGAACGTGCTAAAACATTAAAAGGAATTAGTGAGGAGGAAAAATTATATAAAAACACCATCAGTCAACAGCAAAAATTATCTCAACATATTGCTGCTAATGCTGAAAAATATATAGGTTATCAAATCAAATCTAAAGACTTAGAGAAACAGATTGATGCTACTGCAGATAATAGAGCTAAATCTCAAATGGCTTTTTTACACATTCAGGATGATATTACTAAACAATACCAAAAATCAGTAAGGGCTAATTCTGAATTAATTGAACAAATTGAAAAAGAAAATAAGTTAAATAGACAACAAAGTAATTTAGTTGACTTAGCTAAAAATTCTTTCCAAACACTTTTATCAGAAAGACAAAGAGGAGTAGCCGTAACACTTAAAGAATTAGCAACCGCCCGGATGAAACTTCGAACTGCTCAAAAAGAAGTAAGTGTATCAGATGAATTATTAATAACTCTTAAAAAAAGACAAGAAGAACAAGAAAGTATAGCTAAAACTTCTGGTGATTTACTTGCTAGTGGGATTAAAGTTAGAGAAGATCAAATTAAAGAATTAACCTATTTGCGTGAAAACTTAAGAATACGAAAACAGATTGAAAAATCAACCGGATTATTAGGAGCAATATCTAAAACAGTTGCTAAAATTCCAGGTATAGGACAATATCTTAATGCCGATGAAGCTATTAATGAGATGGAAAAACTAGCAGCTGAAATAGCGGCAACCGGTGATAAAGCTACTAGTTTTGGAAGTAGAATTAGGATTGCGGGTAGAGGATTAAGTACATTAGCTAAAGGATTTTATGAAAATATAAAATCACCAGAAGCTGTATTTACTTTTTTTATAAGTGCTGCTATCAAAGCAAATAAAGAATCAGTAAATTTATCTAAAAATTTAGGATACGGTGCTGCTAATGCCGATCGTGTTAGAGCTGGTTTTGTTGATATTGAAAGATCATCAAATAATTTAAATGTAACAACTGCTAATTTATCCGAAGCTTTTAACGAGTTATCATCAGCTACTGGATTTGTTACTGAATATTCAGCTGATGCTTTACAAACCCAAATTAAATTAACTAAACAATTGGGGTTAAGTGGGGATGAAGCTGCTGGTGTTTATGAATTATCCGTATTAAATGGAAAGTCATCGGAGGCAACATACCAATCTATGTTAAAAGGGTATGTTAATACTCGTAATTCATTAAAAGTAGGTGTTCCTTTTAAAGCAGCCATTGCTGAAGCTGCTAAAGTATCAGGTCAATTAGCTGCTAATATGGGTTATAATGCTGAAAAGATTGTTAGTGGTGTCGTAGCAACTAGAGCATTAGGTACTTCATTAGAACAAGCAAAATCACAAGGAGCATCATTGCTTGAGTTTCAATCTTCAATTGAGGATGAATTACAAGCTGAATTAATAACAGGTAAACAGTTAAACCTAGAAAAAGCAAGAGCCGCTGCTTTAATGGGTGATCAAGTAGCAGTAGCTGAAGAACTAGCTGCACAAGGTATGACATCTACCGAATTCAGTAAAATGAATGTGATAGCTCAAAACGCATATGCTAAAGCATTAGGTACTACATCTAATGAATTAGCAGATCAATTAAAAAAGCGTGAAGTAGCACTAGCATCTGGTAAATCATTAGCTCAAATAACTGCTGATGAAGCTGATGAAGCTACTAAACGCCAAGATGTTCAGACTAAATTTAATGCTGGTATGGAAAAACTTCAAAGTTTAATTGGTAATTTATTAGCGGGTCCCTTAGGAAGTTTTTTAGAAATGTTAGCTGGTGGGTTAGATTTGATTAATAAAATGATAACTCCCTTAATTATAATTGGTGGTTTATTTGCCGGGTTTAATATAGCTAAACAAGTAGGTTTAGGAATTGATAGAGCAGCATTTGCTCTAAAAGCACAGTCAATGGGGCAGGAAGCCTTTATAAAAAGAGAAAAAGCAGTTGGTCTTTTAATGGAGAAAGAAGGTTTAGTAGCCCGAATGGCATATAATTTTCAATTATTTCGCCAAGCAGCTGTTGAAAAAGGTATAACTGGTTTTAAACAATTACAATTAGGAGTAGAAACTCTTCTCCTTTCTATTAAAGAAAGTAGTTTAGTATTAACTATTAGAGAAGCATTTAAAAGTATAGCATCGGCTGCGATGACAGCTTATGAATCAGCAGCTAAAATTCCCGTTATTGGATGGGTACTAGGAGGAGCAGCCGCTGCTGCTGTTATTGGATTAGGAACTTCATTAATGAGTAAAGGAAATGATGTTATATCTGAAGGTGGGTATGGTAAACGTACTTTATTAGCACCTGAAGGTGCTATTAGGTTAAATGATAAAGATACAGTAATAGCCGGTACTAATTTAGGATTAAATAATCCAGCTAAACCCGAAACACCACAAACCCCAAACAAAACAGACAATTTAGCTAAATCCGAAACACCACAATCTCTAACTATTAATAAAACATATAATTCTTTTACCTCAGAAACCCCACAAACCCCAAACAAAACAGATAATTTAGTTAAACCTGAAATCCCACCAACTCTTGATTCTCTCATGGGTAATTTAACTATACCACCTATTTCTATTAATTTACCTAAAGAATCTACTGATTCTGAAATTAATAAATCTACTCTACCTATTACTTCCCCAATTACTCAACCTGTCCCTATTAATTCTGAAATAAATCAACCAATCAAACCTGCCTCAACTATTCAACCTGTTAATCCTTCTATTAATTCTACAAAAACTACCCAAAATAATCAACCCCCAGCATTAGATTTATCACCAATAGTATCAGTAATGAATGATGTAAAATCAGCTATTGATTATTTAAATAATAAATCATGGGATGTTTATTTAGATTCAAGTAAAGTAGGAAGAGGGATGGTTAAAGGCCAAACCCAATCAGCTTAAAAATATAATATTTATATAAAAATAATATAATGCCATTACTCGATAAATTAAAAGATTCTAACTTAAAGTACTTAAAATTTGGACAACATGGGACTCGCAGTGATTCAACTGTACCCTATATTGTAACTGATATAAATAATGTTAATTCTGTTGTTGCTGATAATTTAACTCGAAATGATAATGGTTTAATAAGAGGAGGCCTAGTTGGGTCAGCAAATGCTAGTTTTATTGATACTATTCGTATTAATAAATTTCTAGGAGACCCATTAAAGGGACCATTTTTTAAAAATAAACAAGATAAACTTCAACTATCAAACCCAAAAGTTGAAGTTAGTATAGGTGATCTTAAAGACGGTTATACTCGTTTATATAATAAAGATAATATAATATATCAAGTCTATAACCTTGCTTCTGGATATCATTATCCTCGTCATGGGGCTGGAATCAGAACTCTTGATGCCCAAGGAAAATATGAAGATGTAATAAATAGGAAAATTAGAGCCAGTGATTATATTGGTAATAGATTATATAAATATTATCTTAAATTATTTAATGAATCACGTGATAACCCCAATATAAGATATGCTAATGATGAGTCTATAATTGATAAATATAATGGGGGGCCTAATTCATTGTATGGAGATGGAGAAACTAGAATACTTAGATCTGTTTATTCTGGTGAGGAAAATAAAATAAAAGAAAGTATAAATAGATCCAAATATAAATTATCTATTGGGGTAGATATAAGATATAATAATTATTCTTTAGGACCTAATGATAATATATTCCTTATAAGATCTCTTAATATACTTCCTAAATCATCATTTTTATCCCTTACAAAAAATTCTAAAGGTAACTACATTGCTGGAGGTACTAATGAATTAAAATTAATGGATTATAAAACAGAAGTAAAACCAATCCCATTAAACCTTAACTTCCCCCCAGTATATAAAGATTATAAAATAGATAACAAAACATCATTAGTAAAAAGTAGGGATTATATTAGTAAGTTTGATCCTGAAGATAAAGATGCATTAATTCATAGTAAAGCAAGGTTAAAATTTTATAGAAATGATTCTAGTATATTAGAAGTTAAATTTTATCAAATAGATCCATTTACTGGTAGAGAAAGTATACCTCAAATATTTTCAGGATATATAAATGGATATAATGAAAATTATTCAAGTAATTGGAATGATATAAAATATAATGGACGTGCTACTTTTTTATATAATTTTGTAAGCTATAAAAAAACTGCTTCTTTTAATTTACAAATCCCTATATTTGATGTAAGTAAGCTAGTCTCTACTTATGAAAAATTAGAAAAAGTAAAAAGAGGATTAGCCGGTGCTTATGATGGTAATAATAGATTAGGAGGTATAATAACTAAGATTAAATTAGGATATTACTTAAATTATCAATATTGTATAATAACTTCTTTAAGTATTAAAATTCCTGAAGAGGCTTCATGGGATTGGAGCAGTGATGATAATTCAGCTCGTTCTACTTTACTTGAAGCCTCATTTAATGTAAATATTATAGATGATAAAATAGATATTTCATAATCTATAAATAATTAAAAAAATTAAAATAAATGAGATATAATAAAGCAGAAATAAAATACACCAATTCCGGAAAACGATATTTTAAAAGAAAAAATTATCCACAATTACCATTTTCTGAAAGTGATATATATGTTATTACAACATCAGGAGATCGTTTAGATACTATTGCTTATAGTTATTACCAGGATGCTGAATTATGGTGGGTAATAGCAATGGCTAATAATAATATAACTAGAGGTTCTATATTTCCTCAACCTGGTACCCAATTAAGAATTCCCGTTGATATTAATAATGTATTAAATTTATTTAACTCTGAAAATAACTTATAAATGTTATGTCTTTATTTAAAGAACCCTTTGATGATACTATTAGAAAACAATTAGATAAACGTCAAGATCTAATAGGTAAAAATGAATATAATACTGAAGATATTACCTATTTAAATTCAAAAACAGCATGGATTTCCTTAAAATCATCAGTTAATTCGTCCGGAACCTCTGACTTGGCTAAAAATAATGTATTATTAGGTGGTTTATTTAATTCTAAATCAGCATATTATGCTGGAAATAATGCATTAGGTATAAAACCCATGCCTGGTATTACTAATATATCGGTTAAAAATAAAGGGGCTTATGGTTCTTTAAGACAAGTAACCGTTAATTTCCAATGTTGGGATGTAAGACAATTAGAACAATTAGAGGTCTTATATATGAGACCTGGTTTTACTGTTCTGCTTGAATGGGGTTGGTTACCTTATATAGATAATGGGGGAAATTTATCAAATACTCTCCATCAAGATAATGATTTTTTTACTCGTACAGATGTAGATCTTCAAGAATATTTTAAAAATTTAAAGAATCTTGTTACACAAAGTTCTGGAAATTATGATTTCATGTTCGGGTATGTCATGAATTATTCGTGGAAACTTAGAGAGGATAATGGATATGATTGTTCAACTGAAATTATATCTACTGGTGAGGTGTTAGAATCATACAAAATTAACTTTTCAACTCCTGAAATATCAGCTCAATCATTTACTAGTACTGGCACTTTGTTTAAAAATACAACAAATGTTATTACAAATAATAATATTTTAAAATTAATTAGAAAAGATTACCAACAAAATATAATTAGAGGATTATGTTCTGAATTATTTCAAAGAGCATTAGTTGATTCAAGATTATCATCGGGTGCTTTCCCCTTTTTATATAAATATAAAGAAAAGGATTATACTGTAGAGTTTCTTTCCTTAGATTTTAAAACTGAAAATGCAACTGAACCATCAGGTGATGTAACGAGTTCAATTAGTGGTGATAAAAACATATACATTACATTAAGGGATTTTATAGAATTAATGAATAATTTTGTATTATTTGAAAATCCAAACAGTCCAAAAAAATCTAATGTTGTTTCTTTATCTGTATATGATCGAATTCAATCCCGTAAAGGAAGTGGTGAACCTTTAAAATGTCTATACCATCCTTTACAAATATCTTTAGATCCTACAATTTGTTTAATAAAAAATCCCGATTTTTTACTTACTACATTAGGGAATAAACCTATTAAAGAGGTAATAACATATAAAGTACAAGAACCGTCCCCTAGCCAAAAAGCAGCAGCCCTTTATATTAAAAATAATATTAAAACAAAAGAAGAGTTAAAATCTTATTTACAAAATAATATTAAAAATTTAGATGATTTATTAAGTATTGATAAAGAATATAATAATAAATTCAATACTTCTTTAAAGTCAGATATAGGCGGGAAGTTGGATTTTAATGATATAAATACTTTATTTGCTACGTTTAAATTTCCACCAATAGGTGACAATGATAACCCTACAGCTTCTGAATTTTTATCTTTGAATGATAACCAAAGAAAAACATATATTCAAAATGCTCAAGATAGAATAAATAAAGCTAACGAAAAAACATATAATGACACTGTAGAAGCTATTTCTAGTTTTTTTGAAAAAATAAATGGTGTACCTGGAAATGAATTTAAAGATAATGATAAATCAGGTATTATAGGAAATATATACATCAATTTAAAATATATATATTTACTAGCTAATAGTACATCTTTAGAATCTCAGGATCCAACAGAAAAAAATAGTATTGACTTAATGAATTTTTTAAGAACAATGTTACGTGATGTACAGAGTTCAATAGGAAATGTAAATAATTTTGAAATATTTATAGAAGACAATGTTGGTTATATAATTGATCTAAATGCATCCGTTGATAATGATGTTGTGCCTTTTGAATTCCAAGTTGGAAATAGAAAATCTATTATTAAAAGTATAAATTTAGAATCTCAAATATTTTCAAACCAATCAACTATAATTGCTATATCCGCTCAATCTGATTCTGGTAAATTAGGATTAGAAAATTCATCTATGGTAGCCTATAATACAGGAATAACTGATAGAATGATATCTAAAAAAGATTTAGGTAATTCATCTGTTGAAAAGAAAAGAGATGGTTTTTTTGATTTAATTTCTAATTTAAAAGAATTTTTTCAAGGCTTAACATCCAAACCTTATTTATTTGATTTAATAGATAATCCCTCTCTTAATACTGAAAATGTTGGTACTTATAAAAATGCTTTGCGAGATACTATAGTATTTTATACATCACAATATAAATCAGCTAATAAGTATAAATCCATATTACCTACAAAACTATCAATTACTATGGATGGGGTAGGAGGTATTATTATAGGTAATATATTTGACATCAGTAAAGATGTATTCCCTAAATCATATGTTGGAGATGATAAAGGTCTTAAATTATATTATACTATTACTGGAATAGGTCAAGATGTTAATAGTGATGGTCAATGGATTACAACAATTGAAGGAAATCCATTTATACCTGATTCTTCATTTGATACTAGTGGACCTCTCCAAGTACTTGGTAATCCCCTTATGTATGATGTTGGAAAAGCTGCTCAATCTTTTATAAATGATGAAAATCTAAATTCCCCACCATCTAGTATTAGTGGAGATTCAAAAAACATGTGTATGGCTCTTAATAGAATATTTGGAAGTCTTAATATAGGATCAACGCATTATTGTGCTAGATACACATATTCAATAGCTAACAACTTTGTATTAGCTAAAAAGGGTAAAAAACAAAGTGAATTACCTGGAATTACAGCAGCAGGAGGAAATGCTAATGGAGCTGTATATCATGATAATTTAAAAAAATTAGGATATAAAGAAATAGTAAGAGTTGGTGGTTTAAGTAAAGCGGATTTGGCTATTCGTTTACAAGCAACTCAAAATTTCCGAATAGGAGATGTTGTTGTTTATTGGAGTTCTAATAGATTAACAGGTAGTGATAACGGACATTTATATGGTCATACACAGATATATACTGGAGGAGTAAAATATGATCCTAAATTAAAATCCAATATATTAGACACTAGCCAACCTAAATGGGCATGTGATAGAAAAAATAACTATGAGGTAAATTTTGTATATAACTCAAAAATAACAGCCGGTAGATTAAAGGAGAGTTGGAATTATATTTTATTTAGATTATAATATGAGATACCCAAGTAACCAAATACGAGAAAATCTATATACTAAGGGATTTGAATTTATGTTGAAAAAAACATATGGTAATTATATTGGATTTTATCATTCATTATCTGGAAAATATTTTGCCGGTGCTAGATTTATTATTTCAAATACAATAGAATTAATACAGTATGATGAGAAAAAACAAAACTCTTCTTATCATATTTCTCAATTAGATTCAACATATGTTAGGTTAAAACCTGAAATAATAAATAAAATTAAAAGAGATAATTTTGAAATAGTAAAACTAGTACCTCAATATTCTCCAAACCCATTTAAGCGGTATTTTATTAAAAGAAAAAATGAAATCAATGCTCCTATCATGGAAGTAGATAAAGATACATATAATAATGCTAGATTATCTGAATTTTATTATGCTGGTGATATTTTATGGGATGATAGTTTAGCTAAAACATACAATTTAATAGAACAACTAGAACAGAAAGTCCCAGGAATTTCATTCTATTTAGAGAATATATCTAATCCTCCAGGACCTGATTTTTCTTAATTATATTTAAATGTATTAAAATAAAAGTTATGGCATTTTATATTATCGAACGACAAGATCAATTAGAACAATTACATTTAGGAGAAGAAGCATTCATTCATGTTATTCCATTAAATGAACATTATCACCCTCTACTACAGCAAATTAGTTTATTTTATGTGCGTGAATTGAAAGGACATAAAGGATATATTCTTTGTGTTGATCATTCGGAATCATTTTCTTTAACAGTTGATGAAATAATTAATAAATTATCTAAAATTAATAAGCTATATGTACTTGATAAAAAATCATTCATACATCAAACATCATTAAATTCTTTAGTAAATTATAACCAAGTATATGATATTTCAATATATAATAATTTAAATCATATCCAAGAAATAGATATTCCTCAATATGAAAGCACTGTAGAAACTAATTTGCTGTAGTAGAGGG
>Ga0247723_1001426_pt1 | contig 13999 bp, 7 predicted proteins | sample MSEWelMarce5H_FC_FD_189079 | JGI IMG/M metagenome (GOLD analysis project Ga0247723, IMG submission 189079) | Subsurface sediment microbial communities from gas well in West Virginia, United States - MSEEL Well Study Marcellus 5H_FC | ecosystem: Environmental > Terrestrial > Deep subsurface > Rock...
AATACGCCAGCCGCAAGGAAGAAGAACTCAGAAAGACGAAAGCCTAAAAACGAGATTACTTTTTCAATTTCTCTCAACGACGAACAGAAAGCTGCTAAAGCTCAAGTTCTAGAAAACACCATCACTTTATTGAAAGGACAAGCAGGATCGGGGAAAACTCTACTCGCATGTCAGATCGCACTAGATCTATTTTTCAATAGAAAAATTGAGAAGATCATCATCACCAGACCTGTTGTTGATGCAGCAAATCCAATGGGATTCCTTCCAGGAGACATCAAAGCTAAAATGGACCCTTGGTTAGCTCCAATCTATGCTAACCTTTACATGCTCTATGATAAGGCTGCGATTGACAAGATGATAGAAAATCAAGACATTGAGATTATTCCATTCACCTTTGTTAGAGGTAGAACTTTCGTAGATTCTTGTGTTATCGTCGACGAATGTCAAAACGTAAGCGGGAAACAAACCGAGATGATCATCGGAAGACTCGGGATCAACTCAAAGATGTTATTCTGTGGAGATACGTCTCAGATTGACTTGAAGACTAAGAAGGAATCTGGAATTGACTTCTTTAAAATTCTAGAAGCTAGAATTCAAGGGGTAAAAGTCATTACACTTCTTAAGAACCATAGAAATCCTATAGTTCCACCTATCTTAGACATTTACAGAGAATACGAATCTTAATTTCCACTAAACGTGGAATTTGGATCGTCTGGTAAAACCAGGCCCGATCCAAACTGGGGCCTCGAGTCTCTTAAAATTTGAGCTTGTTGATCCAATAAGCTCTTACTTAATCTATAAGATGCGTTCTCTTCCAATGGCATTACCGGAGGATACCCGTAGTCTACTGAGTTTACAAACTCAGGATTTGGATCCGAAGCCGTAGCAACAGACTGATTAACAACCTTGATGAATGCAGGTTTTGTAATTAAATATACGTTTCCAGCAGAATCTTCTACAGAATTTTGGATAGTGTAGTACCCAGCTTCAGTAAATGTATAGATGAAATACGGAACCGATTTAACATCAAGAATTACAGTATCACTCTTTGCATCTTTTAGAATCCACTTGTTGTTTTGCTTACCAAATATTTGAGATGCATAGTTGCTAAAGAATACTGTGGAAAGCATAGGAACTAGTAGGTCTCCTTCTGAATTACTTACATCTGCCCAAGTCCATGCTCCAGATCCCGCACGAGAAATAATGTTACCCAGATCTATCCCTGTTCCAGGAATGTACTGAGGAATTAAAGCGGTAAAAGAATTATCGGAAGAATAAGTATTAATAGGAAGTGCTGTGGGGCCAGTTGATCCTATTCTATACCCTCCAACCAACAAGTTATCCTCTCTGTCTAGTGAAAGTCTAATATGTCCAGTCCCTCCAACGTAAATAGATCCATTTAATCCTCCGATCGGATTAACCTTGTAGATATTGTTAGAAGCAGTTCCTCCTTGTGAAAAGAAAGAATAAAATCTCTGGCTTTCTTTACCAATTTCAATATCGTCTATTCCAAGGGAAGTTGAGTTCAGATCCACAGGAAGTACTTTATTCGAGAAGATTTCAGTTAATGATTCTGAAGGGGTAATTTCAGCAGTTAATATGCTATATCCATTATAATCTGATTCCTCTGTGATTGAATAAGATCCAAAAGACCCAGTTCCAGAATAGAAGGTCGACCAGTAGTATTTTCCGTTAAAATAAGCAGAATCGATTCCTTGATACTCGTCAATTGGTGCGCTATTTGTCTGTATGAAATTATAAGAGCTAAGGGAAGGGGTATAGCTAGAAACCAAATAGAAAGGAGAATTTGATCCAATAGTTCCTCCAGTAAGTGAAGATCCTATGAAGTCAAAAGAGTATGAATCAGAAGTTCCTGTAATTAAGTAAGTTAATGTTCCTTGATCCTTCTGAACAGAATTAAATATGACATTTCCCCCAGTTCCAGAGGTCACTTTAGTTTTCAGAAGTTCAAGCTCAGTTCCTAGAGATATCCAAAATCCTCCTTTGAAATAAGAAGAACCAGTAGAACTCCAAGAAGAAAATATAAAATCTGAAGTGGATGGAAGGTCTAGGTCTCTCTCATAGTCATCTTTGTATGTGGATATTCCACCTTTTAAAGTACCAACTATTTCAACTGAATAATCTGAAACAGATAGAGAAAGGGTAGGACCGTAAAAAACTGTATCTATCGAGGTGGAAGTTGAATTCGGATTGTATCCCGAACTTGCACCAGGGAAGATTCTAAAATCTTTCACTCGGTAAGAAGATCCTAAAGCACCGGTCACTCCAAGGTTTATTCCTCCATAGGAGGTTTCACTTCCCAGATTTTTATCTATTTCAAGAATAAAGATTGACTCCTTAGTATCGTTGACTACAGAAGTGTTTGGAATAAATGGTCCGGTTGCTGGAATTGTTTGCGTTCCATTATAGATCCAAGAATAAGTATAAGGACTTCCAGTTATTCCGGGAGTTTGTATATTAGAAAATCCAATGGGTCCTCCAGTTGGTCCGGTCATTCCTCCTGCTCCAGGATAGGTAGACGAATAAATAAGTTCCCCTATTTCGATGTACCCTTTGTAAGTTCCTAGGACATATAAAGACTTCTCATCAGCAGAAGACTGAACATCATGAACCTCTGTCTGTAGACCTCGGATTGTCAGAACATCTTGTACCTGACCTGCTTCATTGTACCAAGAAACGAACCCAAAAGACTGGCCACTCCACGGCTGGTAGGAAGAATATGTGGGGTTTGGATTAGTAATTGTTAGATCTTCTAGATTGTTTTTAGGCCCAAAATAAACTTCTTGGTTTATGCTGTATCCGCCAAAAATGTATTTTTTATCCAAATAAGCTCCTGAAGTAATTTTGGTACCCGCAGTTGCTCCGGTTATTCCATTAACCCAGCTAGCATTTTGAAGAGATTGAGCAGTTTGGATGGAATCAAATGTTGGGATTCTGCCAAGGTTCCAATAGTTCTGCTCTCCTGCCCTTCCATCAGCAATAGCTTTTAGATTTGCTTCAAGAAATAGATTTCTTGGGTCTAAACCAGGATGCTTATACTGGAGATAAGAATCTTGGTAATTTCTCCAAGACGGGTAAGTCCAAGAATATTTATTAGCTTTCGGTAGTTTAGCTTCGTCTGTCGGAAGAGCTTCTGTAGTTGGGGTATAATTTACAAAGTTCCATCCGGTAGTTCCTGCATATTTGGAAGTTGCGTAAATGTGTGGAATTGTATAATCAAAGAATCCAATATTATTTCCGGATGCTAAAATAATTTCATTAGGGTAGAGAACAGTACCATTGTTTGAGGATTTGTTCTGAACCAGCATAATGGAATAAATATTATCGCTCGGCAAGCTAGAATTGGAGGTATTATAGTTGGTCAATGTGTCACCGTTAAAATAATAAAGACCCGTTCCTTCTTCTTTTTCGGGGTCACCCGCAGTAAAAAATACATGGCCATTTGGTCTACTCTGAACGAATGTAATCTCATCAGAGGAAAGACCCGGTAATGACGAGGAATCCCATACATAAATTTTGCTTCCGTCCCAGTATGCAAGACCCGAACTTGTTCCTATCCATAAATTTCCATTCTCGTCAAAGTCTATAGAGTAAATAGTATCGGAAGGGAGGGAAGTATTTTTACTATTCCAAATATTTGCCTGTTCTACGTATGATTGTCCACCCAGATATTCAGAAACTTTTAGAGTTCCGGGAGGGATAATATAAATTCCTTGTGTGGTAGCTAGATAATATTCATATGTAGATCCTAGAATTCCCTTTGTCTTGATATCATAAATATGAGGCCAAACAAAATTTTCTGCTGGTTCGACCCAAGTAGTTAAAATCTTATTATAGACATAAAGGCTTCCTCCGGTTACCCCGTAAACGCCAACTGGTCCTGTTCCTGACCCTCCATTCAAAGATGCTACAAATGCTAAAACTTCCTCGCCATACGGAGAAGCATAAATAGTTGGAACATCTACCGCAATACCAGTTGATCCGATAATATTTAAAGGGGACCAACTTTGCCCTGTTGCAGCATATGGACCCTGAACATTAAAGATCAGTGGGGTAGGAGACGTGGGAATATATGCACATCCAACCCATTTTGTATTGTCTTCGTCAATAGAAATACTCCTTGTGTCCAAATAATATGGATTATTTCCTGGAACAGAAGAATTTAAATAGTCATAGTAAGTTAAAACTGTTCCGTCAAATTTACTTAAATCTCTTCCTACGGTCCAAACATTGTTGAATCCGTCTAGTTGTGCTTGGTTTATATACGCTCCGGTAGATGGCATTTGTCTTATTTATCTTTTATGGGTATCCCACTGTTCCTCCTAAGGTAAAACTGTTGTATACTGCTGGTCCAGCTCCTGCAATTGGAGTAAGAATAATATCAGCAAGACCACTACATGTTTCAGTCGATCCCGTAGCAGAAGCTACGGTCATAAAAGGAGCAACCGGAAAAGCGGGAGAAGGTGTATAGGAACTTGTGATCGTTTGAGAATTATCGGTAATTGTTACAGACTGAACTATAGCATTATTAAGTATTCTCAGTGCAACCCCATTATAATTAGTTGGATTGTAAGACGGTCCGGAAGGTCCGTTATAACTGCAGTTGAAAACTTCACTTGCAACAAAGTCGATAGATCCAGTCCCTCCGGGAATAGAACCGCTGTTAATTGCAGAATTTAGATAGTGTACAAACCCAAGTCCATTTGAGTTATTTTGAGCCACAAAGAAATTTCCACTTGTAAGAGGATCATTTCCAGTTCCTCCCGCAGTTCCTATTGGAGCAGTTGCTCCATAAGGAACCCCCGCGATTACAGCACTGATATAAACAGTATATACTGGGTTTGGTGGAACAGGAGGGGTACCAGTAAGATTATTCAGATAGAATGATGAGTATACCATTGGATTTGATCCAGAAGCTCCGGAACCAGTAGGACCAATAAAGGACATTGTATTCATAAAGGGTGGAGGTTGTACAGCATTCACATACTGGATATTTCCACTGTGCAATAGCTTGTAAGGATTGCTGAGCATAGTATTAATTAGCTGAATACTATAATTGTAGTTTGTATTAAGTCCCTCCAGAAAGTCAGACTCGTCAGCTAAGAAAAATTCAGCAGATTGATTTTGTATAACATACTGGCCTGTAAGAATGGCAGAGTCGACAGTCACAGTAGCATATTGGTTATAAAGAGAACCGTCGATCACAATGAATCCAGAGATGGGATCAAAGAAATTCTGAAAGTCCCAGAGTCCAGTACGAATCCAAATATATCCTGCTTCGTTGGTAGAATGAAAATACTCATTAGATTTGTTTGAAGTACCTCTAAATTTAAAGTCAGATTTAACCATCCAATGATCCACGCCATATGCAAATTCGGAGGTTGAAATTGGTCCATAAGGTGGGTTTACCGAAAGAGGAAGACTTCCTGCAAAACCAGTAGTTATAGTTGTGCTATTGGGGCCAGTAGCATTCATAAAGAGAATCTCGCTAGGGCCTAATTTCTCAACTTGGATAACTGTAGAAGAAGATGTTGGATTATATCCATTATTAGCAGTCAGATAAATTGGAGCGTCGTAAATTGATCCAGGAAGCCCCGCATAAGTTCCCGTCAGAGTATACCAGTCGATGTACCCAGTGACTCCAACATTCTGCGTCGAAGCCGTCACTCCATAAGGAAGTGTCCAAAACCAGCTAGTTGCTGGGTAAGGATCCCCGAGGCTTGCATCGTCGACCTGGTATCCCTCATTCATTTTAACCTTGAAAGGAGTTGGACCCGAAATTCCACCGATCAAACTACTTGCTGCAACCTCGATTAAACTAGGCTCAACTAAAGACTTTGTTGTCCCATAAATGTCCGTTGCAGTAAGGGTAACTGTATAAAATCCAGGAATGTTGTAGTAAACTATCTCTGTAGCTCCCGTTCCACTGGAAGGGTTTCCTCCAGGGAAAGACCAAGACAGACCAAAAGGACTTGCCCCGGATGTCGTGTCTGTGTAAATTACTGACTGATACTGATATATTTTTAAAGGTGTTGCCATTTTTATTATTTATTAGGGTCCAGTTGCATATGTGAAAGAAACTATCAATTCAGGAGCAGCTCCAGGAACAGTTGGTGGAATCACAAAAGGACCGGAAGTTGCACCAACAAAGGCAAATGAAGTTTGAACCGGACCATTGGTAGTTAATAAGTCATCCGATCCATAAGGAATTACCTGATAGTAAAAATTGGAAATGTGTGGCTCAGTGGAAGAATTTAATTCTCCTGCTGCTCCAGCAAGTGTGATATATCCGGTTGGGCCTGTAACTCCTCCGGTTGCGCTAAAAGTAACTCCAGTAGGGAAAGGGAATGTTTCATTTCCAGTGCTAACTTTGATGTTATCTCCAACTTTAACGCTGTGAATTTCAAATCCACCTAGCCATCCATTATCATATTCAAAGTCATACCACCCATGAGCATATGCTTGATCCCATGTAGAAGTTGGAAGGGTATCCCAGTTTAGAGTTAAATATCCCCAATATCTTAAATTCTCGTCTGGAAATCCTCCGTAATTTTCATTCCATGAAATATATTCGCTATATGCAGTTGCTCCACCCGAAAGTGCAGGATCAATCGAAACTATTTCTAGAGATCCTGTAACTACTGCGGTTAACAAATCTCCATTTCCAATATTTCCAGATTCGGTGTTTGCTGTTATATTAATTGTAGCAGGTATGGAGTTTGGTGCAGTAACACCTGCAATATAGTCGGGTTGGGTATAGACTGCATTTATAACTTCAACGATAGAATTGACAGTGGACTGTAAAGACTCGCCAGCAGAAGTTGCTCCGATAGACCTTCCATTAACTAAAATATCTATTCCTCCTCCACCGGTTACGGTTTGTTCCGAGAAGTAAGTTGGTTCAATATAAAGAATTGTGTATCCAGTTGGACCTGGCCCAGTAGCATTAAGTCCAGTAGATCCAATACCAGCACTAAATGCAGTATTGTTTACATCAGTTGCTAGCGGAACTGGAATTTGAAAAGAATTACCGGTTGACCCCTCAGGAATTGTCACATACCAAGCTCCGTTTATTTGTTGGGAAGAATTTCTGATAAAAATCTGAGATCCATCAACAAAACCATGATCTTGGTCGGTAAAGATAGTGACATAATTGTATTGATTACCAGAAATCTTAGTTGAGTAAGCCTGAGTAATTGAATAAAGATTTTGGGAAAGAACTAAACTACCAGAAGCTCCAACTGGAAAATTTGGAACCTTAACCAGCATGTCCTGAGTTCCCTGGACATTATTTCCATAGGTGGAAAATTGAAGAATCTCCGGAGGAATCTGATCTATTAGCTGATCGTAAGTTTTTCCTTCAGCTGGATATTCCCAGATAGACTCATAAGAGTTCCAGTCTCTAACAGTTTGATTCCACGAGTAGTATTCATTTTCTCTATATCTAGACCAGGCATCTAAATTTATCTCAACAGGATCAACTTTAATTAAAGATTTACTAATTACGTTAGCTTTGAAGTTGTAAGAGTCATAGATGTTACATGTGACCGTATATTCTCCCGTATAAGGAAGGAAGTGAGCCATTTTATAATAGTCCATGATTACTCCTCTAAATTGGAAATAATAGGGACTTCCTGGCTGGGTAGCAGGTTTTTCTACTATCCATTCAACCTCATTATAATTAGAGAAATCTATATTTGACCACGTTAATAGCTGCATCTCCTGAATTGCAGATGTCAATAGGTTAACAGTTAAGTCGGTGTTCGTTAAAGTAGAAGAAAGCTTAACAGTATAAGTTTGTGTGTCATAGAAGGTACTAACAATTTGTCCTCCCCCGCCTCCTGTGGTTCCAGTCCATCCAGTAACCCCAGTTGGTCCAGTTATTCCATAAAAAGGTCCTTCTGGGTCTTGGAAATTCTTAATGTTAACCAGATCTCCAGTTTTGAATTCAGGGAGATTCAATGAAGACCAGCTAACTCCCATTTCATCCCACACCCAGGTGTCTAGAACTGCTTCTAGTATGACTGGCATACCTAACGGATTCTGATACGTCTGCCCTGTTGCAGGATCTATAAATGCAACCGGATCAGATGTTCCGTCGCCCAAAGACTTTATTTGTCCATTTTCCTTCAGATAGTAGAAATTGGATATTGCAGTCTGCATGTTGGTATTTTGATCCGGTGTATAAACCTGATTAGACGACAGAGGCAAAGAAGTATTTCCCAGATCAGAAATTGGGGAATCTATAATATTGATGGATCCTCTAAGATTGGAATTAACGTCCGAGTAGTAATAAATCGTACTCTGCTCCTGAGGATTCACATTAATTACAACAGATCCTCCAGTTGATCCCGGAGCTCCGTTGTTAGTAACCCCAAGTGGATCAACCTGTACATAGGATGGACTTGTTGTTAGATAAAAATTATATCCGCTGGTAGAGAGATTAAAATTATAGGTTTTTCCTTTCTCTAAAGTTAAAACTGGATTGAATCCGCTTACTTGGTTTCCAGTAGGTCCGGAGAATGAAAAAGCACTACCGCTTGGTCCAATAACACTAACAGAGAAGTTAAAGTTATCGTAGTAATTCATCGGGGTCTGGATTGCGTTCGGATAGGCTCTGAGACCAAATGCTCTTAGATCCTCGATAAATCCTTTAGGAGGGTTTGCTTTAACATCAAAATAAAATCCCGAGTCAATGTCATTTCTCTCCATTGTATCGGTCCAAGACTTAGTATTATAGACTTCAAAATAAACTCCTTCCCCAGTAATATCAACTATCTTTGCATTTAGTGGGAGATAAGTTAATTTAAGTCTCTGTTTTAGAGCAAAAAGTTTAGTTAGAATTTCTTCCTGACTAAAAAGGAATGCCTCTTCTACTATTGGATATCCATATTCGTCTTCTAGAACAGAAGCCCTATTGATGTCATAATAAAGACCAAACAGAGAAGTCTTTTTGTAAGTTTTGCTCGGTACTAGGGTATCTTCTCCGGAAACGTCGAGAACATAATTTCCTTCAGAGTCCGGGCCATATGTCTGTTCGAGTCTATATTTACCGCTATTTTCGTTGTCCAGAAGATCCGCAATTAAGATAGACTGATTGACCATAAAACTTTGGTCATACTTGTCCAAAAACATTTGGTTCTCCATAAGAGGACTAACCTTAACTTTTTGGTAGTTAAGGTTTAACCAATATTCTTTAATTCTAAGATCTTGATATCCAAAGAACTGGAGTGCTCCAATAAGTCCTTTATAAGCTCCAATATAAGGGAAAATTTCTTCCCCCGCTACCATCAACTCTTTTCTTTTCTCATTGATCTCTAGCCAGTTCGGAAATGGCTCTGATGGATCATGTTGTCTAAGAATTGTAGAATCTGATTGATAAAAAGCTCTTCCTAGATTGGCGGTCAACACATCCAATCTGGAGTCTTCCCCTATGATCTGACCATAAAATAGTATTTCTACAATTTTTTCAGGGGTTCCTGAAGTTATGTCTTCGACTATTAGTCTTCTTTCGTAAACTTCTGCTGCAATATCTGGTGCATTCAAAGCAACATTGATAGTCAGAGCAGTAGAATTAACAGAAGTGGTTTGGAGATATCCAGGGTAATCTATAGAATAAAAATCTGACGAGGTACCACCTACCGGAATGGCAATATTTTGGTAGTTTACAATTGCAGGAGATCCTCCAATGTCGGGATCATTCTCAGTTATTTGATATGTAAAAATTATATCACTAACGTCTGTGTTGCCATAGGTGTCATTCCCCCATCTAGTTCTCCAGAGTGGAGTTCCCGCAGTTGGTCCAGTCGCATTTGTGTGTGGGTAACCAAGTTCCCCAGTCATTCCAACAACAAATTGTTGTACTATAAAAATCTGTTGGTTCTCATAAAGTCCTGCAGAAACGGGATCAAAATACATCTCCCCATAAAAATATCCTCCAGGTAAATCCTGATAGGAGGTGGTCATGGAAATGTTATTCTGATTAGAAATAATAGTAGATCCAATAACTTTAGCAATAGAAAGAGTTACTGTAGTCCCAGAAACAGAAACGTTGGTAACATTGAAGCTCAAGTTCTGTGCAGGATATACTCCAAGGTTGACTCTTACTTTTGCTCCTTCTACTATTGCATCAAAAACAGAAGTTGCCCATGCTATCACACTGCTTCCATTTCTGTCTAGGACGTTTAAGTAAATCTTTGGGTCTGCTGCATCTGAATCCACGAAAGACATGTAACCGGCAGCAGGAGTAGTTCCCGAGTTGATGGCAAAGTAAGAAAAACTGCTGTCTAAAACAGCAGATCCAGTTGGACCTATGTATTGGAAGTTTAAAGGATCCCCCTGTTTATCAAAAAATCTTAAATATAGATTAGCCATCTTTAGAAAACTCTTCTGTTGTTAAAAGGAACTGTATAGTTAAAATAGTTTTTTATTTCTTTTACTGTCTCAATAAGAGCAAAAACTACTCTCTGGAACTTATCCAGAATAGGTATTTTTTGGGGATTTGCGTAGATAATATTAGAAAGAGTTCTAGGAAAAATTTGTTCCTTATAGTCAAACCCAGTGTAGGCATTATCGTTAATTGAGGCAGTCACATCAAAAACATTCTCTGTCTGATCAAATAGATAATATCTCCTCATCATATCTCCTTTTGGCATCTGATTCATTATGTTAATGTACTCTTGATTGGTTTGACATGGAGCATACCTGTAATTTCCAGCAGAAGAAATTAGTATTTTTCTATATCCAGAGCAGCCAAGATTATATGATCTAATCTCCGCCAGAGCTGAAGTAGTGTAAGTGTCGGTAGGAGTATCGAAGCTAGTAGTAAATGTTTTGTACTTTATTCCACTAGCAGTATTCGATGACGAATTGCTGGAAGGAGCTACCGGAAGATTTGTATAAGCATTCTTACCGTTCGGTGGAAAATATGGGGAATAATCTAATGGCATATTATTATTTATTTGCTGCTATTAATTGAGCTTTAGTTTCTGCGCTCAGCTCAGAAAGATAGTTAACCGGAACTATTCCCTTGATTGAAACGTTCAGAGCAGAGGGTTTTCCCGGCACGATCCCCACTTCATAAGCGTTTCCATATCTATCGTTCCATCCGCCTCTGATAACTACAAGTTCCCCTCTGCCGATGATAATATCTCCAAAGTCGTCAAATCCTATATTTGTATTTAGTTCAGAAGTACTAACATTTGGAAGTACATCTACCGTAGCATGATAAGCTTCATTTTCTTGCCCAACAAAATAGAAAGAAACGGAATCTACTCCGGGAACAGATTCTATTAGAGCAATCATATCCGATTTTGGAATCTTGTCTCTTCTTTTCAGATTGATAAAGTATTCGGAAATTGTAGATTGAATCTGATCTTTAATGATGTCGGGATCAAATCCTTCGAAGATTGTAATCACTGCATTTCCAACATATCTAGAAATTTTAGGTTCAATAATTTTAACAACCGTAGTTGCTATCATAGACCCAGAATCTTCGATTACATTTAAGATTGCAATTTTTTGAGCTTGAGTTAAAAGGAAAGAAGAAAGGGGGATACTAAAATAGTCTTCATTAGATCCAAGACCTATCGTTACATCGGGAACTAGATAAAGATAGACAACGTTATCATCGTCAAGATATTCATCATCAAAAGTAGAGAATGCCTGGATTTGAGAAAATATATTAAATCTCTGTAAGTAAATTTCATAGTTTGCTGCATTTGCAAACACAAAAGCTCTGCTTGTTTTTGGAGCAGCTAATCTAGTAATATTGATAGGCTCGGAGTCTGATCCGAAAGAAGGATCTACGGTATTGACAATTTGTAGGAAGTCATTCAGATTTACTTCGTTTCCGAATAAGTCTGTTCCCTGGTCCAAGAATCTATATGTAATTTTAGATGTTGCAGTGGATCTAACATTTCCCAAAAATCCTGCAGTTAGAAGATAATTAACCTTAATATATGATCCAGGTTGAGGAACTTTACCAAAGTTAGAGTTACCAAAGTAAATGTCAATCCCTTCGCTAATTCCAGACTTAGAAAGATATCCTTCACCATCTAAAGGAATATCATATAGCGAATCATATCTCTTCCACTTATTGTCATTAACATAGATATCTACATAGAACTGGTCAACATAAACTCCTCCTTTTACAGGAATGTTAAAACTTTGAAGTGCTGTACCAAGACCAGTAAAAGTGGTGGTGGAGAAAGCTCCTTGTACTATTTTGAACTTTGTGACATTTTCTCTAACTAGCGGAATTTTTACTCTTGGCCCATTAATTATTATAGTATAAGGAAGGCCATTCTGCTGACACTGAATTCTAGTATTTTCCGGAATAATAACTGCTCCTCCACCAACCTGAGAAGTTGTTGTTAAATTCCAGGAAACTGCTATTTCTCCTTGAGCTGCCATTGCTCTAGCTGGGTCATATCCAGCTATTCTAGCTAAACTCCTAACTGAATAGTCTCTTGTTGCTTCGAAGATATTTAGTTCCGTAATAGAATCCTCGATGAAATAAAGTATAAGCTGAGACAAGTTCTCCAGAACAAATAAAATTTGTCCCCAAGCAGATGCCGTAGTAAATACGTTCCTTGTCTGGTTGTATGTTGTCTGTAAAAAATTATAGGTCGTATTTAAGAGACCTCTAATCAGGATATTATTTTTCTGAAAAATATTATTCATTCCTATTTGTTATGTTACTTGAAGTGATATTGCTGGACTCTGATTTGAGTATCCCGGGATAAAGAAATATATGTTTGCTATATCTCTCAACGTTCCTTGAAAGAATTCCAATTTAAAATATCCCCCTAGATCATAGAATAAAGTACAATAGGTTTGAAGCTGGAAATTTATTTCTTTCTGAATAGACGTTTCGGAAAGCTCTAAGTTGAAAACTAAGTCATCCAGACCAATCCCAAATCCAGGATCACCTAGAACTTCACCTTTGTTGGTAAGGAGAAGCATTTTTATCTGCCCTATGCAAATTTCAATAGGATCAGTGGTCTCAAGAATGTCCTTCTTGTAGCCATAATCTCCCGGATCTCTGTTGTAAATTTCTATCATTGGAAACTCCTAATTTCCAATATATATCTGATACTAAAAGGAGAGAAAAATAAAGAAAATTAATTCCATTGAAGGAAATAAGAAGGGGTGTTTTCTCCGTTGATCATTTCCATTACTTCTTGCATTTCTGCATCCCCCATAGCTTTAAGATCCGACGAATTTACTTGCACTCCACCAGGAAGATTATAATTAAATGCACTAATGACTCTTGCTAAGCTTTGCTTTGCTTTTGCCCTGCAATATCTAGAAAAAAGTTCGTCATCGAATAGTTCATGGTCTTCAATTGCAACAAAACAGCTAACTGCTACGGATTTAACATAATTGTTAGGTCCAGTTCCTACCCCATTTGGAGTTCCTGCTGGATTCCTTCCTAGAATGGTAAGTTTCTTAGTGTTCTTGTTCCATCTGAAAGAAAATGTTTCTAGAAGATAAGCTTTGGCCAAATCAAAATAAGAATACATTACTGTTCTATAAACAAGGTTATCTCCCATAAAAGGAGAAAGGAGTAACTCAGATCCTAGAAGTTTAGAACTTCCAAAATCTCTATCTGGATTTCCAGAAATACCAGGATTATTTGCCTCTCTAACATCGAAAACGGTTACAATTTTATCTGGTAATTGAATTTGTCTAGTTTTAAGAAATTCCTGAGTAGCAAAAAGAGTGGATCCAAGAACGAAAAATCTCTGCTCTACCGCATATTGGTAGTTGTCATACATCCAAGCCTTAGCTCTGTTAATGATCCTAATGATCTCCTGATCGTTAAGGTTATATGGGAGTGAACAAGACGCAGACAAGTCGTCTTTAATCTCCTGAATTAGTTCTGCTTCTGTCATAGTTAGTATAGTTTTTTATATGTCCAGTTTTGGTCTCTAAATTTCTGAGGTTTGAAATGGACGTTAACGTCTTTTAATCT
>Ga0247723_1001428_pt1 | contig 13992 bp, 12 predicted proteins | sample MSEWelMarce5H_FC_FD_189079 | JGI IMG/M metagenome (GOLD analysis project Ga0247723, IMG submission 189079) | Subsurface sediment microbial communities from gas well in West Virginia, United States - MSEEL Well Study Marcellus 5H_FC | ecosystem: Environmental > Terrestrial > Deep subsurface >...
GTGTGATGTATGGTTAATATACTAATAAATATCACTAGAGCAAACCTTTCTGTGTAAGATCCACGATAAACTCGTCGATTCCCTTGTCTAGTTCAGGTACCACAAATTCTGGTCTTAAAATGTATGGGCCGTCTGTGTTGTTTGGTCGGAATCCTTTTATTAATATTTTAGATGCATCGTCAACGTATCTGGTGATAGAGTAGTGGTTGATGTCAAATGGAGCTGGGTTGGTATTTAAGGTTTTGTCAAAATATACTTCAAGTGTAGATCCCGTAACTACATAATCTACCAGGTATACTTGTTCAGGATCATTGTCAAATCTAAATTCATCACCGCGTTGAATACCCCATGGGGTTAATATGTTACTATATTCTGAATTTGGTATACCCTGGAAGTACCATGTGGGGTTGATTAGATTTTGTAGGTAGAGGCTATATAATGGGGAGCCGCCAGATGATAGTTTGATACCATTGCCTGGGAGTATGGTTGATTCCCATATAGATGAGGTAATGGTTTGGATAGGGAGATTTCCTTCATTTGGAGTTTGGGTTACTTGCATTTTATATCCAATACAATACCAATTTGAAGCATATATCCCAAATTCAAATGTACTATCAGCAGATGAATATATATAATATGTTTGACCTATATTATTACTTATATCCTGAGGGGTGAGGGTGTGAGTGAAAGTTAATGTTTTATTTGAGTAACCGGATTGGCCTAGGTTAATACTATTTAATGTGGTTAATAAATTTGGGTTAGTTACAGGGCCAGGTCCTTGTTTTCCAATATATATTTTTAACCATGTGTCTCTGCCTGAGTAATTATTTCCATAGTCACCAAAATATATATAACCTGATATGGTTAATGATACACCATCATCTGCCATTTTTTGGGTAATAGTAAGTTTAGAGAGATTGCTTGACTGTGCTCCACCACTAGTATTGGGAAAGTTATATGCATATGTACTAGGGTTATTAGTCACCCCAGTATTAATATAAAGATATGGAGACACTCCGGAAAAATCAGGTCTTTCCTCTAATCCCGTATAATTACTAATAGGTGATCCTGCTTTATTTTCAAATATCAATGAGCCGGTCCATCTAGCGGGAGCCGAACCTGACTGGTTATGCAATATCGGTTCAACTCTAGTTGCGCCACGAACTATCTCACGATAATTTGTATTGTAATCGGGGCCCTGGAATGTTGAGTAATCGGCTGAATTTTGTGTAGCTAAAAATACACGCTCGCCTGTTTGGAAATTACCTTGATTTAATTGTAGCGAGAATGGGGTAACATTTGGTGTGGATACAGTACCATCCTGGTTAATTAAGTATTTTACAAACGCGGTTGATGTACCTAGTCGCTCAGGTACAGCACTTGTTATTGATTCGCAATATGCAACAGCTGTACGTAAATCATCTGCTGATGGTGTTTTACCGTAAGTACCGGTAGAGCCAGATTCCCATACATTGGTGCGGGTAGAGGTATTTTTCACTCCATCGTATCTCGGTTCACGGTGGCGTCTAGTTGTGTAGTTTGAGTCCGGAATCGGGAATTTAAATGCACTGCCAGAAATGATTAAATCAAAATTGATTGGTGAATTGGATCCTGTTGGGGACATAGTTGAATAGTCAACGTCCATGAATAAAGTACCAACTCGTGTATCTTCAACATTGTTTAACATTGGATCGTGCCCACTGTTTGGGTTGTGTAAACTTTGTGTTGTTGCGATTAAGTGGGTGCCAGGTAATTCACCATTGTAAAATTCGTCCTGTGTTGAATGAGTGCGCGAAACCGAACCAGATAATGTTTGAAATGATTCGCTCCATACCTGCTGCGTATTTTCTACCGTGTTGAATTTTTCAAATGAACCCGCAGTACCACCATTTGTGTTGTATATGAGTCCGTCTTGGTATCCGTTCCACTGTGGGGTGAAAGAAGCAGACATTTCGATGTTGCTGTGCTCGATTTGTGGTTGTGCGTATTTGTTTCGCTCAAGTATGTGTTGTTTAATTACAATTCCAGATGCTAAACTGGTGCGAACCGGAACGAAATCACGGATCATTTTGAATAGCGAATTGTCGAAGAATTTAATTAAACGTATGAAATCAACTAAATTGTAGTTTTTGGTGTATTTCTGGAAGTATGCGTTTCGTAGTGTATCTAAATCTGGGTATGTCTGTTTAGAATTAGATCGCTGTCTAGGGTCACCAATATATTCGCCAATGTTGAATGAGCCTATTTGGGATGCAATATCGTCGTTTATTTCGTTTTGTGGTGAAAATGCCACCTCCAAATAGTTAATGTTTGGTGTGTAGCTAGAGCTAGCGTTGGTTTGCTGCGATAGAACTTTGAATGGCGATAACGTATCACCCGATGGAAGTACGTTGTCTTCCACGCGTATTTTATCCGATATCGCGTTTTTAATACCAACTATAGGTTGGTCAATGTATATATGTTCTACGTTTGGTAGAAAATGTGGTGTTGAATCGAAATAGAAATTACTATGTCCGTTAAATGAGTGAACTATATCCCACGAACCAGTCACTTTTGGGTGAATGGATGATGTACCTAAATATAACTCACCGCCCACAGGTGCTCTAAATGCGAGTACATCTGGTGATGAATTAATTGTATTTCCTTCAATGGAATATGGGTTCATAACGTAGTCTTTGAATACGTTAACGCCTATCACATCGCTGTAGTAGCGTATCTCTTGGTACGAACCTGTGAATGGTGTGAATGAATCCGAAATATTTCCTAACTCATCATATACATTGACATTGTATACTGCTATATCGTATCCCATTGGGTCGCGAACATCAAATGCTGCTGGGAAGTACGATATATTAGTTGATGTCCATCTAGATGGGGTTGTGGTGATTGAACTGGATGCTAAGTGGTTGATGCGGGTTAAGTTATCGCCGCTACCCTCTGGTTGGTCTCCAGCGTATAGTGTGAATGTGTTTTGGTTTCGGGTAATCATTACTGACCACCAGTCACCATTGTATACGGGTAAATACAAGCTAGCGGTAGCTGTGTTTACGTTGGTGTTTGGGTAAAATGTTAAGTGTGCATATTGGTATTGTGGGTCAATGATGGAACCACTATATGAACCACTTGTATATCCGGAGCCAGTATAAATGATAGATAATGCAGATCCGCCATCACCGTACCATAAACTTTGGGATGGTTGTATACCGGTTTCAGGCAAACCATATGTTTTGAATCGGAATATAAGTGTTTCCGGCACATCGTTTGATGAACTCCAAGATGGGTTAAGATCCCATGATGACGATACAAAGTTACTGCCGCTAGTGGAGAATTCGTAGTTGAATTCGTTTTGCCAGTAGTCCCAGTCATTTGAATTCACTTTGTCCTTACCGCCATACTCGTTTATTCTCAATATAGTATCTGGGATGCCATATGAGGTAATCAATGCGCGCAATCCAGGTAAAGTACCTTTTGCTTTAAGTAGATATGGGATGTTGTGGTATAAACGTTTATATAGCGATTTATTCACATCATCCATTGGCATATTGTCGTTGGATGCCGATATGAACATGTCTATGTATTCAAATCCAGATGGTGTAGGTAATGAACCGGTGATGTTTGGGAAGGGGAATACACTGCCTTGTGGGGTCAAACCCAAAAATGCGGAAAACAAATCCTCGTTGCTGTAGTTGTTTTGGTATAATTTAATACCAAAATCGCGTATAGCATCGGCAACTATATCTTTTGACATACCATGTTCTAAACGGTTGTCCGCGTTGTATCGTTGCGTTACTTCGCTGTAGTATATCCAAATATTGTCGTAGTGCTGACCCAGCATGTTTATGAATAATTCATACGGTGCGTTGTTTGGATCCTCGCGTAAATATTCTGGTATAGAGTATATTAAGTTGTTTGGGTTGGTGTTGTCAAATAATGATGCAGTCACTATCATTCCACCATATGATGGGCTATATTCGTTTAAACTACCAATCCATGATTCAACAGCCGGGCTATCGGTTTTGGCTAATTCATATGGTTGGGTAGAATTAGTTTTAGGCCATGCATATGAGCTGGATTCGAAATATAGGAAATAATCGTACCCATCGAAATTGGTAATGATGTTGTTGATTTTTTCATCGTACACCGTTTTGCTGTTGATTGTTTCAGTTGGTGATGATGTAGTATTATCTAATAATGATATGGATGCTGAGTATTGCTCGATCATTACCATCTTGTGGTAGAAATTCTCGAGGCGTGTTTTAGCGGAACTAAAATGGATGAAGTTATTGTAGTCCGTGTAGTCAATGTTTATGTCGATTTCTTTCTCTTCAAGTAAACTATTGATTTGGTAGTACGAACTGGATGATTGGGTTGAAATTAAATCAGCATATGTTAATTCGTTGGTTGAATTATTGATTTGGTCTTTAACGCTGATATTGAAATTCGGTCCTTTGATTGGTGTTGTATCAGTGAATACAATTGGTTCATCCTCGAATTTTACTTGGTAGGTTGCAGGTTCTTCAAATGATGTAACTAACCACAATACAGCATTTAAATCATATTCATCTGGTAGTGGCTCATATAGTTTAACTAGTATGGATGGGTCGGATTCATTAGTAATATCCAGTGCAATATTGTTTGCCAATACCAATTTGTTTTCGCCAAAATTAAGGTAAAAATCAACAAAATATTGGCTGTTTTCACGTTCAGTGATGAATTTATTGGTTTGCTCAATGATGTCTAGTACACCCAATGTGGTACTGTCCAATCGTAACTCAGTTCGGTCAGCAGATATTTCAGCTATGTACAGTTTTTCTAAATCAGAACCAACTTGTTTATTGTAGAAGCTATATTGTGTGATGAATTCACCCTGAGTGAAAGATAGATCGGTTAGGTTTTTTTCAGGGTCGAATGTGATTTGGGATAGTTCGTTTGATAATGACGATTGCCCATCATTCAATACTGAATAATTTTTGAAATTGTATTCGGAATGGAGTAAATTTAAGTTATTGTCGTATACGAAAAATTCAATGGTGCTATTTTCTACTAACGTGGTGTTGGTTTCAAATGATGGTATTAAATTGGTATCTTGTATTTCGTATGAAGGTAAATCTATTCCAATTGGTTCAGATAATTGTGTAATTTCAACAGCCATTTATAATTTGGTTTGTGTTTGTAACTCTATTACTTGTTTTTGGGATTCAAGTAAATCCATTCGTAATTGCGCAATTTCAGCCTGCAATGCAGTGATTTCTTCTAAATTGGGTTGATAGTTGATATATTCACTACTTTTAGTAACTAGATATTCGTGTGAATTTGCTCCAGTTTCAGGTATGTCGTAAAATAATTCATTGTACATTTCAAAAAATGCTTCAACAGTAGGTCGATCTTCAAGTTGTTGCTGTATAGTTTGTACACCAAGTTGTTTAAATGATGTGTCTATTACTTTAGTATAGTATCCTTTATTGTATACCTGTTTGGCAAACTTTACATTCTCGCTCATTCGTTAATAACTTTAAAATAGTAATTATCGTCAAATATAATCGTGGAACCGTTTATTTCAGTTTTAATTACTATTGCATAGTAACGCTCAGGCTCTAAACCATTCATATACACAGTGAAATAATTTCCTCTACTGTCTGCACTGATTTGCGTATAGTCAGTGCTAAAGTTACAAACGTATTCGTTGGTATCCAAGTCTTTTATAGCGAAATATGAAGAAGTAGGTAAATAGTTAATACCGGTAAATAAAGAACTGGTCTGGAATGTACGAGTTGGGTATAACTGGCTTACGTTGAGGTAAAATCTGTTGATGCTTTCCGGTTTGAATGTGTTTGGATTTTCAGCAAGGGATATTTTAATGTCTTTAGTGGCAACTATACTGGATGATGCAGAGCCAGTTAGTATGGTTGTGTAGTCTCTCCACTGAAATTCAAGGTGTGGTGGGTATATAGTGTTTGTGTCTACACTGTAGTATTTGAGTTCGGGTCGAACGTTTTGGTTGGGCTCGAATTCAAATGAACTAGACAATTTGGTTATGAAACCATAATTAGGTATTGCTTCATAATACCATGCGTCAATAATTGGGGTTACATTGGCTTCAATGTCTTTTAGATCGGCTGGTTTGAATATGTACTGTGATGGTGAATTAAGTTGATCAACAGATACATATGTTGGTAATACATAATTGTATAAAACATATATGCTACCCGATTCATCGTATATCCAGTTACCTCCGCCCTGTACCACGGATGCTGAGTCGTATGAACTAGTGAATGTGAATCCGTTTATACTACCTGATTCAGCCCATGTGCCAGTTCCGGCATATGTTGGTGTACTCCAACAAGCACCATTTTCAGTTGATGGTGAATCTAAATGTTGTCCAGTACCCGCTACCCATGATTGAGCTACAGGTAAAATTTCAATTGGTGTATTTTGGGTGATACCTTGAGCGGTTGCAATAAAATTTCGTAACGAAACGCTATATTGTGCCCCTTTTATGGTGTTGTCAATTATATCCTTTATTTCATCGGTATCGTATAGCGATAAATAACGTGCTATTTGTGGTTTACCAGATGGGTCTAGTTTATTGAATATTTCACATATAGCATCCATTCCCGAATTTTCGTCAGGGTAGTATGAATATAAAGTGGTATCTTGTAGGGGGAATAGTTTATATATCGCCATTTAATATATTTTATTATAAATATGGCGATATATAACTTTACTATAGGGGAACTATACGACCTTTAATATCAGTGTCTGGGTATCTGAGTTCAAATATGCTTGGGTCGAGCGATGGGTATATGACTTGGTTTTGGGTTGCGCCCTCTATATCATATGCATATCTCGAATACCCGGATGATGTGCCCGCTTTGTTTTCGATTTTGATGGATTTAACGGTTTGTACACCTTTTACTTTGTCTAAAAGTATATACAAATCGCGTATCATTATTGGTTGATTGATTTGCCAACGATCCAGGTTAAAATAATTTCGTATTTCGTTTATACAACCCAACAATACTTCATTGTTGTTGCTATTTGGTGTAGTAATTAATTCGAAATTAACGCCAATATTGATGATATGAGCGTCACGTATTTCAATATTGTCGCCAATCATTCTATATTGTGATAGATATGTGCGTAAATTTTCTTTTAATGTTTCAGATGCGTAGTCAAGTTGACCATTTGAATTTTGAGACAATATATGCATGTTCAATGTTTCAATGGTGGATACTTGATTGTCTGTTAATTTAGGTTGTTCAATGAATACTTTACTAACTGCACCGTAATCTGATGGCATACTAAGTGCGCGAATCAGGTAATCATCTGCGGTTACTGAGCGGTTCTGTGACGCAATCAACATCAGCGTGTTCTGACGGATTTCCTCCGTTGTATCGCCGCCTTTTCCTCCACTAGCAGCCAATGGATTATTTGATGCCAATGATGCGAATATGTAATTTGATGTGGTTGGGTCTAAATTGGTTTGGTTAAATTTAGTATTGGTTGTGGAAATTGACGTTAATGTATTTGCAGGCATGTTTGATGATACACCACCACCAACTAAATAGCGAACCGTCAATACTGTATTTGATGGGGATATACCATAAGTTCCAGTGTATAGGAAATTGGTTGGTGAATATGCCGCTGTTAATTTGTCTTGTTTGAATGGCAATCCCAGCCCCACATTGTTTGGGTTTGGAATAACTTCCTCGTCTATATTGTTAGGCGCACCTGCACCAAATTGAAGTTGAAGTGTTGTTTGGGATGTGAATCGAGTTGCAAATCTACGTTGTACTTTTTTAAGACGCAATAAATACGGTACATCTTTGCCACTGTTTGGATCATTGATGTTTGTATTTTTAATTGAATCCATGACCATTTCTTGTCCCAAATGGTCTACCTCGTACCATATGTTTCCATCCGAATCTACCACATCCAATATTTTAATGATACTACTATCATTGATATTCACGGTAGCAAATTGTTGTGGGTCGCTGAAGGAGAATGTGGTTGATTTGATTGCAGCTGACATGGCTTTGCGTGACTTTTTCAATAAGTAATATTGTGGTACACCACCTGCTATTTGGTATATGGATACTTCGGTTGGGTCTTGCGAGCTGGATGTAGCGAAATCAACTTTGTCTTGGATTAAAAATGACAATCCATTTGCCGATATTGTTGTGTTTTCACCTACTGTCAGTGCATATGAGTAGTCAGGTGCTACATTCCCACCACCTGTAGAGATAGCTGGGAGTTGTTGGTAGATATCAATTGTGGTTTGTGCTGCTGATGTTGTTTTAGGGCGGTATCCAAACATATATGACAATTCATATAAGTTGTTGGTTTGTTGTGCGTATTGAATGAAGTTTTCTTGGATTTGGTTGTCCAGGTAAAAACTCAATACATCACCAACATATGCTGATTGTTCCATAACCATCATTCCAGGTGAGGTAGGGCTGAAGTCAGTGTATGTGTTTGGAAAGTATGTTTTAGTGTATTCTATTAACCGTTGTCTAAAACTGGAGAAATCGCGGTTTAAATATTTGATATCTTGACTCATTGTTTTTAATTGTTAACTGTAGCGGTTAATGTTTCTCGGTCGTTGGTGTTTGCTATGGAAAATTCCAAAGTTAAGGTAACGCTGCTCAAATCTGAATTACCGGTTAGGGTTATATTTTCAACTACTACTGTAGGGAACATAGTGGCTATTTCATCGGATAAACGTTCTTTAAGTAAATCCAAATTGTTTGAATTGATTTGTTCAAATATAAATGATCGGAACCCAAAACCAAATGAAGGGAAATATCTTCTTTCCCCAGGGTTGGTTAATAACCAATTGAGTAAATTATATTTTACTGACTGTTTATATGTGTAATTTGAACTAAATACAGCCTCATTATTGAATGGTAGATTGATACCATTACCAACATCAGGTGTAAAATTACTAGGATATATTTGGGTAAAACCGTATGGCATTTTCTATTTGTTGAGTAAATTCATGATTTGATCCATACCTAATTCACCAGTGCCTAAGTTACCGTTAACTGGGTCGCCAACAGTTGATGGGGAAAATCTATGTACATCTCCGCTAGTGAAGTTCATTGCTGTTTCACCTAGTATTTCATCGTATCGTCTTTTAACGTCAAATGTTGGTTGGGTGAAATTTGGTTTATATTCAGGTGATGATGGTTGGGTGTAGTTTTCGCGGATAGTTGTTTTAGGTGCTTTAAGTGCCTCCAACAATATATCTTTCATTTCATCCCGGATTGCATCACGTACCGCTTCTTTGATTAGTTGTTTAAGTTCTGATGTTTTCATATGGTTATAAATATGGGTTTATGTTGCTTTTAAATTGTTTTGTTGTATATAAAATATCAACTCGTCTATCAATATCTGATCTATTGAGCTGAAAGACCACTCTCCTTTCAACATAACTACATTGTTGCGATTTTTAGCCACAGCTCGTCTACGTTTTAGTGGTTTTTCTGTCACTTCTAACTCCACACTGAATGTAAATCCATTTACGGATGGGGGGGTAGGTTGTTCTTGTTGGGCTAATTTGGATGTTTCTGCCAATAATTTACTAAATTGTTCCTGTGTTTGTGGTGTATCAGGTGCGCAATGTTGGATCAGGATGTCTATTAAAGTGAAATATTTTAGTAAAAGACTTAATGATGTATTAATTATTACTACTGTGACTAATGTTCCCGCACTAACGCTGGATAGTTTTCCTATAGTACCCTCCATATTTTTAATGGTTTCCTGGATTTTATTTATGGTGCTTATAGGTATTCCTACACCTCCTATGGCTGTTGGTGCTGGCGTATTTTTGATTAATTTGAGGGTTATATTCATGGTCCCCAATATACCAGTGGTAATACCTAATGATTTGGATGTAGAATCTAGTATTTGAGTGATTTGGGTAAGTTTTGTATATAGTTTATTTTTAGTATTAATTAATTGTTGAGTTGTATCCGATGTGGGACATGATAAATCTTTCACATAAGCCTCAATTTCAGATCTTTGTTGTTGAGCTAGTTCATCTGCTTTTGATATCCCATATTGAGATAACATGTTTAAAGCTATGGGAATTAATATGGTTTTGATTTCACTAGATAGATCTGTTAATTTTTTACGTGTATAGAAGTCACCATCTTTCTTATCTTTTAATAATGCATTTAACTGTTTAGGGTCAAGTTGAGATGCTTTTAGTTTATCTTCGGTGACATCTTTTTTTATAGGAGACATCAATATAGGACCCAAATCCAATTTAGGGGTACCGTCACCTTTATATGGTTTTATATTGAGGGTTGTATAATTTTTAAATGAAATTTTTAATGGATTATCTAATGATGGGATGGGGATCTTGAATTTACCATCAATATCTGATTTGATGGTATTAAATTGAGACCCGTTTATTGATGATATTTTGGCACCTTTGATAGGTTGGTTTATGGATGAATCAATAACTGTACCTTCAACATATATAATGGTTGTTTTTTCGGGTGTTGATAATAAATTTGTTGGATCAATCATATAGTATCGGTTAAATTATTTTAATTTAACATATTTTGATTTAGTTTTAGATAAATTATCAATAACCGTTTGTATTACTGATGATGCATTACTACCTACTATATTACCAGCGGCATCGGGAGTTGGTACCCCACCAGGGAATAATTGAGATGTTTCCATTACATTAGCCATAGATTTTAAAGCAATACACAATTGATTAAGTAACATTATTGTAGTATCACCGAGCAATGCAGATTCGGTTGCTGATTTAGGGTCGGGTCCTATTTTTATATCGTTACTATGCAAATATAGATGATTTAATGATTCTATATTAACACTATCATTAGATGAAATACCTACTGATTTATGTCCACTAATTAATACACTATCTGTTTTAGCATTTAATACAACCCTATCTGCATTTAATATAGCTTGTGGTAATGTAAATGAAGATGGAGTTATTGGTTTGGATATATAAGAACTAAAATTTTCATTTGCTAATGCAAATGGGAATTTCTGTGTGGATGTTAAATATAAAGATGATGGGTCTTTGGATATATTTTCAGATATTGGAGTCCATGGATCACCACCTTGGGGTGTTTGCCCATTTCTAATTATAGTAACTGGATCACCATTGTTGTTCCCAAATCTTAAACTTTGCCCGTAGCGCCCCAGGTATGTTATGTCTCCGGAATTTTGGGTTAATGGGCTAATTACTCGCTCATTGAATGTTTTGGGTTGGGGTTTAGGGATGGTTGATTTAGGTATTCCAATCCCCGCCATCCTATAGTCTTTTACATTGGTGGTTGTTGATATAGGTTCTTCAATAGGGAATGTAATATTGTTATTGACTGATGATATGCCAAATGTAGATATAGGTAAATCATATTGCCAAACAAAACCAGCAGAATTATTTGTTGGGAGTTTATGTAGGGTAACTATTTCATTAATAGTTGGTATATTGAGTACGTGGGATGATTTAGGGGTAGCTATGTATTTTCGCCCTATTGAATTAGCCTGGATTGATTCGACTAATATTGTGCCCAAAAGAGGGTATGGAGTTCCAGTAATCGGGTCTATTATGGGATCGGGGTAGTCGGTGGTGATGGCTTGTTTAACAACAGCGTTAATGATGTCAAAATCAAATTCACCAGATGAAAATGTTTTAGTGCTTACTGATGATCGTATTTGGCTTTTATTTCCGAAATTAGCATACCCACCCATGTTTTAATCTTTGAGTTTAAAATTTTTAACTTCAGCTAATAATTGCGCTTTTTCTTCCTCAGTCATGCCCATATTATCGTCATCAGATTTACTTTGACCTAATGAACGTTGAACTATAGTAGCCATTTTGATTAACTGCTCATCGTTTTTCAGTCCTAGTTCCATATATTCTTTAATTAATGGTACTATGAGAGTGGCGTCTCCAATGTCGCTGATTAATGGTTTTAATTCATTGATTAATGCCGCTATTTGCTGTTCTTTTTTCTTTTGGTTATTGTATATTTCTTGCAGCATATCGGAAAATTTTTTCTTTCCGAATATAACTGTATCTAAATTACTCATGTTATTTTTATTGATAAATATTATATAGTAAATTCTATATAATTATGTTCCAAATAATAAGTGTAATTTTTCTTAAATATATCGTACATTACATTAGCTACTTTGGTAATTCTAGGTGCTTTTATATTAGGTACCATTTCATAAATGTATATATACAGTGCTTTTTTATTGAATACATCGATTAAATCACGTTTCCTAAATAATTCCAGTATCGAATCAGCTATTTTAGCGTCGGTTTCTTTAGGGAATACTTGGTAAATTAACGTGGTCATGTTCTCAATATATTGATCCATGAATATAGATAGCTTATCGTCTACTGGGGTTGAATCTAAGGTATATGCTTGGTTGTGGTCGTTATTTAATTCATCTACAGCAACTTTTTGTACTTTATTTTTGTACATTTTATTGTTATATATGATACACCATCGTTTAACTATAGTACCAAAATAAGAATACGCTTTAGCACCATTAGATGGGTTGAATAAATGTATTTTACTCAATAAGAACGTAATTATTTCATGCTGGAGGTGTTCTAGATTATCTACCTCGGTATGGTAGAATTTGAATGTATGGATTATATTTTGGGTAAGTTTAAAGAATGCATAATGAATTTTACGTTCATATATGACATTTTTTAATTCTGTGGATGATGTATTGTTATATAATACAATAGCGTCCTCTGTTTCTTGGGTGAAATAATTCTTATTTTTGGCTACTTTAGGCATGAGGTATGTTTTATTGTTGCTTTACATTAAATTCATTTAATATTTCTTGAATTTGTTTAATACCATCAAATATAACCCCAGTTTCATCATCGTTAGCGAATGCACCCATTTGATCCAATTCTTGGATTTTTTTGTCAGATACCTCAATTACCCTAGATAATTTATCTAAATAATCGAGATAACTGATTAGTATTGTTTCAGATTTTTCCTGTTTTTTAAATAGGTTATATGTTGTATAACCAAAAATCAACACTAAAGTTGATAATATTATTACTGCTAGTATCATAGGTTGTCTAGTAAATTTTTTAAATTATCACTTTTTATGGAACCCAATGCTTTATTGCGAACCGTGTCTTTTTTGGAATTGGTAGGGTGGAATGTACTGCTTTTTTTAGTTACAGTCACGTTTTTCTTTTCTTTCCCCAATTTAGGTAACCATTCTCTTTCAAATTCAATTCTAGCGGCCATTAAATCGGCTTGATGTACAATGAATGGTAAAGAGGTTCTTGGTTTTTGACCCGGTAAAAATGACATAAGGTATTTTTTGTTACCTTCATCGTATAAACCATCGTGGGTCTGGATGGTGATCATTTCATTAAATGAATATTGAATACCATGGGATTGGAGTAAAAATAATCCTCTGTCAGGTACAGATGCAAACGGTAATGATTCGTTAAACATATAATCTTCACCCAATTTGTCTTTTCTCCATTGATCGGTTTGGGGAATGTATGATTCGTGGGTTTCGTCTCCGATTTTACCCAAATCATGGTTCAATGCAGAAAACACTAATTCCTCAATAGTATATGTAGATGTATCAGCGCCATGTTTTTCCCAGATACCATGCTGATCTAAAGCACATTCAATAACTCGATTAACATGTTCGACATATCCACCAGGGAATGCATTGTGATATTCAACCTTATGTGAAGCAGGCATCATCATTATACGGTCAGCAAACTTTTCATAGAATGCTAATAATTTTTCTTTACGTGGTGATTCGATGTAGGTATCAATATATCCTACCATTTTCTCCCAATTACCCAGTATTTCTTCAGGTGATAAATTCATAACTTTATATTTATATTTATAAATTAATATACGAAACCAAAATTGGTATGTCAAGTATTTTTAATGAAATCCTGGATTTGTTTAAGCAGGGCGCATTTTTCGTATTCTTCAAGAG
>Ga0247723_1001429_pt1 | contig 13983 bp, 2 predicted proteins | sample MSEWelMarce5H_FC_FD_189079 | JGI IMG/M metagenome (GOLD analysis project Ga0247723, IMG submission 189079) | Subsurface sediment microbial communities from gas well in West Virginia, United States - MSEEL Well Study Marcellus 5H_FC | ecosystem: Environmental > Terrestrial > Deep subsurface > Rock...
ATGTCATGCTGCCAATTTTCTCATAACTGTTATCTCTAAAAACCACAAGCGGTCTATTAGCATAGAATTTTTCAACCAAAGAAGCGTGTGGCTGATCATCGTTGATATAGGCTCTATGTAAGTTCAGATTCCTAGTTATGAATGTGTTATCGAGTTTTGGAAGAATGGTAGGCTCAGTACTAAGCGTAACCCAATCGTATCCGTCAAACATTATCCCTTGGCCTGCATATACATACCTGATAAGCAATAATTCAGAATCATCTACGCCAGGAGGCTTCGGAAGCCCGCCGTCGCCCTCTCTTAATGACGTAGTCATAGTCGGCAGCATTACCGTGCCAGGCTTTACTAGAACCCCATCTGCGTAACCCCAACGAGTCAAGACTGGGGAGCTATTTGGTGTCCAAAAGAACGTCCTGTCTTTTTGAGGGTACCTTTTCTGCCTAACAACTTCGTATCCGAGATTAAATATAGGGTGTATGTATAGTATATCGCCTTCATAGAAGGGCCTATTATCAGGCGTAAGTAATGTTGGCCCTAAGTATATCGGGGCGTCTTTTCCAAGACCTGTAGGATGCTTTACTGTATAAATTCTCGGTGACGATACAATGTTGTTATCCACTAAAATACGGTACCTGGTGAATCCATCCTGCTCATACTCTTCTCTTTCTATAACTGGGCTTGTATTAATGATCCAGTCTCCGTAATCAATAGCGATATGGCGTGCTTTAAACTCCCTATCCTTATAATAAGGGAACCCAAGGATTTCGTAACCGGAATCAGTAACTCCAGAGACAAACTGTGAACTAATCCTTGCAGTAGCTGTGCTAGACTCAGCAGGCACGCAGGTCTCATCTTTAATAGTTACGTCGCTAGAGTTTTTAAACTCCGCGTTGTAAGAAACTTCACCAGAGTAACCGTCGTAGAGTTTTCCGTTGTATTCAAAGGGAGGTATATCACTTAAGGATTCTGATACGCTTATCTGTATAGAACCACTATAGCCTCTATTAAAGTTTACTATGGACATACTACGTAAGAGAGCAAGGGCTTGGAAAAGGCTGCATACAGCTATTTCTTATTTTAGCTATATACTTTCCTCCTCCAGAACCAGTTGATTCTTTAACATCAATAACAGCAATTATGTTATACTGAGTATTAGCGGTGTTTGTCACTAAACTAGTCTCTAGACTAAAGGCTACCTCGGTAACGATAAGTGAAGAGTCAAACACGATCTTACTGTATAAAAAACACGTATCCGTTACGTCCATAACCAACTGAGGGTCGTCATCTGGATACATACCAGTGGGCAGCATGTTCCATATCAAGCCCCAGGTTACCGCTATCTTTAATCCGTCCTCATCACTTACGTCAAGGACCTTAAACGGGCAAGGTAAGGAGGCTCCGCTTGATACAAAAGGAACTGCACATACGTTATCGACCCACCCTACGTATCTATCGTTATTTTCGTCTAAGTAGGTCTGTATCTCAGCTATCTTAAAGTTTACAAAAGATTCAGTATTTGTGAGATACTTATCTGATAGGTAAAATGTAACTTGGCCCTCCCCAGTTTGTATCTCTCCATCAGATACGACCATCCCACAATATACAACCCACCAGGTTTGCTCATCTGATACGGTAAGGGTATAGGTGCTAGTACCGTTCATATCAGTAGGGTACTTATTGGCAATCCTACCAGACCTAATTTGTATCTTGCAGTCGTCCCCCTTACTTGCGTCTTCGACTAAGAATGGGCATGACGGGGGCGGCTTTACGGCTACGTAAGTACACTTATTGTCAATGTAGCTTATATACCTATCACCGTCTTCATTCTCTGATATATTAATGCCAGCCAAATAGAACCTTTGATACGTACTTGTGCCTTCTGGCATATAGGTCTCTACGCTAAGGGTTACAGCGTTGTCAGTAGTAAGTATCTCATTCTCCTGATTTACCTGTATATTTAAGAATATACCGTACCATTCAGAATCATCAGGTAGCGTTAGCAAGTACCTGTTATCATTACCCATTCCAGTCGGATATCCTTGATTTGGGTTTTCTACATTTGGTATAGACCATTGATCAACCTCAACCTTTAAAGGGCCTGTTGGGTTAAAATCTGCGTCATAGGTACAAGCGTCTGTTACCTGAAAGAAGCAGTTTCTAGCTTTTGCTTCTGGCACATAGCAGTAGTTCTGAATATCCCATATATACTGGTTAGCAACGTCTACGTATATGGTAGCTAGAACAAACCATTGATGATAGGTCGTGGACTTCGGTTCCTGCTTCTCAATGCTTATCAGGATATTATCCTGCCCCGCTGCTGCTTCGTTATACAGTCCGTAACGGTCGGTAGGTATTTTACAGCAGACGTAGTAAACCTCTACATTATTGTCTATAGTAAACTCGTACTCGAAGCAGGTCTGCTCCGACATGTTACTCGGAAGTTCTCCATATACTTTTCTATTTGCGACTAATACGCTAAGTTTTGTACGAGTATTATCGGAGTAATCTGTTACGTCCTCGGTGAAAAAGGCGCAGGTGTTTATCTCGTATAACTGTCCGGTAGGGCAGAAATTTGTGATCTTAACGATTTCCTTACCACTGCCACCTGCCACCGGAGCTGTATATACATGAGCTATCGGGATGTGCTGAACGAAGTTACCCTTTGGTTGGTATTTTGAGACCTTTTCTATGGTTAGCGGCTTATTCTGAGTGGCATCAGGTACCTCCCCTGATGGGTTAAGTACGGCCTTTGCGTATATGTAACAAATACCTTCCTCATTAAAGTCCGCAGGCACTAGCTCCAACACAAAATCGGCTTCATCACCCATCCCGTCTGGGTACTTACCATCGATTTTAGAACTCTGTATCCTAACTGCTATTTTACTAGGGGCACTGGCTCCCGCTGCCCAAGTACTTGCGTCAGTAGTCTTAAATCCACAAGACTCAACTGAGCTACTAATAGAAGGGTCGATACAGTAGCTAGTGATTATTAACTGCTTATCAGCATCGAACTCCACTGTACCAATTACAGCGTAGTAGGTATCCGCAGTATTGTATTTGTACTCATCCTCGATAGCGAAGGAGATCTCACTGCCGCCATCCTGCCCAGGCAAGGCCCTTCCGTACTGGTCAATACTTATTACGGCATAAACGTAGTATATCTTGTCAGTGCTGCCCGTGGTGGGTGATGGGACGGCTAGGTTATAGATAGTGTTCTTCTCCATCCCTTGGGGATACCTATCATTTATCTTGCCATTGGTAATCATCACCTGCTTGGTGCCATCTATGGTCAAGTCAGAGGCGTCTTCTAATTTGAACGGGCAGTTGGTCCTTTTATTTAAGACTAAGTCTGGGCAAGCGGACTGGACACTCAACATCTTTGGCCCACTGCCCATCGATGAGGTGGCCTCAACCCAGCCAATCAGTATTCTCTGGTACGTATGGTTATCATTACGGCTCCAAAACGGCCCAGTCTCAATGGTAACTGAGTTCGCCAGCGTGTAGATTCCATCATCATCGTCTACCAGTACCTTCAGGTAGATGTAGCATCTTTGAACACCGTCACTACCCTCCCAGTTAGTGAAGTCCGCCGCCGCAAGTGTCAGGATGTAGTCTGGGGCCTTTGGGTCTCCGCTCATCCCCTCGGGATAAATACCCCGTATACTGGACTGGGTTACCAGGACTTTACAGTTTGTGGATTCCCACTTTGGCTTCTCTTCAGTGCCTGTATTTTCGTAGTCGCTGGCGTCGTATACCGCAAAATCACATCCCGACCTCTGCTTGAATACAGGCTCGTAACAGGAGTTTTGGATCGATACGATCTCGAACTGGTTTGTGTTAACAATCGCAATCAGGTCGTACTGAAGATTCTCCGTGTTTGTGACGTAGTCCTTTTCAATGACAAACGAGACGTAGTCGTCTCCGTCCTCCCTATCAGGGTACAGGTACCCATCAGCCGTTAAAACGGATACGCAGTAGATGAGGTGGAAGTCTTCTGCTTCTGGTAAATCAAGGACGTAACGTCCTCTCTTTTCCATGCCTGCGGGGTATTTACCGCCAACAGTGCCGGTCCTGACTTGTACTTTAAGGCCGTCCACATCACTTGCGTCCTCCACCAAAAAAGGGCAGCAAGCATCCTTATTGAGCGCGATTATCGGACATAGAGAGCTGACCGATGAGAACTTTGACGTAGAACCTTCATTTGTTACTTGAACAGATCCTATTAAGAAACGCTGTATTGAGCATCCTCGGTCCTGGTACCAGGCAGATGTTTTGCCGATGGTTATTGCGGTGTCTTCAGGTAACACCTCGCCGTACTCATCAACTAAGACTTCAAGGTAGATATAGCAGATGCCGTTTTCAGGAATTACGTTACCGAGCTTTGTATCGTCTGGGACTATAGTCAGTACAAAAGAGGTTTCAGCACCCATGCCGTCCGCATATCTATCCCCAAAGACAGAGTAATTGGAGACTAGTACCTTAGCGTTAGTTGGCTTACCCTGGTTATCGTAGTCGCTCGCATCGTACAGCTCAAAAGGGCAGAGGTTTCTTTCTGGGATTGAAGGGTCTAGGCAGTAGCTTTGAATAGTAAGCTGGCCCAGTTCATTTAGGTTTATAGTGCCAATGATTGAGTAGACTTCTGTACTCGTATTTTGTTTATAGTCTTTTTCAATCGAGAAGGATATTTCAGGGCCTCCATCCTCGCCTTCTAAAGCCATTCCATTTTGGTCAATACTTATTACGGCATACACGTAATAGTCCCCTACTGTCTCTTGTGGCAGAGAGATCTCGTAGAGGGTCTCTGCATCCATTCCTTCGGGGTATCTTCCGTTTATCCTACCATTACGGATTACCACCTTCTTTTCACCATCGGCAGTTAGGTCTGTGGCATCTTCGATCTTGAAAAGGCAGTTAGCTGGTTTCTTTAGCGATAGGTTTGGGCACTCAGAATGTACCGCCACAATTGTAGCGTTAGAGGTGGCATCGACCCAGCCGATTAAGATTCTTTGGTAGCTAGAGCTGTCGCTATCGTACCAATATGGGCTTTTCTCGATGGTTACAGAATTCTCCTGTTCGAGGATATCGCCATTGTCCTTAACTAATACCAATAGGTAAACATAGCACCTTTGGTTTTCATCCACTCCCCAATTCTCAAAATCAGATTCAGTAAAGGTTAATACATAGGGCTCTGCTTTTGGATCACCGCTCATCCCCTCGGGGTACTTACCCCGTATGCTGGATTGAGTTACCAGGACCTTGCAATTCGTGGCTTCCCACTTTGGATCTTGCCCTTGCTGGGCAGTGTTTTCGTACTCACTAGCATCGTATAGCGCGAATGCGCATTCTTCCGGCTTCTTGAATACAGGTTCGTAACAGGAGTTTTGGATCGATACGATCTCGAACTGGTTTGTGTTAACAATCGCAATCAGGTCGTACTGAAGATTCTCCGTGTTTGTGACGTAGTCCTTTTCAATAGTAAATGAGACGTAGCTGTCTCCGTCCTCCCTATCAGGGTACAGGTACCCATCAGCCGTTAAAACGGATACGCAGTAGATGAGGTGGAAGTCTTCCCCTTCTGGTAATTCGAGGACGTAACGTCCTCTTTCTTCCATTCCTGCGGGGTATTTCCCTCCGACGGTGCCGGTTCTAACCTGGACCTTAAGACCATCTTCATCGCTTACATTCTCTACCAAGAAAGGGCAGCAGGAGTCCCTATTTAGGGCGATAACTGGACAAGCTGGGCTGACAGATATGAACTTTGACCCTGAGCTGGTATTTTGTACCTGAACAGAGCCTATCATAAACCTCTGTGTGCAACACCCTCGCTCTTGGTACCAGGCAGACGTTTTACTGATGGTTATTGCGGTGTCATACTCAAAGACTTCTCCATATTCATCAACGAGCACCTCAAGGTATATATAGCAGATGCCGATAGCGGGCGTGACCCCTCCGACTTTTGTATCTTCAGGAGTTATCGATAGCACGAAACTGCTTTCACTATCCATCCCATCCGCATACCTATTACCGAAAACCCTGTAGTTGGAAACTAAGACTTTAGCGTTAGTGGCCTCGCCATTGGCGTCGTAGTCGCTCGCATCGTACAGCTCAAAAGGGCAGCGGTTCTTATCCTCTAAGGAAGGGTCTAGGCAGTAACTTACGATATTTAGCTGGCCATTTTCGTTTAGATAGATCGTACCGATTATCGCATAATACTCTGTGCTAGTATTCTGCTTATACTCTTTTTCGATTGAGAAAGATATCTCTGGACCACCATCTTCCCCCTCTAGCGCATTGCCATTCTGATCGATACTAATCACCGCAAAAACATAGTACTCACCTACGGTGTCGTCTGGAAGATTGATTGTGTAGATCGTATCCTCGTCCATCCCTTCAGGATACCTGCCGTTAATCTTACCATTACGTATTACGACCTTTTTTTGGCCATTAGGCTTTAAATCAGAGGCGTCTTCTATTTTAAAACGACAATCTGATGGCCTCCTTAAAGAAAGATTAGGGCAGTCAGAGTGTACTGAGTACATCGTAATACCGCCGTCAATATTAGCGTCTACCCAACCAATCAATATTCTTTGATATACAGAGCTATCGCTATCGTACCAATACGGGCTCTTCTCAATCGTTAGTGAGCTATCTTGTGTTGATATCTCGCCCTTATTATCGACTATGGCCAATAAATATACGTAACATCTTTCTATAGACGCCTCTCCCCACTCTGCAAAATCAGAAGAACTAAACGTCAGAACAAATGGAGGGGCCTTTGGGTCTCCGCTCATCCCCTCGGGGTACTTACCCCGTATGCTGGACTGGGTTACCAGGACCTTGCAATTCGTGGCTTCCCACTTTGGGTCCTGTTGGGGACCAGCAGTGTTTTCGTACTCACTAGCATCGTATAGCGCGAATGCGCATTCTTCTGGCTTCTTGAATACAGGCTCGTAACAGGAGTTTTGGATCGATACGATCTCGAACTGGTTTGTGTTAACAATCGCAATCAGATCGTATTGAAGATTCTCGGTGTTGGTGACGTAGTCCTTTTCAATAGTAAATGAGACGTAGCTGTCTCCGTCCTCCCTATCAGGGTACAGGTACCCATCAGCCGTTAAAACGGATACGCAGTATATCAGGTGGAAGTCTTCTTGGCTTGGAAGCTCAAGGACGTATACGCCTTTCTCCTCCATACCCGCCGGATACTTACCGCCGACCTTACCCGTTCTGATCTGCACCTTTAACTTATCATCTTCGCTTGAGTCCTCGACGATAAACGGACAGCAGGCGTCTCTATTTAGCGACACTATCGGGCACATTGAGGCTAGCGACAAAAACCTAGTAGCTTGGCCATCATTCTCAACCTGAACTGACCCAATCAAGAACCGCTGTACTGAGCATCCCCTATCTGGATACCACCTTGCCGTCTTTTCTATCGTTATTGCGGTAGCGTAGTCTTGAACAACACCAAATTCATCGACCAAGACTTTAAGGTAGATGTAGCATATCCCGACGGCAGGCGTAACTCCTGCTAGTTTAGTGTCCTCTTCAGTAATGCTGATAACATACCTTGCGTCTGGGGACATTCCGTCAGCATACTTACCGTCAAAAACCTCAGTGCTGGTAACAAAGACCTTTGCGTTTAACGCTATGCCTTCATCATCGTAATCACTGGCATCATATAACTCAAAAGGGCAAGTGGTTTCCTTATTTACGGTAACCTCTTGGCATATATTTTTTATATAGGATATGTACCTAGTGTTGTCTTCTCTAATAGATACGTTTACCTCACCGACTAGCGAATACTGAATTAAAGGCTCATTGTTTCTGTACTCGTCGTATATCCCTATAGTGATTGGGTCTTCATTATCGGAAATTGCCCCGTCTGAGTTTAACTCAATTACAACGTAAACTGCAAACCAATCTGATTCAGAAGGAAGTACGAATTGGTACGGTGTATTCCGCTCCTCCATCCCCTTTGGGTATCGACCATCAACAGCACTTCTTTTAACCTGTATTTTTACTTCATCAATAGTATCAGTAGCGTCTTCTATTTCAAAATCACAGTTATTAGGCTGCTTTATATCTATAAGCGGGCAGTAGTTTTCGATTTCAAGTTTATACTTATCTTCCCCCTCACTTGATTTTATAGGGCTAATCCTGGCTATAGGTATACGTTGAATACAGGAGCCAGAAGACAACCAATACTCGCTGACCTCTATCGTAACTGCCTTATCGTAGTCTTGAAGGATGCCATACTCATCCAGCATTACCTTGGCATAGACGTAGAACTGTGGCTTCTCCATAAGCTCTTGTTCTATCGAGAGCTTATACACTGCGTCTTCAGACATCCCATCTGGGTACCGTCCTAGTATCTTAGCGTTTCGTATACTTACCTTAAAGTCCGAAAGGCCAGGCCACTCCTCCTCGGGATCATCGGGATTCAGTTTTTCTTTTGGGTACTTTGTAACATCGGTTACTTGAAATGTGCAGTTTACTAATGGCGACAGCGTTATGTCGCTACTCCACTTTTGATTTATATAGACCTTGTTGTTAGCCTTAAAAATCTCACCGATCTCAAAAAATAAGTCAGCGACTATAGTCTCAGAAGGATGGCCCTGCTCACTGTAGTTATGGAATATTAGCGAGAACCTATCGTTTTCATCCTCAGCAGCGGTTAATACTTTAAGGTATATCTTAAATACAGGGGTATTGTCGCCGTCTGTTGGTGGGATTTTAGTTTTTACATCAAATGAGGCTGGGCGCTGTATGCCTAATTCACTAAAGCCAGGGGACCCAGGTAGCAGTATTTTTACCTTATCTATAGTAGGTACTACTGTCGTATCTACGCCATTAAGGTTAACTGATACCCGACCCTCGTATACGTGTACTCTTGATCTAAACCTATCATAAAAGATCTCAAATCTTTTAGGTACGTAACTTTTATCCTGATCCACCAATTCAAATAGCACTGACGAGCCATTATCCACCGCTCTTATATCTGAACTACTTTCGAAAGACTTAGTCTTCGATGCTGTTTTTTGAATAGCATCAGATAAAGAGTTAAGAGCGTCTTCTAGGTCCGGCACGCCAGGTATCGTAAACCTAGGGATATCTATACCACTATTTGGCTCGTACATAAACTATTGATTAATTAAAATTGAAACTAAGAGCTAGAGCTACCGCCAGCCGCATTCCCATAAATCCAAGGATTCCAGCCGCCTGGCGTAGATAATTTCCATTGCCTTGTTACCTTAAAGCCTAGCCCGATTGGCTCCGAATCTGCCCCTATTAAAAGCCAGTTACACCCCTCTGGTACTGCTACATAATTTTCTACCTGAGGCGGCGTGTCTATCTTGCCTAACTTACTTAGATTTGCCTTTGCGCTGGCTGAAAGACTGCCAGCCCTTTCATAAATTACAGTCTCTTGAAAAACAATACTTGGAGCTAAATACGATTTAGTGCCGTAGAATAATTTTTGTATAGGAGTGTCTAGCTTAGTAAAACCTTTAAAGGCTTCTCTTAAAGCGCCAGCGACTTCAAACTCGGCCCCTGTTTGTTCAGGTACCCTGAACTTATCAAAATCTTTATGCTGCTGTATTGGTTCCGAGCTTACACTAGACTTTACCGAATACTTAGGCGGGGTGTAGCCTGGCCCAACGCCGCCCATTCCCTGCGGCGGCACGCCTTCAAAGGTAGCAGATATCCTTGCTAGTCCGCCCTCCTCAAAAGTCACCCTTATATTCTTTCTTACCAGGTACCCATAGTCTGGGTGCCTTTTCATGTTAGCCGCTGCCGCTACAGCACTGCCGTGTGTGCAAAAGTACTCTACCGTAGCGCTGGCAATGCCGTCTTCTCCAATAGTCACCTGAGACCCAACGGTCTCCTGTAAACTAGAATCTCCTCTAGGAACGATAGCCATATTATGTAATTTTGATACTCAACTTCTGGGACTCTTTTGCATTACCTTTAATGATATTCCCGTTAATCTCGCCAAGGATTGAACTCATAGTAGATAACTCAGCTAGCTGTAGCTGCCCATTTTTATCCCCGTTATCAGATATTTGTGGTGTTCTCATTTGTGAAAGCGAGCCATCAATAGGTAACGTACTTAACGGAGAGAAATCCATATTTTCTAATGGAGAGCTATTTAATAGCTGCTGCTTGCGCCTCTCGTCTATTGTGTAGTTAGCCTCAGGGTAGAGTAATCCTAGCTGGTACTTTAGGCCCTCCTGATCGTAACTCAGCCCGCTTTGCATAGTAAAAGGGGCCGTGCTTAACGGATCTGAGTCTAGCGTCCTCTGTTTATACCCCTCATCCTTCGGCATGAAAGTTTGCAGCTTTTTAATCTCAGAGCTAGTCAGGTCTGTGGGGGTCGTAGCCCTATCTGATCTGTTTCCTCTGCTTGATGCGCCTCTACGAATCTGCGGCAATAGATCGTATAACGTCGTGCTGTCGCCAAAGTCACCACGTCCCGAACCAAACATAATATCAGCGGGAAGGCCAAGGCGCACGTTTGGCTGGGCTATAGGCTTGCCATCTTTGTCAAGTGCTGGGGATATACCTTTCTTTAAGGCCCACGTCACCGGATTACCCAGCTTTACTTCTGTACCAATAGTAGCTGTAATTCTTTCTTTTTTTTGTTCCCATGCTACTTGGGATTGTATATCAGCATTTCTTTGCTGCTCGGCAGCAATCTGCTCCTCTTTAGCCTTATTTTCAGCGTTAACAGCATCCTGCCTTTTCTGCAAACGCTCGGGCCTCTTTCCAGTACGAAACCAGGTCTCAATGTCAGTCTGAGTCTCAGACTCCATCTTCGCGGCTGATTTATTCTTACCTGTGATACCACTTGTATTATCCTTTATGTCCGTCCCAGCGGCTCCTCGGGTTATAGCAGCGGTAAGGTTATTAGTAGCCGCTGTATTTAGGGTAGTAGCCCGTTCTAGTGGGGTGACTGCCGCCCCAAATTTACTAGTCCATATCCCAGAACCTACCTCCTTCATAGAGCCGACCACTAAGTTCAATGTGTTCCCGCTTTTGGAGTCTAACTTAATCTCACCAACACCTTGAGATACCTTTCCTGTGGTAAAGGGTTCCTTAGTTTTTGTTGGGGCACTTGGAGGAGTGGCTGCGTTATCCTTCATCAACTGCCTGAGCCTTGCTTCGGCTGGAGTTGTGTCCACTAAATCCATTGGCTTGAAGCTCCTTATTCCGTCAATTATCGGACTGGCCAAGTCTTTAGTGAGCATCCCCATTACAGCCATAGCCGCTTGCGGAAAAGAGGCTTTGGCTCTTTCCATATTCGCAGCCGCATCCGTTTTATACTGGCTACTTATATCTCCTACCGCATCCTTGGCAGCAGGCATGAAGTCTTCTTTTTTACCTGTATAGTCACCTATACCAATCCTTTTTCTTTGAACTTCGAGACCAGCGATAGCCTCGTCTGTTTCCTTCATCGCTTTCGAACTCTCTTCAGTATACTTATCTGACGTGTACTTGAACCTACGCTGTGCTCTAGGTTCATCTTTCGATCCTTTTGGAGTTAAAAGCAGTTCCTGTTGTGCCTGTCTTAAATCTTTACCAAAAGAGTCCTCTACGAGTTTTGCGTTATAGGTTGCAAGGTCCAGTCTAACTTTTGCGGCAAAGTAACGAGAATCGGCCACTTGAAGGATAGTCTTAGCCTTTTCTAATTTATAGGCAAATACGTCTCCAGCGTACATCATTGTAGCTACAATATCGGTAGCAAACTTTTGATTTGCGTCCATCAGTTCTGCCGCCGCAACTCTAAACCCAGCCTGTAGAACATCACTAACTGATTTGAGTATATCGATAACTCCACTCCAGAATTGAACCTGGCCTAATACCTTCATCCTGCTTACAAAAACTTCAGCTACGACTTCAAATAAAGTCTTTAGGGCACCTCCTAGATAATTGGTAGCTACTCCAAAAGCATAAGTTAGACCCACCTCCGCAATCTTCCCTAGATCGCCAAACTTATTAGCATTACTAAGCATATCGACAAAGTCGGCTGCTTCTATAACCAAGCTCCTTAACTGCTGTACATAGCCCCTAAGTGCATCTCCCAAGCCGGATTTAAATATCCGGTTTATGACGTAATCCCAAGAGGCCGCTAGCTTATCAAAGTCTTTTCGGAGATTGTTAGTGACATCCTGCTGCATTATAGCCGCAGTGCCTTCAGACTTATTTTGCACGGCGTTCAAAACATCCATGTACTGCTTGTACACGGTGATCAAACTACCAGCAGCCAAGCCGCCACGAACTCCGAAGATGCCCATCGCATCCGCAGCATCGATTCCTCTAGCCCTTAGTGTACCAATGATCTCAGAGAGTTTGTTAGATCTTGGGTTTACTTGATCCATATCAAGACCAAGCCCCCTCAATTTTCTACTAGCGTAGGATGTCGTATCCGTTAAGTCGGTCAACATGTCACGCAAAGTAGTGCCTGCCTGGCTGGACTCAACACCTGCCGTAGATAGTGCACCGATAGCGGATACCACCTCAGCAAATGGCTGATTTGCGCTTCGAGCAGCCGTACCAACGTAAGCCATCGCTACGCGAAGCTGGTCGATACTCGTCTTAGAGACAGCCGACGTTTTGGCTAGTTTATCTACGAAACTAGTAAGGTCAGAAGCAGACGCCTGGAACTGAGCCATCATGCTTGTAACGGTACGAGACGCGTCCGCCATCGACATGTTCTCGGTCTCAGCCAAAGTCATGGTATCGCCAAGAGACTGTATAGCTTGCTGTGTCGTTAAGCCGCCCTGTGTAAGTTCTTTAAGGGCTTCTGCGGCCTGCGTAGCACTATAAGTAGTTGTCCTACCCATACGGAACGCTTCGCGTTCCATAGCCATAAACGCCTCCGTAGAATAATCTGAGGTGTTCCTAGAAACAGCCTTTACCATTCCCATTGCATTATCGAAGTCAGCACCAGTCTTTAGTATTTTTTTACCAAACTCTTGAAGGGCCTGAGCACCGACATAGGCTCCCGCCACCAGGCTAACCTCCTTCACCAGCGCAGAGACGACAGATGCGCCCTTAGAAAAAGCTGAATTAGACGAGCTGACGGCAGAACCTGTAGACCTAGCCGCAGTACCTGTCGAACTATAAGAAGAAGCCAGCCTGCCGAGTAGCCCTATTTGGCTAGCGATACTCCCAGCCGCAACCCCAAGTATCCCAGTGAAAAGACCCATTGACGACCTCGAAGACCCTATCGCTGTGGAAAGCGAACCAGAGATCGTGGCCAACTGAACAAGCCTTGTATAGAGGCGCTGTGCTGAACTAGCGGCAGACCTTAACGAGGCTACAAAAGGACCAACAGCGGCGTTCATCGCTACGAACGCTCCGGCAACCGTTGGGGCCGCAGCGGCCATTGCACCGATAGAAGTAACCAGCCTACCTGTGCTTGCTGACGACCTAGCTATAGTCGAGGTAGCGGCAGATACCGTAGACATCGCTGCCGCGTACCTTTGCAGGTTTACGATGTTCAGAGTGATTGCGTTAGACAGCAACTGAATCCCTGCTGCCTGGGCCGATAGAGCACCGATAGAGGAGCTGCTAGCGGCTAGCCCTCTACTTGCGCTTGCAATAGTCCTAAGTGCCGTGGCGTAGTTTTGAACTGGGGCAAGAGCGGTAGCTAACGCACTATTAAGGCCAGTAATACCTACGATCTGTTCACGGAATATATTTCCGATGTCAACAGCGCCAAGTCGCTGAAAGGAGCGAGCCATCGACGCCATCATCGGAGGATACGCAGCCATGCTACCGGCCCCTCTATCAAGGGCTACGGTTATAACGCCAATCTGCCTGGACAACGTCCTAGCGTCTATCGCGTTTATTCCGTCAGCAAATTGCCGTAGCTGCGTTACTGCGGCCCCTACGTTCAGAGTGGAAATGGCCGAACTGGCTGCGCCTAAAGCCGTCGATAGAGTCGAAAGCGGGCCTGCAATTGTCGTAGACGCCGCA
>Ga0247723_1001430_pt1 | contig 13981 bp, 39 predicted proteins | sample MSEWelMarce5H_FC_FD_189079 | JGI IMG/M metagenome (GOLD analysis project Ga0247723, IMG submission 189079) | Subsurface sediment microbial communities from gas well in West Virginia, United States - MSEEL Well Study Marcellus 5H_FC | ecosystem: Environmental > Terrestrial > Deep subsurface >...
GGTACTCAGTTGTGTTGGTGGTAAGCGGGTTAGCGCCGCTTGTATTTCCTTAGTTCGGTTTTTACATAGACACTGCTTCATGTGACCACCAACAATTTATACAGAAATGATAAAAGATTTCTAGGGGCTTGACACACGTTGATATGGTGTGGTTATAATCCGCTCGCTAGGTGTGAGAGCCAATGCAATTAGAGCCGTTAATGAAATCCCGACCCCTCTGGGGTAGCCTACATTCAAAAGATGTGGGTTCTCTCACCGGGGTTTCATTAACGGCTTTTTGTTTTTGAGACTGAGACTGTCGGTGGGTTAGCGCCACTGGACGTTAAATGTTTTGAAAACACTGCTTCATGTGAGCAGTCTCAGTCTCTCCACACAGTAGCCGATACAAAAGTCTATCGGGTAAGGTCTCATACTGAGGGTGAAGGAAATGAGTAACAGTTCGCGTCATGGCGGCTGCGAAAGTGTAGTTCCCAAGGAGCAGGATCACTACAGTTCTGGTTTGTATCGTATCTCGGACAGAAGCCTCCCCCTCCGAGCGCATAGGGATAGAGTGACCTTAGAGTAGCTATACCAATCCAGCCCTTCATTGAGGCGGTACACGGTGGCGAGGGTAAAGTTGCCTTCCGGTGGTGTGGTTAGGGAATGCCGCTTGTTGGGCGGATAACACTGGAAGATAGGGTGTGGCGATCAACTTTACACACCCCCTGATGTGGCGAACGAACGAGCGACGAGTCAGGTAATGCTATAGGTGGAGAGCTTGCTCTCCCCTAGGCATATCTTTGCCTTCCGAAGCTCACTCACCTCACTCGGAGTCAGAAGTATGGCTAAACCAGTTAGTGTTTCAACGATATGTAAGTACGCAAAGTCACGGCTTGGTTACGGTAGCAGGCAGTTCTACAGTCCGTATCAGCTAGGGTGTATGGCGTTAGAGATAGACGGCCTGCCTCAGCCCAGTGGTGTTACCTACCAGAAGTGGTGCTACAAGAATGTAGAACACATTAAATCTGAAGCTGTTAAGTACCGAGAGCCTGTGGCTGAGAAGCCACGGGCGGTGAAGAGGGTAAAGAAAACCCATGTAGCTACTGACGCATTTCTTAATACATTCCAATGGCGTAAGTTAAGAATGGAAGCGTTGAAGAAGTATGGGCCAAAGTGTATGTGCTGTGGGGCTACGCCCTTGGACGGAGCGGTGATGAACGTAGACCACATCAAACCGCGCAAGCTCTGGCCGAGCCTTGCTCTTGAGATTACTAACCTACAGATCCTATGCCATGAATGTAATCACGGTAAAGGAAACTGGGATCAAACAGACTGGCGTAGGTAAATTACAACACTAGGGAAAGTCCCTACTACCTTTTTACAACAGACGGCACAAACTGCTAGAACTGTGCAATAATTACATGAAACATAGCAGGTATAAAGGCTGATAAGCAATGAGGTATAAGTGGATGAAAAGACCAAGTAAAGACACATGCCTGACGATGGCTTACTACCAATACAGGTGTAGGAATGATGACTTCATGTGGCGGTGGCTCTTTGAGTGGGCTACGTGGGAGGATGACATGGGGTGTCATGTGGAAGGTAAGAAACTAAAGCAAAGGAAAACAGTAATGACCAAAGAGCAGATGGAAAGATTCAACCAAACATTCCCAGAGTTTGACAACGTGCTTGGCCGAACAGTGGTGGCGTGGATAGAGGCTGAGGTGATGGAGCAGTTGGCCGAGCAGTTAGATCAGGTGTTAGTGGAGGATGTGAAATGACGAATGAGGAAAGGGAGATGGACTTGGCACTGGCTGACCTTGAGTCTGAGGTTCGCAGGCTTAAGAAGATTGAGCAGGCAGCGCATGCCGTTGTTAAATCGTTCAGCAACAGCATTGACTACAACACTTGGGATGCGGCTCTTGATGCGCTTGAGGCTACGCTAAAGGAGAAGCAATGACTAAAGAGCTAGGGAAAATCAAATCTTTTGACGTTGGTCTTGGCGGCTATGACGGTGCAATGTTTGGTATGTCAGTCACGCTAGGCGGCAAGGGCTGGGGTGTCGGTGATTTTGACGGTACATGGACACGCACTCCGGATCAGCACTGCCAATGGACGGTCGAGGATCAGACCAAACATTGGGGTGATATGTGCCGTCGTGTCGCTAAGTTGATGGAGCAAGCCAAAGTAACTTCATGTGCAGACATGGTTGGCATTCCAGTTGAGGTTACTTTAAACGGCAACAAGTTGGAATCATGGCGCATTCTTGAGGAGGTGCTATGAACAGAGAAGACATTATTCAAATGGCACGAGCAGCAGGGGTTCTAGATGATGAACACCGCTTTGAGTTTAATCAGTACAAAGACCTTGAGTTCTTTGCCCATCTAGTTGCACAACATGTGCGTAAAACCATTAACGATGAAGCCAAAGCGCATCTGCAAGAACTACGCAACAACTTTGATGTTGAAAGCGCGGGACTGCGGTTGCACATGTGGTCACAGGAGAAACAAGCATGACTTGGCCCTTCCCCCCATTCCCAAACCCCAAGGACAAGGGCAACCGAGTCCCCAAGTTCAACCCTGATAACCACGAGGATGCACCCGTATGATTGACCCAAACAAATTACAGTACTTCACGATGGCGGCTTGGATGCGTGGTTACGCATCGGGATTAGATGCACACGAACATTCAACGCTGATCCATAAACTCAACAAAGCCGCAGACATGTTGGATGCAGTGTGGGGCAAGTATCAGGAAGAGCAGGGATGAGCAAATCCAAAACACCTGAACCACTGTACAGGCAGTTCACGCCCGAAGAAGATCGCGGCAAGACAATGGTCAGCAAGTATTACAGAGTTAATCAAAACATGGATGGGTTGGGTGTAAGCCTGCATCCATATCTTGTCGAGTGCAACATACGAATTGACTTTGGCTTGGATGGTGGCATCTACAAAGTTGAGTGGAGCAACAAAGTTCTTAGCGAAAGGAAACCAAGATGAAAGTCAGAGCAAACCGCAAGAAAACACTAAGAAAACTTCGTTACAACAAAACAATTACATGGTTTCTTGCACCGATCCTTGCAAGGTCGGCAAAGATTAAAGAGCGCAACGACAGGATCAAAGCGCAAGTAGACAAAATGTTTCCAGACTTGAAAGGAATTCCATGTCAGAACCTGAATTAAATATATGGGAGAAGGCTATGGGCTGGCGCAAGCGGCAGATGGTCAAGGCTCAGATCAATGAAGTGTCAGAGAAGATCAGGAACGACACACTAGAAGAGGTGGCTAAAGAGTTTGACAAGATGAAACCATTTGGCGACACGGCTCAAAGCTTTGCCACTTATGTGAGGATGATGAAGCGATGATTAAGTACGACGGATATGACGAAGCCATCCTTGGCCCTGCAATGATCTGGCGCGACAGGCAACAGGTTCAAGTGCTTGTCTATGACGCTGAAAAGATACGTGAGATTCTTATGCGTGACGGCATGGATGCCGAGGAAGCTAGAGAGTTTATTGAGTTCAACATTGAAGGCGGTTACTTGGGGGTTACAACACCCGTACTGGTATGGCCTCAAGATTTTTGGGATGACGAAGAATGAATGGATTCGTAGCGCAACAGTTGGTACTTGGAAGCAAGCAGCCCCACCATCAACTCAAGCAATGTGATAAGTGTAAAGAAATAAAACCACCGGAAGGCGGGATACAGATGTCACCTAACAAGTGGCATTGTGCAAACTGCTGGACTAAACGAGCACAAAGGAGAATGTAATGGAAGAACTAAAAGCGAAACTGGAATGGGAAAAGAAGTACAGCAAGATGTTGGAGGAGCTTATAGCCCACTACCAACGAGAGATTAATTATTTGAAAGCAAACTCATGAACGAAGCACGACAGGCGTTTGAATCCTACATGGCCACCAAAGGCAGAAGCATTGCTGACGTTTGGAATGGTAAGAGGTACACCAACATCAACATCAATACCAAGTGGTGTTACTTTTTAATAGGATGGACAATGAGAGGACAAGGCAAATGAAACTCAATCAACTCACAATAGATGGCGGTACGCAGTCACGGGTAAAGATTATTCAAGAGGCGGTGGATGAATACGCAGAGTCACTTAAGAATGGTGCTCGCTTTCCTGCGGTGCTTGCGTACTACGACGGCATTAAGTATTACTTGACTGACGGATACCATCGTTACTTTGCCCACCAGAAGGCGGGACTAAAGGATATAGAGGTAACAGTAGTCAACGGCACATTGAGAGATGCGATCCTGCGATCCTTTAGTGTGAACGCAGAGAACGGACGGCACAGAACAAACGAGGACAAGCGCAACGCAGTTCAGGCCATGCTTGATGACTTTGAGTGGCAGTTCTGGAACACGGCAGAGATAGCAAAGGCGTGTCGTGTGTCTGTTACTTTGGTCGAGTCTATGCGTAGTGGTGCAAAGCCAGACGTGGTGAAGGTTACTCGTAACGGCAAGACGTTCGAGCGCAAGGCTAAGTACGAGAAGCCAGAGGAAGAACCAAGGCACGATCAAAGCGGTGATGTTATCAAGGCATTGGCAGATGAGAACGACAAGCTGAAAGACCGATTGGCGGTAGCGGTATATGCGGCTGACGAATCAGAGAAGAAGCTAGCCGAGAACACGATTGCCCAGTTGCGTGAGGACATCCGTATACTGGAGTTAGAGTTGAAGTCAACCCGTATCAGTCGGGACACATTGCTCAATGAGAATGCGGCAATGAAGAAGCAAATCGCAGCGATGCAGAGACAACTTAAGAAGTAAGAGAAGCCTAAGCCCACAGGCTAATGTGTGGGTAGCTGGAGAAACAATATGGGATTAGAACTACGGCCTTATCAAGAGGCTACGCTGAAGGCATTGCGTGAGGGGTTTGCATCGGGCAAGAAAAGCTTGATGCTCTATGCCCCGACAGGAGCAGGCAAGACAGAGATGGCTATTGCTTTGCTTGAAGCCACAAAGATGAAGGGTAATCGGGCGGCAATGGTCTTAGACAGGATCATTCTGTGCGATCAGACCAGTCAACGGCTAGACAAGTACAAGATAGAGCATGGAGTTTTACAGTCAGGTCACTGGCGTAATCTACCATCGGAGAAGATACAAATCTGCTCGGCTCAGACGTTGGAGCGAAGGGATGAGTTCCCTAACCTTAACCTACTCATCATTGACGAAGCCCACCAGACACGGGCGGCAACAGTTGAGTTCATTAAGAACAACCCTGACATTCGGGTGATTGGCCTGAGTGCTACGCCATTTACCAAGGGGTTAGCCAAGGTCTATGAGGATGTGGTCTCGACAGTCACGACACGGGAGTTGGTGGATGACAAGGTGCTTGTCCCGCTAAAAGTATTTATTGCCAAAGAAATAAACATGGAGGGTGCTAAGAAGGTGGCGGGCGAGTGGTCTCCTACTGAGACTACCAAGCGAGGCATGCAGATTACTGGGGATATTGTGGTGGAGTGGGAGAAAAAGACCCATGAAATCTTTGGTAAGCCTGCTAAGACGATTGTTTTCTGTTCCGGTGTGGCTCATGGTGCTGACTTGGCGCAAAAGTTTGGTGAGCGTGGCTATAACTTTATCAACATTAGTTATCGAGATGACGATCAGTATAAGAAGGATGTGATCGAGGAGTTTAGTAAGCCCGACACAGAGATCAATGGCCTGATTGCTACTGACATTCTCACCAAGGGATTCGATGTGTCCGATGTGATGATCGGAGTATCTGCCCGTCCGTTCTCTAAGTCCTTGTCCTCCCACATTCAGCAGATGGGACGGGTGATGCGTGGGCATGAGGGGAAAGAGTTTGCCGTGTGGCTAGATCATTCGGGTAACTATCTTAGATTCCGTGAGAATTGGGATGAGGTGTTCGGTGGTGGTGTTAATGAACTAGATGACGGGGCGGAAAAGACTAAGAAAGAACCTACTGAGCGTGAGAAAGAGTTAGCTAAGTGTCCTGCGTGTGGTGCTTTGTGGCCTTTGAACTCTGATATGTGCAAGAGTTGCGGGCATATCAGACAAAGAAAGACCAAGGTCGAGGCGGTAGCGGGTGAGATGGAAGAACTCACAGGAACTATGACCCGTGACGACAAGCAAGTGTGGTGGTCAATGCTTAATTGGTACATCAAATATAACGGATGGTCGAAGGGGCGGGCGGCTAACGTGTACAAAGAAAAGTTCGGGGTCTGGCCTAGGTCATTGGCTGACACACCAGTCATGCCTGATCCCAAGGTAGTTAAGTTCGTGCAGGATGGTATCAATCGGTACATCAAACAGATTCGGAGGATGCGGTAATGGAATTCATTTCATTTTGCAGGGCGCATGGCATCCTGATCGACATCCCTCCGCCTATCGGAGTGTGGCGTAGATACCCAACGGATGACCATCCAAGGAAGCGCAACGGGGCAGTCAAGTTCATGGGAGATCATGGCTTTGTGCAGAACCATGCGACAGATACAGAGGTATCTTTGTGGCAGACAGAGACACCCGTCAAGATAGATAGAAAGAAGATCGCTAGGGATATGCGGGAGGCTGACGCTAAGCGGATGGCTGACCAAGCGGATGCAGTTAAACGGGCTGCTTTCATACTAAGTCAGACAGTCTTAGGCAAGCATGAGTATCTGAATGCCAAGGGGTTTGTTGATTCTGAGGACATGATCTGGGGGCATGAAGGTAAAAAGACTTTGGTCGTACCGATGCGGGTGGATGGAAACCTAGTCGGATGTCAGCTAATCGAATCGGATGGCTCAAAGAAGTTTCTGTATGGACAACGCACCAGTAACGCAGAGTTAGTAATTGATAACAAGGGTGTGCATATTCTGTGTGAAGGATACGCTACGGCTTTGTCTATACAAGCGGCTCTTAAGAAGATGAGTCGGAGGTACACCATTCATGTTTGCTTCAGTGCGGGCAACATGAAGAAGGTAGCTCAAGGCTTACCGGATGGCCTCCTCATTGCGGACAACGATAAAAGCGGGACAGGCGAGAGGGTCGCAAAAGAGATCGGATGGAAGTATTGGATGAGCGATGTGGTGGGAGAGGACGCGAACGATACCCATCAAAGGGTTGGCTTGTTGAAGCTAGGTCTAAGCCTCGTTGCGTCATTGAAACTGGTCTGAGTAATACATATAGTCAACGCTCAAGACTTCGGGGTTTAAAGCCTCCGCCATCTTGAGGTTGGCTAGTATCTCTAGCCCGATTTCGTAGCTCATCATGCCGTGGCCTATGTGGTCAGACTTGACAGTTACGAAACCGGATTCATCTTCTACGAGATAGATTGCGAACAAAGTTTTCTTTTTCATCAAAACATTTTGCCAAGAACGTAGCCTATTGCAATACAAACTACGGCTAATTGTATGGTCTCTTGCCAGTAAGTCGGACGATCTCCTGTGATTTCGATAGCGCATCCGTAGCGGGCGCGGTGCTCGGGGTCATCGGGAAAAGCCTCGGCTAAGGTGCGGGGAAAGGTGCGAGTTGTATCCATGATTAGTTCTCCAATGATTCTTTTACTTGAATGAGTTCTTCGAGGGTGTCGATGATAAAGCCGTAGAGGTCGGTCAGTTCCGGAGGTTTACCCTCGGCAAAAGCCCTGCGTTCCATGTCTCGGAATATGTCTAGCTTCTCATCGTCCCAATAGCTTGATTGGTAGTTCATGGCTTCACCTCGTCAACGCTATCAATGTCCCAACTGCCATAGCCTGCGTCCTCAAAGATTTCTCCGTCTAATTCTTGAGCTATGTCCCATGCTTTTTGTTCGTCCTCTGCCTCAATAAATTTATAAACATAGCTCGTGTACTTTGCTACCACTTTGTAATTTTTCATTTGCTTCTCCTAACGTAAGCTAATGCGTCATCCCAAACACCAATAGCATCTGCTAGTCCTGAGTAGTATTCATTGCCATGTTCTCTGCAAAATTCATCGTGGCTTTCTGAAAGAATGAAGGCTTTAACAACATCGGATGGCGCACTTCCTACATTGGAATGATAGGCTTTCATAAAGGCTTGTTGTTCTTCGGTGAAGTTTGCCTCCAAAAGTTCAGCATCTTTCATCTCAAAATCCTCGGGGCTTGAGTGGGTGTAGTCTTTTAAGTCGCTTGCAAAAGCCTTTTCAAAAGCGTCACTCGTGCTATCTGCATCAACTTCAATGTTGCAAAAGATCGTGTATCGGGCGGTTACTTTATATTTCATTTCATTCCTCCATTAAAAAAATGCCCTTGTGCACACAAGTGGCGAACAAGTTGTTGTCAGTTTCATTCTTGAACCCTACAAACCCATGCAGTTGGATGTGTCGGAACACTTCCCTCTGTTCCTCGGGTTCTCTATCAAAGAACCAATCCGTTTCGTAGTCAGCACAGGCGTTTACCATCTGTGTTTTAGTCATTGCAGTCATTTGCTTTCTCCTTTAATTAGTCGTCTGTGTCTGTGTTTAGTTCAACGAACGGCAGTTCGTCATGGATAAATGAGTCGTCAACGCTCGCTAATTTGCTGCGATTGCCTGCATCCCACACCATGACATCAAGGTTGGGTGGTAGTTCGCTCAGGTGGGCTATCAGTTCTGAAACTTTCATGTTGAAACCTTTTCAAATGCTTTACGGCTTTGTTTAATCTCTTGAAGGATAAATTCTGCCCAGTTGAGGGCTTCGTCCTCGTTGAGCGTCCATATTGGGTCAATGCGTAGATCGCTAGCGGTTTCCTCTGCCGACTCCCAATCTCCGTGGTCGCCCAAGTTATACAAAAGCCCGTCAGGGTTTAGTGCAAAGTAGATCATCGGATGGACTCCTGAATATATTCGTTAGCTTCTTCCTCGGTATCAAACGCAAGGCAGTCGCCATTTGCATCTATGTATTCACCCGCAAAGGTCTTGCCATAGATAGCCCAAATGTCACCTACTCGCTCGGCTTCCCAATACTGGGGTTCGTGCAAGCCTCCGTCTTTGTAAATCTCATGCACGATCTGATAGCACAAGGTTTCGCTCGCGCCAGTGAGTCGTTCCATTTCTGCCGGATGGTTTTCATCTAACAGTTCTTTAATCTTGGCTTTTAGAAGTTGTCTTTCTTCCATAGCTTTGATCTCCCACATTCTGTCAATGCGTTCATAAGAATCGTCATGTTGTTTTGTGTCGTTCATTTTCTTGCTTTCTCTAATCGAACAGTTAGCTGAATAGAGGCTTCGATACTGTCCCAGTTGATTCCAATGTTTGCGTCAAAGGCTTTAACAATCCAGTGCATAGCCTCCTCAACCATGCCGTCAGTTAGTTCAACGTCCATCTGTTCCGCGACTGACCGGATGTCGTCCTCGTCCCAGTCATCGCGCAAAACTAAGCATCCGTTTTCTTTAATTACTTTTGCCATATCAATCCTCCGTTTCGTGTTCGAGTTCAGCGTGTATTGGGTCGGAATACGCTTGCAGTTTGGTGTCTAACTTAAAAACATAATCCAGTTCTTCCGTCAAATTGCTTATTGCATCTAATCGGTTATCGCCTGCAACAAATACGTCTAAGGTTACTTTCCAGACTTTCATATTGACCCCTCCTCTTTCCATTCGTGAATCATGCTCACCGCCCAATCTACGCAGTCTGCGTAGTCGTGGAAGTCGTGTCCGCTAGCAACATAAGCGCAAGCGTCATTCAGTACTGCATCGGAGGGCATCTCCACAATGTCTGTGCCTGCGTTGATGCGGTCTCTAATGTCGTCAATGTGTAGCATGTGCAGAACATGCCATCCATGCTTGGCTAGTTCCTCGGTGTGGTATTTGTGGGCTTCTAATTTGTTCATCGGATGGTCTCCTCAATTCAAGGTTGCGTAATGGTGGTCGATGGTGTCGCGGATAACGTCCAAACTCTGCAAGGCTTGGGCGTGTTGGGTCTCCAATGCTTTGGGTGTGCATCGGGCGACACGACTTGTCAAAAGCGTTTTACTGTAATCTGTGAAAACCCTATGCGTAAAGAACTGACCCTCTCGGATGGTCACCACTGCGGTGGTCGTCAGGTTGCCGGATGATCTTTTCATTGTGGTAAGCGATAACTGCATTGAATCGCTCAATGGGATGTTAGTCTCGGTCATGTAGCCCTGTGGTGTTTTGCGTGTGCGTGTGTTCATCTTGTTGCCTCTTGAATGTATGTTCTGACTGTTTGCATGTCCTCATCGCTGACTGTGTAGGCGTTACGTTGCCCCCCGTCTAGGCATAATCCGCCCGTAGGGTCGCCCCCATGAAAGCCCTCATGTCCGAGTAGCGTCCCGACGTAATAACGGCTTACAAACCCGCCTCGCCCGTCGTCGGTCGGGTGGTTCGAGTCGTAGAATTCAACCATTGGTCGGTCGTCATCATGGGTCAGGCAGTCATCGCGCCCGAAGCGGTCGCCCTTTCGCACAATCCTGACGTTGTATTTATTAACTTTTAGCATTGCTTTTCCTTTGTTATGGGGTCAATCGCCCCCCAAAGCCCTCGATTAAGGGCTTCAGGTGGTTATCGTGCCTCTGATCTCCCCAGTTCAAACAATCGGACGATCTCTAGGCGGTTGGCGGGGTCTTTTGCGGTGGCTTGGGCTAGCCAAGTGCGGTAGGTTTTCGCTCGTGCGCTGCTTTTTGTGCGCTCGAATTTATAGCCCATGTCGATGATGTAAGCGGGTGGGTAGTTCATAGCATCCTCACTTGTACAAAATCAGGTCGCGAAGTGTTCGCATCTCATCGCGCCATGATTGCCCGCAGATATAGTTCACCCCGTCATCGTCAACAGTCACGCGAGAGAAAAGCCCCGCATCTTGCCAAAGGGACAAAGGAAGGTTGATTCGTCGCGCCAGTTTGTTGACTGTTTCGCGTCTGCAATACTTGCTCACCATGCAGAGTAGGTCGTGCTTTTGTACGTCCGTCAGGGTCGCGGGTTTCCCCGCTTTAGCGTCACAGATAAGGTTGTTGAGGTTGGTCATCGGATGGTCTCCTTTAAAAAAGTTTGCCGGTTTCGGTGTATTGGTATTCGTTAATCGTCAGGTGTTCATCTATGTATTCGTCAGACAGTTGCGCTTCTAGGTCGTTGCGGAAGGCGATAAAACCCGCATAAAGTGCTTTGTCGAATGCTTTTTTTGCGCTACTGGTGCGCTTGAATTCATCGTAAAAGGTCATCCATAAATCGCAGTCCAAGTAATAACCCGTCGGCATGTGATCGCGCTTAAAGTCCCGCAGTTTTAAGCCTCGGAAGTGAGAATTAAAATATTCTGCGGAATAGTCGGGACTTGAGTAGGGCGCGACATCCCAATAAATTAACTTAATCCCAAAGTGTTGGCAGAATGTTTTTATTGAATCTGCACACTCATCAGACCAAAGAAAATCAGAATTTGCCCGATGTTGGTCGCGGGCTTTTTCTTTTGCTTTGTCGCTCAGTTCGTCAAAACTGTAAACAGTGGTCTCAATTACTTTCATCGGATGGTCTCCTTTATTTGGTTGCTTCTAGGTGGTTGTGAAGTTGCTCAAGTACTTGGGCGCGAGTGCCGGAATAGCCCTCGTTTTTGAGGATTTGATAAGCGGATTGACCCCGCTTTTTCATTCCCGCGATCTCAAGCCGTAAAGCCCCCCGAAGGGCTAGAAGGCGAAAGCGGGCGATCTTTTCGGGTGTGTCTAGGACAATGGCAGTCATGAGTTAATCCATTCCTCAAAGGTTTTGAGTGGCTCTCCGTTGCGGGTAATATCCCCGCCCTTGCCGTCGTCGGCACAGGCTAGATAAATCTCATACTCTTGCGAGTTCGTGCCTCGCGCTTGGGTTTGCCATGTGTCTAGGGTTTCGAGTTTCATCGGATGGTCTCCTTTAGATTTGTGGGTCGCCATGAGGGTGATAGTCGCCCTCGTCTTGGTCGTCGAAGTCGTGCATGGCGTTTGCTTCAATGTAGGCATTGAGGGTGTTAAAAACTGGCACAGTGCGCCCCAGTTGTCTGCGGGCAATCGCGCCAATGATGGTGAAATCGGGGTGCAGTTCCCGATCTTTTCGGAGTTGCTCAACGCGAAGCGTTAAGGTCGTCCAAAGCTCAAAGGCTTGTTCGGTGGTGAGGTCGAGTTGCATGGTTTTTCCTTATGCGTAGTTATTGCGGATTAAAAAGGCGATCAGATCTGCGCGAGTTCCCTCGCGGTATTTCCCGCCCACTGGGTAAACGTAAAGCTTGCCGGAGTTCAATTCCCCGATCATTTGGTCTGCGATAGCCTCGCGTTTTTCAAGGCGGGCGAGATAGCGATCTTCGCTAGCGAAGCGACGGCTGAGGCGAGCTTGCGCCCTGCGTTCTTCTTTAAGTTCGAATGGTGTCATGTGCATGGTCTCTCCTTTGGTTGGTAAGTAATCCCCAAAGCCCTCACCGGAGGGCTTCAGGCATGGCTTAGGCGGTCGCAACAGTTCCGATAAGCTCTCCGTCCATGATCTTGAACAGAATGGCTTTGGCGAGGTTTAGGGTCTTGCGGGCTTGCTCTGATTCGCCAAGGGCGAGCAGTTCCTGAGCGTCTGACATAAGACCCGCTACGATCATGTTCGCACCGGATATGCGGTAAGTTGCACCGGATGTAATCTGAGCAATGAAGCGATCAATGTCGCATCCGTACATGTTGCGTGTGGAAGTTGTTTGCATGGTTTTTCCTTTAGGTGGTTTCAAGTTGTTTCAAGATGGATTTGCCGAGTCGCCCGTAGGGGCTGATTGAGGCGTAGCGGTGAACCATGCGCGGGTGTGTCAGTCCGGCATCGCTCGGGTGTGGTATCTCCCAAGTGGTGTCAATGTCAATGCGTCCGTCATCGTGCTGACGGATGGTGTAGTCTTTGCCATTGAGTCGGATGTAATGCCTTTGCATGGTTTTCCTTTTAGATTTTTGAGTATTCGGTGGCGAGAATGGCGCGGGCTTCGGCTTGCGACAGTTCAAGGTCGAGCAGTTGCAAACGTCCGGTGTAGTGTTCAATGATCGCTCGCCCCTCTGCTTTGTTGGCATCAGTAGCGGGTGAACCTTTAAGGTGCTTGATCGCGTCTTTGAATGAATCCATCAGTTCGGGCTTGAAGTTAATTGCGAGAGTCATTATCAGTCCTTTGTAACTTGGTGTAAAGCAGTGTAACGAAATGTTGTGCCTTACACATATATAGCATAATAGAATCGTGCCATGTATCAAAAAAGCCTTTAAAATCAACGCTAGGTATTTTCCCTATGTAATCCAAAGTATTAAGAAAACAGGGTGAAAGTGCTTTTTAAACTGTGAACGAAATGCTTACAAAAACAAGCTGCACAAAGGGGCTAGAAATCATTAATCATTTCTGTTCCAATCGCCCCGTCGGGACATAGCGAAGCGGAACGGCTTTGCCTCCCATTCCCCCAATCAAGTAGGAGAGACACAGAGATGAAAACACTCACAAGGAAGCAGATCAAGGAAGGGCTAGAACAAGTCCCAATGTCTGAGTTACTAGGCGTTTCCGATAGAGCTTTGACGGGTAAGCAAAAGGAATTCGCGAAGGGGCTAGCAATGGGCAAGACGAAGGCCGACGCATACAGGCAGAGCCACAAGAAGGAGGCGACGAAGGCGACGCTCGCGTGTGAGCCTTACAAGCTTGCGAGTGACCCAAGGATAGCCCTTGAGGTCGAGGCGTACAAGCTGGCTATTGAGTCGGCTAAACATCGCACCCCTGAAGCCTTGAGGTCGTTGGTAATCCAATCGTTGGTGCAAGTGTTGATTGACCCCGAGGCTAAACAGGCGACGAAGGTACAGGCGAGCAAGGTACTCGGCACAGTTACCGAAGTGTCGGCCTTTACCGAGAGGCGCGAGGTGCGTCACATCCGGTCTAGTGAGGACACGAAGGCTAAGATCATGGGGCAGTTGCGCGAGATGCTGAAGGCGGGCGCGGAGGATGTGACGTTCGTCGAGGCGGACACCCTTTTGCGCGAGCTTGCGGGCGAGACCCACAAATCTAAAGGAGACCATCCGATGAAACTCGAAACCCTAGACACATGGCAAACCCAAGCGCGAGGCACGAACTC
>Ga0247723_1001431_pt1 | contig 13979 bp, 17 predicted proteins | sample MSEWelMarce5H_FC_FD_189079 | JGI IMG/M metagenome (GOLD analysis project Ga0247723, IMG submission 189079) | Subsurface sediment microbial communities from gas well in West Virginia, United States - MSEEL Well Study Marcellus 5H_FC | ecosystem: Environmental > Terrestrial > Deep subsurface >...
GGACTTCTCAACGAAGCTGATGCTGTGGTGCATTATAACGGCACTAAGTTTGATATTCCTACTCTTAACAAGGAATTTCTCTTACATTCTTATAATCCACCATCGCCTTATAAACAGATTGATTTATTGCGTGTGGTTCGTAGCCAGTTTCGCTTTCCTAGCAACAAGCTAGACTATGTAGCACAGCGACTGGGCTTAGGTCAGAAACACGCTCACGAAGGACATTCTTTGTGGGTTAAATGTATGAACGGAGATAAAGATGCTTGGGAACGGATGCAAGACTATAATGTACAAGACGTTGTCTTACTTGAATCACTCTATCATACGCTGTTGCCGTGGATTAAGAATCATCCTAATCAAAACCTCCACTCTGAATCTGCAGTGTGTCCTACTTGTGGTGGGAGTGCAATACAGAAGCGAGGTCAGGCTATCTCGTTATCAGGCACATATCAGCGCTATCAATGCCGTGACTGCGGAAGCTGGAGTCAAGGAACCAAATCGTTAAGAAAATCAGTTGAGGTCAAACACCATGCCTGATACAAAGCGAGACCTATTTAACGAAATTAAGGAAGGTTTTGATTATATGCGAGACAATAATCCAATAGCAATGCCAACACCCTTTGGCTATCTTCGTGAAGAAACATTAAACGATTTAATCAAGGAGTACGATGACAGGAAAGTTGACACTTTAAGTCGTCAAGTAGGTGGTACACACTACAAGAAAGGTGTCCAGCCTTGGACTATTGCCCTTGATTGGGGACTTGACCCGTGGTCACATAATGTGGTAAAATACATTCTCCGTTTTCCGTACAAAGGAGGAGTTGAAGATTTAAAGAAGATTAAGCACTATCTCGATTACCTAATTGAGAACTATGATGAAGTAACAGAAAAGTATTACACTAAGGAAGACTAAGATGCCATTGCTTTTGCACGAAATCAGGGAACGCTTAAAAGCCTTAGACGAAGTAACATTGTTAGAGCTGCTGGAGATTAGTAGCGAAGACCTTGTAGAGATGTTCTCGGAACGCATCGAGGACAATGCCGATAAACTAGAACGTGAAGTGAAATAAAAATGAATAAATACACAATGACACCGTACAACACTTTCATCGCCAAGAGCCGCTATAGTCGGTATCTCGATGATAAAGGTCGTCGTGAGCACTGGAATGAAACCGTATCAAGGTACTTTGACTTTATGGAAAAGCACCTAGCAACAAAACAGAAATACACGCTTACACCTGAACTGCGTAAAGAGTTAGAAGAAGCCGTAGTAAACTTAGAAGTAGTGCCATCAATGCGTGCAGTAATGACTGCTGGTCCTGCGCTAGAGCGTCAGAACGTCGCTGCATTTAACTGTTCATATTTACCGATTGACGACCCTAAAGCCTTTGATGAGGCTATGTACATCCTCCTATGCGGTACTGGCGTAGGATTCTCTGTGGAGCAGCAATATGTTAAGAAATTACCTGAAGTTCCAGAGCAGTTGTTTGATAGTAAAAGTACTGTTGTTGTGTCGGATTCTAAAGAAGGATGGGCAAAATCACTTCGACAACTCTTGGCTCTTCTCTACTCTGGCGAGATTCCAAAATTTGACGTATCTCGAGTTAGACCGGCGGGAGCAAGACTCAGAACTTTCGGAGGACGTGCTTCTGGACCCGGACCTTTGGAAGAACTTTATAAGTTCTGTGTTGCCAAATTTAAAGGAGCAGTTGGTCGCCGTCTCACTTCCCTTGAGTGCCATGATATTCTGTGCAAAATCGGGGAAGTTGTTGTTGTGGGCGGAGTCCGACGGTCAGCAATGATTAGTTTGTCTGACTTAACAGACGACAAGATGGCACACGCTAAAGCAGGTGCATGGTGGGATGGTAACGGTCAACGTGCATTAGCAAACAATTCTGCTACTTACGAAGAGACACCCTCTATTGGTCAGTTTATGCGTGAGTGGTCTTCTATTTATGAATCACACTCTGGTGAGCGAGGAATCTTTAACCGTGAAGCAAGTCAACAGCAAGCAGCAAAGAATGGGCGTAGGGATGCAAGTTTTGCTTTCGGTACTAATCCTTGTTCTGAGATTATTCTCCGTCCTTACCAGTTCTGTAATCTTTCTAGCTGTATCATTCGTAGCGATGATACTATGGATACTATCGAGTCTAAAATCCGCATTGCAACGATTTTGGGTACGTTTCAAGCGTCGCTAACTGACTTCCCATACTTGCGTAAGATTTGGCAGAAGAACACTGAAGACGAGGCTTTGTTAGGTGTATCGATGACTGGAATCTGCGACAATGCACTACTGAACGACCCCGATGATGAAGACTTACCTGCCCGACTAGAAAGGTTACGAGATGTTGCTATTACTGTCAATGCTGAGTTTGCTAACGCTATTGGAATCAATCAGAGTGTTGCGGTTACGGCTGTTAAGCCCGAAGGAACTGTATCACAACTCTGTTCTACCGCATCTGGCATCCACCCTCAGCATAGCAAGTATTATATTCGCCGTGTACGAGCTGATAACAAAGACCCTCTGACACAGTTTATGACTGATGCTGGTTTCGTTGGTGAGCCTTGTGTGATGAAGCCTGAGTCAACCACAGTCTTTAGTTTCCCAGTTAAGGTAGAAGATGGTGCGCTATTGCGTGAAGAACTATCTGCACTTAAGCACCTGAAGTTGTGGTTGCTGTTTCAACGTCACTATTGCGAACATAAGCCATCAGTCACTATCTCTGTCTTAGAGCATGAGTGGATGGATGTCGGTGCATGGGTTTACAAACACTTTGATGAGGTCACTGGTGTGTCGTTCCTACCGATGGATGGTGGAACTTACAAACAAGCGCCTTACGAGGAGACAGACGAAGAGCAATACCAAGCACTCTTAGCGAAACAGCCTAAGAACATTGATTGGGATAACTTCAAAGAGTATGACGATAACGTCGAAGGAGCGCAGATGCTGAGTTGCACTGCCGCAGGAGGCTGTTCTATCTAACACTATTCCTTGTGTAGTAGTACCTTGATGGCAGCCCTTCGGGGCTGTCTTTTTATGTCCCGTTCGGGTTATTCTGCTTAATATTTGTGCAGAAATAGAGAAACTTTACCGATGGGGAAATGTTACTTATCGTACACAGTTATTTATAAGTACCGACATTATGTATCACATTATGTACAAAAAAGCCTGTTTTGTATACAATACGATACAAAAATGTATAGTATATTACACATTTTATGAGACAAACATTGCTCTTTCGTCGTTGCGACGGGTAACTAATCCTTTTAGAACCTTACCGCCACCTATCGTGTACTTGAGAAACTCGTCCGCAGCGCCTTCCATGTCTCCACGCAGAACCTTCTGACGGAGGGTTGAGCGCTGTAGTGTTCCAAGACCCACATTGAAGCTAAAACTGACAAGAGCATCGAACTGCCCTTGTGTAAGAGTAACTGGACAGTATCGCTCGACACCTCGTTCAAAGCGAGTAAGGTCATCTCTAAGAATGTCATCTACTTCTCCCATCGTTATTGTCCTATTCCATCCTTCCGGGATAGGCAATGCTTTACGTTCTGCTAAAGGAACACGACCATGGTTGGGGTCAATAACGTGTCCAACGCCGATTGTCCATAATAACGCAGGACACTGATACGGCTTAGTACGGACACCCTCGTGGTGACGGATAACTTCAAGGGCTTTAGCACTTACTTTCATTTCTTAGAGAAAGCCTGTGTACCAAACCAGAAGGCAATAATAGAAGCAAGAATCTGCATTTCATCGGCATCAAAGACCATAGGGATTGCTTCAGCAAACGCAGCACCTGACGACCAAGCCCACCAAATAGAGGCAATGTCAACCACTATCAATAGGAAGACAAACAAATAAGTTACCATCGGTCTTACAGAGGCTCTGAGGTTGATAACCCACTGAGCAGCACCCTGACCTATAGCGATGTCATGTGCGTACATTGCAGAGCGTTCCTGAGCCTGTGTCTCCATCTGTACTTGCTCTGTTCTAATCTCTTCGATACGAGCCTGTGCAACAAAGCCACGCTCCATCATCTGCAGTTCTCTTTCAGTCTGCATACGAGCCAATTCTAGCTCATGCGACTTATCAGACTTATCCTGAAAAAAGTCCATCAGTTTAGGTAAACCACCCATTAGGAATGATAAGGCAGTTGAAATTAGTGTTAGCATTACTTGTCTCCCCAGACGATAAGATAAGAAACTACTGCAGCAGCAAGAAAGCAATACATCTGCACACGACGTACTGCTTTCATATCGCTATCGAACATCTTTTTATTTTGTGCTTCTTGTTTGATTAGTCGTTGTTTAATGACTAGAACATCGTCCCATGCTTTGGGACCGTACTTGTTCACTACTTCTGCTTTCATACGAAGTTCCATCTTCTTTACTTCTTGGACTAATTCGTATTCTTTAAGAGCCTTCACAACGGTAGTGTCGGGGACAAACTGTTGTTCTTTACGCCTCTCAGCAGCTTTCTGTTGTGCTACTTCTGCACCGTCCTTCTGGACGTTTTCAATGCTTTTAGTTAATGATTTAGCACTTACACGAGCAGCGTCTAAGCTACCCGTTAGAGTCTTGACTCCTTCGTTTATTCCGTATTGGTCTGACATAGGTATTCATTGTGTGTATATTGTGTATAGTTATTGTGTTTGTAACTGTTTTAATCGCTGTTCAATTTGCTCACGAGTAACGGACGTAGGCGCAATCGGAGCAGCTTGAAGTGCTTGACCACTTTCACGACTTTGTTGAGCCGCAGTTGCGCTGATAGCGCCGCCAATTAGTGCGTCAGAAGACAAATAGTCTAACGAAGATTTCATCTGAGTTGGTAGTTTTTGCCCAGCTTTTAACCGAGCTGCTTCACGAATTAACGACTGTCCATTAGGATTTGTCATCATCCATGCTAACTTCTCAGGACTAGACACAGCGCCTGAAATAGTGTCCCAAGCATCTTGTGCAAAGTTAGTTACCATTCGTGCCTTATAACCACCAGCAACGCCAGCAGCTTCACCAGTATTGCGTCCCAGTACGGATGCGGTGTCTTGTGGGATTGATACTTTACGAGTTACAGTATCTAAGTCACGAATAAGAGTATTAACTTTAGCTTTTTCTGCTGGGGTCTGGAACAAGAAATCATTGGTATTGATTGCACCTGTCTCTGCCTTCTGTTTAGATATGTCTTTTAGATTTGACAACAACCTAGTTAAATCGCCGCCAGAGTTTTCAATCACAGTTCCAAGCGCACGACTACGAAGACTGTCTAATATATCAGGACGACTGTTTTCTAATGCCTTAAACATTGTTACACGCTCAGTAGGCGTGGCTGTTTGCAAGCGAGAGACTACATCAGTAGGGTCGTTTGGATTAGCAAAGAAACGAACAAGAGTTTGTTCTTGGAAGTCTTTAACCGTTTGTAAACCTGTCTTAAAGTTCTCACGAGCTGCAATAAGTTTATCTGCGCCTTTGATTCCTTGAAGATTAGCTGCGTCTAAGTCACTTCTAAACGCATTTAAGACATCACGAGATAACTTCTTCATTGAACCACTTGTGACGTTACCAACCTGTACACCACCGTCAGAGTAAGAACCTGTTTTAGCTGCTTTACCCCAAGACTCAAGGTTTTTCTGCAACTCGTCAATCGTAAGTTTAACTGTCTCAGGCTGTCCTTTTAAAGCAATTTGCTTACCTTCGGCATCAACCAATAATGATGGTTCTGCTTCTTTACTTAGGTTCGCCTTAACCTTTTTAAGATTGTTTGCATATGCTTGTAAATCAAGCGGCATACCTTCTGCACTGTATTTCTGAATCTCTTCATCCAACACTCTATTTACATTGCCTGTGTCAAAGATACGTTCGTCACCGGCTTCTGCTTTCGCAGCGCTAAAGTTACGACGATTATCAACACGGAACTTATTTAATATACGATTGTTTTGATAGGCAAACGCATCTTCTGCACCTTGAGCAATCTGAGTAACAGTAAGGTTTGGATTTTTAGAGAAAGTTTGAATCTTGTTTGCAAAATCTTCAGCACTAGCTACGTTTGCTAAACCAGCTTGTTTAAAGATAGGCTGACCCTGTGCTGTTGCTGCTACGTTAGCTTCTTCACGAAGTAGAGCCTGTGAACCAGTACGTTGACCTGCGGTAGCTGTTAAACCTGTCTCTGACAGTTCAGACGCTTTAGGCACTTGTGGCACACGGGTACGGGCGACATTGGCTAAACCAGCTACACCACCCGGTAATAGACCAAACAAAGTCTGTCCTACAGGGCTTTCAGGAAAGTAGTACTTAGCCGCTACGTTAGTAACACCTCCTAGTAAACCAGCACCAGCAGCTAATGCTGGATTGAGTGTTGCTGCTCCTGTAATAGCTGCTGCTGGAGTAGCACCTTCCATAAAGTTGTAGGCAAGCTGTCCTGCGCCACTACGAGGCTCTGTAGGAACTCCTAGTTCTTGCCGCATTACCTGCGTTGGAGACGGTTCTGCTTGTCCACCAAGATAGTTTAAAATTGCATTAGGAAGATTTGCAACCTCAAGAGGTAAACCAATCAAACCAGCACTACCTGACGATGCTCCACCAGCAGCGCCACGAAGAACATTCATTGTATTACTTTGTGCAGGAGCTTGTTGACGACCCTGTAGTTCTGCTAGAATCTGCTCACGAGTATATTCAGCCATTATAATCCTATTATTTTAGTGCTTCTTCGAGTTCTGCTGCTGTCATTTCATTTAAAGGCTTAGGAAGTCTAATCTTTGGCATCTCAACTAAGCCCAGTGGAACTTTAGGCTGATAACCAGTAAAGGAACCTTGATTTTTACGATAGTAGTCTAAACCAGCAGTGGCTTCTTTGTATGTTTCACGATTAGAATTAGTCAAAGTGGTAAGAACCTTTTGAACACCTTCTGGTGATTTTACCAACTCAGGCAAACCTTGTAAAGCTGTCTTAACGTCAATGTTAGATGGGTTAGTACCGTATTGTTTAATAACACCTTGTAACAAGTTAATAAGTTCTTTATTAAATGCCTCAGTGTTCGACAGTTTTGATTGAGCAGAAGAAGTGTTAGCGCCTAGACCTTGTAAGACACCTAATGTACTTGCTCTCCAATCAGCGGCAGTACCGCTAATAACACCTTTGTCTATTAAGTCTTGCATACGCTGGAGCGTTGGCAATGTGTTAGCTGCTGCGTTTAATGATTTAGCATATACTTCAGCTTGGGTCTTATCAATCTCTAATACATTCTTAGGTCCGATAGTACGAGCATCAATGGTTGTTTTCTGGCTAAAGCGACTATACGGGTCGCCTAGTTTCTGAAGAATATTGCCATCCTTGTCTACTAATACTTTTTGAACCATTTCAGGATTACCGGGTACACCCACTTCAATTTCTTTACGACCTAAAATACGTGTGTCTTCTAATGTCTTACCCAAGGTAGCAGACTTCTGCATTTGTCCTTGTGCAAGCATCACCATCTGACGAGCACCAGCGGCATCGCCTTGTTGATTTAGAAACTGTGCAGCTTGTGCAAGTCCCTGTGGTGTGTTTGTGTCGAACTGTTGCTGTGCTTGTTGACGCAATCCCATGAGACGCTCTTCAGGGTTTTGCTGTCCAAAGACTTGACGTAATCCTTGTGAGCCTCTTTCTGCAAACATTCCTGTTTGTCCAAGAATACCGCCTATTAAGTTAGGACCAGCGGAATAACCTTGCTTATAGGCTTGTTGCTCACGAGCAATGGCTAATCCTTCAGGACTTGTCCCAAATAAGGAATTAACAACACCGAGTTCTTCTTTGTCAAATAAATCTGCCATAATTATTCCTTAACTTAACCAGTTACCGATAACAGCACCAACACCCTGTCCAGCCGCTGTTACAAGAGGACTAACAGCAGAACCAAGTGTTGCGCCTTGTCCATAAATATTAGCAAGCTGTCCTTGTAACTGCGTTGCTTGTGCGCCTTGACTTCCTAATAAACCATAGTAACCTGCTTTAGCTCCTGCGCCAGCACCTGCAGCGCCTAGCGAACTAGACAATGCTAAAGGCTGTTGTGCATACTGCTCAAGAGTATTAGCAGCACCAAATAAACCAGTTCCAGTAGCAATCTGTTGATTGAGTAGGTTCTGAGCATAAGTAGGTGCATTAGCGGCTAACGCAGCATTTTGCTGTGCTTGTGCGTTATAATAAGCAGCCATCTCAGGGTTTGTAGCCATCAATCCTTGTGCATTAGGAGCATACCCTGCCATTGTACCACCAGTTGCTAAACCAGTTGTACCACGCTGATATTGACGATTACGCAACTGAGCTAATTGCTGCTCACGACCCGGAGCCAATAAACCTTGTTGCTGTGCAATATATTGCTGTTGGACAGCCTGTGTATCAGCAGTCGTTGGCAGTGCTTGAGCACCGAGACCAAACAGATTCTGTACTTGTCCAGCTACCTGTGCTGTTGGGGTATAACCTGCTGATGTCATCTTACCCGTAGTTGGGTCGAATTGGAAGTTAGACTGTCCAAAAGCAGTTGTCATTCCAACAGGAGTAAATGATGCTTGCTGCTGTGCTTGTTGTGTCGCTGCTTGCTGTGCTGCTACGTTTTGACCGTAGACATCACGCAGTTGACCTAACTGATTTTGATTTAAGAAATAGTTTGCACCAGCGCCTAATAGACCAGTACCCATCTCCATTGCATTGATTTGAGCATCAGTGTATCCTTGTGACCGTAACTGAGCACGACGAGCTGCATTATTAGCAGTGTTAGAACCACCACCAATTAAAGTCTTTACAGCTTGTGTACCGTACTGTTTTACAAGATTTGTTAAAGTGTTTGTATCAAAGCCAGTATTATTAGACGCTAGTCCTAACGACTGGAGTAACGAAGACCCTTGAGTTCCTGACAAGTCAGTTAATCCACTAGATGACCCGCCTAATCCAATGTCTTCCATAAAGCCGGGATACGCGCCAGCGTCACTAAAGCCACCCGGATTATAACCCAGCTCTTGATAGCTTGGTCCCATCTGGGGGTTATACCCTAATTCATCATATGTCGGTCCAAATAGGTCTTCCATCCCTGTTGTCCCTATATTTGTACTTCCTGTCGTTCCATTCAATAATCCCGTAAACGGATTAAAATTACCATCACCAGTCATAAAATCATTTATGTTCATATTGTTTATTGCTCCTGCACCTGTGTTGACAGCAGTACCTACACCAGCGCCTATCGCTGTATTTAAAGCACCACCTAACAATCCTTGACCTACATCGCCACCAGTAGCACCTGCTTGTATCACACCAGAAGCAGCACCGCCAGCAATCTGACCTGCAGCAGTTGAAGCTGCTCCACCTGTACCAATGCCTACATTCTGTGCAGCAAGCATGGCTGTTTGTTGGGAACCAATTTCAGTACCAAACTCTGCTAGTGTGCCAACATAGTCTGCTAATTCTACACCTGCATATGCAGCAGCAGCAGATATTGCAGCCATCTTAGCTACATCTTCAATAGGGACACCAGCGGCAATCGCTTTAGTAGCAGTATACGCTGGAATTGCATACAACGATGTACCGCCAGTGGCTGGAGCAGCGGCAATAGCGCCAATCTTAACGGCTGTACCAACAGGGTCTTGTACTGCTGGTTGTGTTACGTTTTCATCAATAAACACACCGACATCGCTTACCGCACCGCCAATGGCTTCTCCGACATCAGATACTGCATCAACAACATCATTGATAATCGGAATCCCTCCACCACCGCCTTCAAGCGTCATTCCATGTGAGAATGGACCACGACCTCCTCTTGGGGAGAAGGCATGAATTGGTAATTCAGTATGTAAGCCGTATCTCATTTAGCGATTTCCATTGTCCAAGCATATTTCTTACCTTTTTTATTAACATCTAAAGGAAGACCTAATGATTTTAGTAATCTGATAATTTTAGGATTCTCTGTTTCTGATTCAAGGGTGGTAACACCTGACTGTTTAACTGACTCTAAAGCAACACGCATTGCTTCTTGCATATCAGTTAGATTGTCTAATGTGTACATATGGACTTCTAATACACCCGGCTTTTTACGGATACCAACAAAGACTGTATTTTTGTCTCTAACCAATACCGCTTTTTCTTGTTTAATAAGAATAGCTAAACCTTGAAGAAACTTCTTCTCTTCTTTGGTAAATCCACCACGCTCTAAATCTTTACGGATAATATCTGTTGCAGTGTATTCTTGGTCAACAAGGGTAGCCATGATTAGAAACTACCTCCGTCCATTGACGCAGCTTCTAGTGCGCCTGTGACAGTCATCGTCCCGCCTACAGTTGCGTTACCTGTTACAGCTAATACCGCAATCGTTGCCGTACCAGAGATGGTTGGACTTGCTGAATCTGCCTTACTGTTAACAGCAGTCTGAATCGCTGAAAACTCAGTATCAATTTCTGAACCACGAACCAGTTTAGAAGGATTGCCTGTTGAAAGAGCATCCTTAGATGTAAAATTTGTCGCCTTTGTATAATTGCTCATAGTGTCTTACCGCCTTTAACGAAAACGTCTACTTTCTGCAAAGAGACGGAGTTGTTGTCAATATCTGTTTCAAAGCCAAGCTGAAGTGTTTTACCTGTTCCACCAGCGTTAATGTTATTATTAAAGATAATAATACCGCCAGAGTATTCACCGATTCCGTATTCACCAATACCGTACTCAGCAATTATAGACGGTGAAATAACAGTTGTAGCTGACTGGTATGATTTCTTAAAATCAAAGTCCCACTTAACTACGATGTCTTGATTCTGCGCTCCAATCAACAACATTTCAATCTTCTTTAAAATCTTAGAGGTGGTTGGCTGTTGAAAGTCAAAGTAACTAGAATAGTAAGACATACGGTAAGAGGCTGTGTTGTCTGCATAACCTTCATAACGACCTATATACCCTGCTTTACCAATTAAGAAGTCACGGTTAAACAATGTACAAAAAGCAGTAGGAGTGATAGTATCCCATGTTGTTGCTCTTGCTGAACCATCTGGCAGTAATGTTCTTGAATCAAAACAATATACAGTGTCTAAGTCAGAAAATGATAAGACATAAAATGCTTCTTGTGCTGAATAGCCAGACTTAATCGACTTTACGTCCGTTGTCAACTGTAGTGTACTTAATAACTCATCCCTTACATTCTTAGAGATGTCACGCATTGGCATAGACTTCTCTTGAATTGTTCGAGAAAAGCTACGAACACCGGTAGAAGACAGAAATACAATATCAGTTCCCGTTGGCTGTACAGAGTCTCTAGCAACACAGCCGATGCCTGTAACTACGTCGGCTACAGCTAAGTTTGTAGGGTCTTGAGCACCGCTATAAACAACGGTATGGTTTTCACAGAAGATGATTAAGAATCCATTATGAAACGCTAACGCTATAATAGGGTCGCCATCACTAACTACTTCAGAAATATTTAAAGCACCTGCTGTCCCAGTCTGGAAGTTAAGCGGGTCTAACAAATCACTAAAATAAACAGTTTGTTTATCGTTTACAATATCTGCTACCCAAACCCTACCATATGCCGATAGAACACAGTTTGGTAAAAAGGTGCTAGACGTGTGGGCTACAGGAACTGCAGGTAATGTAGCTACATCTGCTAAAATCTTAAATACATAGTTACTTGTAACGCTAGAGTAAGAGAATAGCAGTGGCTTATGTCCAGCCTGTGCTAAAACAGCACGACCACGAGCATTAGTCGTATCTGGAAGCGCTGCTACTTGCCAATGACTATCTGTCATGGTGTATGTTGCGTCTGCTGTGTCACCGCTATTACGTACATTCTTTTTAACAAGAGCACTACCGTTAGAGACAAATAACTTTGCATTACCAGCAGCTATTAGTTTATCATCGCTTGCAGCCGGTGACAATACTTCAAAAATCATATCCACTGAGGCAGTGCTTAAATCCGTATTCGCAGGAAGATAAGTAGTCCAACCTTTACGAGCACCAATACGACCAAACTTATCAATAACGCAGTTATTCGCTTCTAAAGCAAACCCAGCCTCTAACGAGGTAGGAGCATCCTGCAGGTTAAGACCAGCAAAACCCGGAGCAGAAATAGACGAAGTTACAAGTGCCTTGCTCAAATCGATACCCAGTTTGAGTCTTCAACATAACGATTCGATTCTAAAGCAATGTAGTCAGCCATTAAGTTCTTAGCTAAAGCATATGCTTCAGAAGACTGTAAACCGCCATCTTCACCACGTTCAACGATTGCTCGTGCAAACGCTTGGAGAATAACAACATCACCCGGTACTTTAATTAAGTCTGTGTCAGCAACTAAAGGCGCTTGTGGTAATATGACGTTAAATCGTAAAGTATATGCTGCGTCAGGAATTGGGAAGACATCAACAAGAGTATCTCCACTAGCGTCTTGACCGTTAAAGTTATAATACGTTGGAGCGCCCTTAGCAGGTGTGTCTTGCATAAACTGCAATGTCATGTAAGACGTAGGCGCTAAGTTTAAAAAGATATTCTTAGAATCATTGTATGCGTCAATGACTTTAAACCGTACACCAGAGCCAGTCAGCACATAACTAAAAACATTAGCCGAAGTCACCGCAGTCAGTGTGTCTGACAGAGCGTTCCAACCGTAAGCAGCTTCAACTGATGTTTTAGAATCATTAACCAATTCACCAATCATCTTGCTATAAGCGTTCTCATTTACAGTCGAAACCTCAGTTTCTCTTAACCGTCTAAGAACACTATTTACAGCTTGTAAGTATGTTGTAGTTGCCATATATTTCCTCAGTGTAACACAAGTATGTTATTGTGTCAACAATTATTTTAACAATCCCACTTCTTTAATGCTAAGGCTTTACGGGTTGGTCTACCCTTTTCATCCTTCATTGGACCAGCAACACCACCCATCCTAGCGCAGAAACTCTTGCGACGTGCAGCCGCTTTAGGCGACTTTGCTGCTGCTTTAGCAGACACAGGAGGCTTTAGCTTAGAACCAGTCTTCTTGTTGTAGTAGTCTCTACCTTTCTGGTTAAGACCACCTTCAGGGTTCTGGAAGGCTTTCTTAGGCATTACTTCTTCTTCTTAGCTGTCTTAGCAGCGTCTTTAAAGTCTTTAGCACTGGGAGCGCCTTTAGAGCCTACTTTACGCATCTTTTCGCCAGAGCCAGCCTTGATACGCTGACGCTTTGCTGCGATGTTGGCGTACAATCCGGGTTTAGTAGCCACGTTTAGCACCCATCTTCTTCATCATCTTAGGCTTAGACATACCTGCTTTAGACAAAGCAATCGCTACTGCCTGTTTCTGTGGCTTACCGCTTTTCATCTCTTTACGAATGTTGGCAGAAACAACCTTATCTGATTTACCTGATTTAAGTGGCATAATAGTCCTTAATATTGATTAAACTGAACAACAGAGGTTGGCTCTAATTCAACAGTAACAATACAGGATGCTGTAGCACCTGCTTCTACTTGAACTCGAATCTCGTCACCTTCTTCTAAAGTAACATAAGCACCGCCGTCAAAGCGTAAGAATGTTTTAGCGGCTAGTGGATAGTCACTAACGATAGATACTTCTGTGTTAGTGCTTTTATCGTACCACCATGCTGTGAAGTTCTTAGCAGAGGAAGTATTATTGATAGCCCATAAAAGGCTCCACTTACCTACTTGCTGTTTAGGAACAACAAACATGGTTGTCTTGGTTGCAGCAACTAAGTTCTTACCATTCGAGACTGGTCTCATATTATTTCTTAAAAATAATTTCAGTCATGTAGCTGATAAATGCACCAGCAACAGAAGCAACACCCATCAACGCCCATAGAGAACCTTTGCTGCGTTCAGCCATAGCCACTAACTTCTTAATGTCTACTTCTAAAGCATCTACTTTACGCTCTAGGTTGTCTACGGATTGTACTAACTTACCGTACTCTATGGGATTGATGTCGTTCATTCTTTACTCTTCTATTGTTTCTGGTTGTTTAGCCAGAGCATCCTCTAGCATCTTAATG
>Ga0247723_1001433_pt1 | contig 13975 bp, 16 predicted proteins | sample MSEWelMarce5H_FC_FD_189079 | JGI IMG/M metagenome (GOLD analysis project Ga0247723, IMG submission 189079) | Subsurface sediment microbial communities from gas well in West Virginia, United States - MSEEL Well Study Marcellus 5H_FC | ecosystem: Environmental > Terrestrial > Deep subsurface >...
AATCCGCAAAGCCCAACAGAAGGAGCGCATACGAGCGGCTGATGAGATTGCTAGGGCGCAGACCGAAATACAGAAAATTACAGAAGAAAAGTCACCTATTTCGTTGGAAATTAAAAAGGCTGAGTCAGAATTGGGACCTATAAAATATGTTGCAGATGTAGTTTATGGTACACAAGACCGAGACTTGATTGATAAAGCAGTTAGGTTAGTAATCTTTGTAATCATCGTTGTCTTTGATCCACTTGCAGTATTGTTACTGATTGCATCGAATCAAACATATCGTAGACTGAAAGGTGAACCACAAGAAGTTAAGAAGGTAGTAAAAAGAAAAAGGCTTGACAAGAATGATATTCCTAGTTTAGAATCATTCTTTGCAGATGATAAGCATCAAGTAATACCGAAAGATAAAATTGCTGATATGAATGGAGATATGAATGAGCGTTCTTGATAAGTTAAAAAAAGCATCGACAATTAAAGAGACTTCGATTCTTGCGAAGTCGCAGTTCTTTACAGATAAAGATATGATACAAACTGATGTGCCTATGGTCAACGTAGCACTGTCTGGTAATCTAGAGGGTGGTCTGACGCCAGGTCTGACTATGTTTGCTGGTCCATCTAAACACTTCAAAACTGCATTTGCTTTGTTAATGGCATCTGCTTACCTGAAGAAATATGAAGATGCTGTAATTTTGTTTTATGATTCTGAGTTTGGCACACCACAATCTTACTTTGATACATTCGACATTGATACCAATCGTGTTTTGCATACACCAATCACTGACGTTGAACAGTTGAAGCATGATATCATGGTACAGTTGCAGCAGATTGAAAAAGGTAACAAAGTTATTATCATTCTCGATTCTATTGGTAATCTAGCATCAAAGAAAGAAGTTGATGATGCGACAGAAGGTAAGACTGTAGCAGATATGAGTCGTGCGAAACAAATGAAATCGTTGTTCCGTATGGTGACGCCACACTTGACTATCAAAGACATTCCAATGATTGTTGTGAATCACACTTACAAAGAGATTGGGTTGTATCCTAAAGACATCGTTGGTGGTGGTACAGGTTCTTATTACTCAGCAGATACAATTTGGATTCTTGGTCGTCAGCAAGAAAAAGCAGGAACCGAAATCGTAGGTTACAACTTCATCATCAATGTTGAGAAGTCACGATTTGTCCGTGAGAAATCAAAGATACCAGTTGCAGTATCGTTCGATGGTGGTATTCAAAAGTATTCTGGTCTGATGGATATTGCGCTTGAAGGTAACTTTGTACAGAAACCATCTAATGGTTGGTATGCTAAAGTTGATCAAGAAACAGGTGAGATTGGTGACAAGAAACGATTTGATGATACACAAAATGCAGAATTCTGGAATGATATTCTTGCTAGTGAGAAGTTTAAAGAGTATGTAAGGAAACGATATGAAATCACGTATGGCAGCATTATGGGAAAAGATGACGTTTTGGAAGAAGAAACCAAAGATGCAGCTTGAGTATGGTATAAATTATGAGTTAGTTCAAAATGAAGAAAACACCAATGTGCATATCCTACAGGGTAAGTATGCTGGTGTAGTTTATCATTATGGATATGCTCAAATAAAAGAAGAAGAGGATGTTGCTAGAGTTCACTTCGATTATACTTTTGTTGAGTCTCCTGATATCCCATTTGATGAACTAAGTGAAGATAAAGAACTACACAAAATTATGGGTGATATTTTAACTGAAATTCTCTGGTCAAAAGTTGAAGAGAAAGAACTTCAAACTAAAACTGAAATCGAAGAAATTAAGGACTTTGACATTTAATGAAAAGACTAGAAACAACAATCTTAAAGAATCTGATTTTTAATGAAGACTATGCCCGTAGAATTCTACCATTCATCAAGAACGAATACTTTCAAGACTCTACCGAAAAGCTAGTATTTTCTGAGATCAATTCACACATACAGGAATACAAACACTTACCCACCTATGAATCTCTAGTAATTAATTTTACCGAATCTAAAAGTTTGACCGAGCAGCAAGTTCGTGATGCGGTTGAAATGATTCGTGAGATTAATGCAGAGAAAGAAGAGCCAACGGATATAGAATGGCTGACAAATCATACCGAAAAGTTCTGCCAAGACAAAGCAATCTATAATGCTATCATGAAGTCTGTGAAAATTCTTGATGACAAAGACAATCGAGATAGTAAGGGTGCTATACCACAGTTGTTGAGTGATGCTCTTGGTGTATCGTTTGATTCATCTGTGGGTCATGATTACATTGCTGATTCGGATAATCGATATGATTTTTATCATCGTCATGAATCAAAGATTCCATTTGATCTAGACATCTTCAATAAGATTACCAAAGGTGGTTTGCCACAGAAAACTTTGAATATTGCACTGGCGGGTACTGGTGTTGGTAAGTCATTGTTTATGTGTCACGTTGCTGGTTCATGTTTATCTCAAGGTCAGAATGTATTGTATATCACGATGGAAATGGCTGAAGAAAGAATCGCTGAACGTATTGATGCGAATTTGTTGAACATGGATATTGCAGACTTGAATTCTATCAGTAAGCAAGACTATGACCGCAAGTTCTCTGCGTTGAAAGTTAAAACACAAGGCAAGCTAATCATCAAAGAGTATCCGACGGCTGCTGCATCATCGTTGCACTTTCGGGCTTTGTTAAATGAATTGCAACTAAAGAAGAGTTTTCAACCTGACATCATCTTTATTGACTATCTTAACATTTGTGCAAGTGCTAGAATCAAAGCTGGCTCCAACGTCAATAGCTACTCCTATATCAAAGCAATTGCAGAGGAATTGAGGGGTCTAGCGGTCGAGTTCTCAGTTCCGATTGTATCTGCTACACAAACCACCCGAAGCGGCTTCTCCAGCTCTGATCCAGGTCTAGAAGATACGTCAGAATCCTTTGGTCTACCTGCGACCGCTGATTTTATGTTTGCTTTGATAAGTACCGAAGAGTTGCAACAATTGAATCAAATTATGGTCAAACAGTTAAAGAATCGATATAATGACCCGAATACATTCAAACGATTCATGGTAGGTATTGACAGAGCCAAAATGAAACTGTATGATGTAGAACAGTCAGCACAAGAAGATTTGATTGATGCTGGTCAAGTAGATGACAAGCCGTTGAATTCTTTTGGTGACCGTGAAAGACTCAGTGGTATGAAAAACAAGTTTGGGGGATTTAAAGTATGAGTTATGTGAGAACGTATGACAATGTTCTTCCTAAGATGTTTTGTGACAACACTATCAAGAAATTTGAAAAGCACACCGCACAACAGAAAGAAACTTATCTGGAAGGGCATCGTTCGTTCACAGAAATTAATCTAAACGACAACATCGTTACTTGGAAGAAAGAGATTGATTTTCTTATCGACACAATGCAAACATGCTTGAAGCAGTACAAAGAAGATGTTGGCATTGATCCTATGTCATGGCCACAGAAGCATGGCTATGAACAGTTGCGTATGAAGCGGTATCTACCAAACGACAAAGATGAGTTTAAATTTCATGTCGATGTACAAGACTATGCTTCGGCACGTAGATTCTTGGTCTATTTCTGGTATCTGAATGATGTAGAAGAAGGTGGTGAGACAGCATTTCAATTGAATCAAAGTCAACCAGTCAAGCTAAAAGTGAAGCCTCAAGCAGGTAAATTGCTGATGTTCCCACCGCTTTGGACTCATCCTCACGTTGCATTCAAACCAGTCGGCAGTCCTAAGTATATCATCGGGGGTTACCTACACTACGTTTGAAGCATAAATACACTATAACTTTTAAAGGGGTGTAGAATGAGTGCTGCTTCAGACAAATTTGAAAGCGATGTGGCTAAAAACATCAACAAATTGCCTGGTATTACGGCTATTCGACCAAAAGTGAGTACAGAATATTCTGACGTTAAAATTGAAATTGATAAATTTAAAGGCGAAAACGCTATTTGGTTAGAAGTCAAAATGTCCCATACGGACAATCTTTCTAATCCACGTGTATTCTATGATAATGGTAAATGGCAGACAACATATAAAACTCCTGCGGCTAAACATACTGTTGATATTCTAAACAAATCTGCACAAGCAAAAGGATTTATAAAAGCAATAGCAAAGTTTTCAGGTATTCCAGAGAAGAGTATAAAAATACCCACAACCAAATCTGGATTAAAAGAACCTGGTGCAGTTCCTTTACATATTATGAAAGAATTTTTCAATCAACCAAGTATCAATCGTTATATTGCTAATGAAGAGAATTACAACTTGGGAGATGTTGTTACTGAACACTATACAATAGGTAAAGCAAAGCCTGCATACTACATGCAAGCAGGTGATGATTTTTATATGATATCAAAAAAGAATCCTCTAAAAATACAAGGTATTCCTGTTTTAAATGGTTCTGGTGATTTTAAAGTTCGTGTAGCCACACGTTCAGAATTTTATGAAGTTCAGGCGGAAATTAAAATTAAAAAAATGCCAGTAAGCAAATATTCTGTTGCTCCAGCTACCAAAAAATCAAATCCTTTTATGAACATGAAAAAATGAAATTCTTAGAATACATAACAGAAGCAAAAGAAGGAAAGAACGTTCACTTAGAACATCTTGAAGATAATGTATTGAACAATGGTGTGTCTGGTGCAAGAGAAGCAATTAACTTCCTGCGTTCACTCCGTAATATGTTAGCAGGTCATTCTGATGTCAAAGTAAATGTTACGACAAAGTGGGATGGTTCTCCTGCTATCTTTGCTGGCATCAATCCAGAGAATGGTAAGTTCTTTGTTGGCACTAAATCGGTGTTTAATAAGAATGCTAAACTAAACTATACGGATGCAGACATTGATGAGAATCATCCATCAGAAGGTCTGAATGATAAACTAAAGATTGCACTTGCTTATTTACCAAAGTTAGGCATCAAAGGTATTCTGCAAGGCGATATGATGTTTACCAAAGATGATTTGAAACATGAAACGATTGATGGTGAAGAATATATCACGTTTCAACCAAACACAATTGTGTATGCAGTACCAGCAAATACTAAACTAGCAAAGATGATGATGGCTGCACAACTAGGTGTTGTGTTTCATACTTCATACGTTGGTAAAGATATTGAGAATATGAAGGCATCATTCAACATTGATATTGGTCATCTAACGACAACGAAAGATGTTTGGTTCCGTGATGCATCATTTACTGACGCATCTGGTTCTGCAACATTCACTGAAAAAGAAACTGCCGATCTAACATCAATTCTTTCACAAGCAGGAAGATTGTTTACTACGATACCTGCGTTGACTATGAATAAGATATCATCGTCTGAAACATACTTAACACAAATCAAAACATACAACAATACCAAAGTTCGTGAGGGTCAGGAGATTCGTGATACCAGAGCACATGTCAATGGATTGATGAAGTATGTAGAAGATAAGTTAAATAAAGAAATCTCAGCAGCAAAGAAAGCAGACACAAAAGAGAAACGCATCAAAGAGAAAACAGAAGTCATGCGTTTCTATCGTACCAATGCTGTACAGTTAAAACAAATATTTGATTTGATGAATATGATTATCGAAGCAAAGTTGATGATTATACGTAAGTTGGAAACCATTCGTTCAATCGGTACATTTGTTCGTACCGATGATGGATTTAGAATCACTGCTCCAGAGGGCTTTGTTGCAGTGGATAAATTAAAAGGTAATGCGTTGAAATTGGTTGATCGTTTAGAGTTCAGTCATCAAAACTTTAACGCTGCTAAGAATTGGTCGAAGTAATAATTTAATGGAGAAAATCATGGAAATACAATCAGGACCCGTAACATATAATTTTGTAGGTGGAGATGTACCAAGCGGTCCAGCTAAAATAACACCACCAATTAATCAAGCAGCACCTTGGCGTGTTAAAGGTATGCAAGAAGTAATCAAAGAATTTAATCGCCCAATCAATGCACTGGAGGTTGGAACATGGTACGGTGAAGGTTCGACACGTATCTGGTTAGAAGCACTACAAGATAAATCGTCAATTACTTTGATCGATTGCTGGAAACCTTTTTCTTCTGAAAGAGATTACCAAGATACAATGTTCGATTACAAAAAGATGGATGACATGATGCAAGATGCCTATTTCAATGTATATGGTGTCGTGAGAGAATATGAAGAGAAAAGAGATTTGGATATCAATATAATTCGTGGTGATTCAAAAAATTATCTAAAAAATTTTGCTGACAACACATTTGATTTTATTTACATTGATGGTTCACATCATTATCCGGCAGTGAAGTCTGATATTGTACAAGCAAAAAGAATTGTAAATCAAGAATGTGGAATCATCTGTGGTGATGATTATGAGAACGAACCCACAGAACAAATGCTTGAACTTGCAAGAAAAAATACTGACGTAGACTTCTTGAAAGAGCCAGGAGTTAATCACTTTCATCCAGGTCCTCTTCTTGCAATTCATGAAGAATTTAATAGTGATGTAAATCGTGATGATGGGTTTTGGTGGGTATACATCAAAGACGGTAAATTTACAAAAGAAAAACCAGAGGGTTTTAAATAAATGGCATACGACATAAACAAGATTATGGCCGAGTATGGAGATGACGATTTTGGTTTCTCCACTGTGGATGAAGTTGAGTATCAGGCAGTAATTGCTGAGAAAGATGAAACTGTAGAAGAATATAAGTCTAGGCTGACTGAAGTTGAAAAGATTATCATGCCGTTTCTGACCAATCTTTTGAAGTCACAGTCACAGCCATATATTCATTGGCCTAATCGTGGTCCAATCATTGAGAAGCAAATTCAAAAGATTCTGACATTGACGAGGGGATAATGGTTACAATTACACCAGCAGCAGCAAAAAGAATCAAAACAATTATCGATGAAGAAGACCCATCGTTAAAGTTGCGTGTATTTGTTCAGGGTGGTGGGTGCACAGGTTTTCAATATGGATTCTCAATAGAAGAACTGCCACCCGCCGATGATGACTTCACATTTGAAAAAGATGGGGTTGGTGTCGTTATAGATAGTGTTAGTATGCAATACATGAATGAAGCAGAAATAGATTATACCGAAAGTTTGGTGGGTTCTAATTTTACTATTCGTAATCCTAACGTCACTGCAACCTGTGGTTGTGGTTCATCTTTTTCCGTATGAAATCATTTAAAGAATATCTTAAAGACCTACAAGGCAAACAAGAATTTGTTTCCAAAGCTGGCGCTGGTGAATGGGGTAGACCAGAGTCGGTAGAGAAGTATGTAAAAGACACTCCGGGACAAAGTATAGAACTATATAAGAAACACACTAATTAATTTTCACGTGAGGATATTATGAAGGATTTGATTGTTGGCTGTGCCACAAATTATAATTGGTCCAAATTAAAGTATTGGGTCAACTCTATCAACGAATCAGGCTTTACAGGTGATAAAGTTTTGGTTCTCATGAACTGTGATAAAGAAACTGTAGGTAAAATAACTGACGCAGGTTTCTCAATCATAGGTTTCAATCAAGACAAAGACGGCAACTTGACCTATCAATCAAACTTGATGGTTCATGTTGAACGTTTCATTCACATCTATAAATTGTTGGCTAAGAACGAATATCGTTTCGTAGTTACTACTGATGTTAAAGACGTTATTTTTCAACAGAATCCATCTGAATGGTTAGAAAAGAATTTACCTGATTCTGAAGATTTGGTGTTCTCTTCTGAAAGCATGAAGTATAAAGATGAGCCATGGGGTCGTCAGAATCTAACCGAATGTTTTGGTGAGGGTATCTATGAAGACTTTAAAAACAACACCATCTTTAATGTAGGTGTGCTGGCTGGTCGTGGTTATGCAATGAAAGATTTGATGTTGAATCTGTTCGTACATTCAATCAACCGACCAATTCCTATTGTTGACCAAGCAGTGTTCAATCAACTCATTTCAAGACACCCATATTTAAAGACTAGTAAGTATACTGTATCAGAAGATGGTTGGGCATGTCAGTTAGGTACAACTGCTGATCCAAGTAAGATAAACGAGTTTAGACCACATCTATTAGAACCTTCACCGAAAATTGAAGGTGATAAAGTTGTAACTTCTACTGGAATAGAATATACTATAGTTCATCAGTATGATCGTGTTCCAGAATGGAAGAAAGTGATTGAGGCAAAATATGACGACAAATAATTTAAAAGAGATTTTCTGGGACTTAGAAAAAGGTTCTACTAAATGGTCTGGATACTTTGATGTATATGAACGACATCTAAGTAAGTTCGTTGGTAAGAAACCACGCATACTAGAGATTGGTGTTCTTGGTGGTGGTTCAATTGAGATGTGGTTGAAATACTTTGGTGAAGGCACTGAAGTAATTGGTATCGATATTAACGAAGAATGCTTGAAGTATGAATATGATGGCAACGCTAAAGTTATAATGGGTGACCAAAGTTCTCCAGAGTTTTGGGATAAGTTTCTATCAGATCAAAAAGGTTTCGATATTGTTATTGATGATGGTTCACATGTAATGAATCACCAGATTACTACATTGAATAAAGTATTTCCACGGTTAAACACCGGTGGTGTATTCATCTGTGAAGATACTCATACAAGTTATTGGCCACAACCTTGGGGTGGTTCATTCCGTGGTGCTGGTACATTTCTAGAACACTCGAAACGTACCACAGATATTTTGAATCAGCAACACTTTCAAGGTCAACCAATCATGCCTGAAGTTTTATCAAACTATCAGTGCTTGTACTCAGTTGCATTTTATAACAGTATGGTTGTATTTGAAAGAGAAGCATTGAAGCCATTTGCTATTACTGATAATAGAGAAAATATTGGACGTGACCTATGAAGATAGCATTGTGTTTGTCTGGTCAAGCCAGATCATTTAAAAAAGGTTTTGAATATCACAAGAAGAATCTACTAGACAAGTATGATGTCGATGTATTCATTCATACATGGAAGGCAGATGGTATTGATGAACTAACAGAACTCTACAAGCCTGTTGACATTCAGATCGAAGAACCTTTGACTGAAAACTTCGACTCAATGTACACCAACACACCCAATGCTGACAAGTGGCCACCACGATTCACTGTGGCTATGTTTTATTCGATGTATAGGTCGAATGAGTTGCGTGTCTCTCATGAGATGAAAGAGAAATTTACATACGATTGGGTTATTAAATCACGCCCAGACTATGCTTTGAATGTTGTAATTCCATTTGAAGAACTTGATAACACAAAGTTATACGCACCAAATTGTCGTATGTCACCAAACAGAGATTTTTGTAATGATCAGTTTGGCTTCTCTTCATCAGCAATTATGAATGATCGTATGTCAATCTATTTGTATATGGATCATTTCTATGATCAACATGTTCAAATGATTGGTGAAGACATGCTACAAGCTATGATGTATGAAAAGAATCTGATTGGTGATAAACTTGTGTATGTTGACATGAATAATCCATTCCCACCTGGTCCACATAACGGTACATGGCATTCATTAATTCGTGATGACTATGACCAATGGACAAAGTAGTAAAAGAACTAAAAGGTCATTCTGGTAGTAAAGTATATTTGATGGAGAATGATGATAGACTTTTTGTTCGTAAAGTGGGTAACATAGAACGAAACATAGAAAGACTTTCACACCTAGCAGATAACTATCCAGTACCTAAGATATATCAAACTGAACCTCATTTCGACATGGAATATTTTCATGGTATCGATATGAAAAACTATCTTAGGGCTAACACAATAAGTGAGTTGGCTAACTTCATTATTAGTTTATTGGAAAAGTTTGCATCAAATTCTGTAGATAAAGATTATACAGAAATTTACTACCAGAAGTTGAAATGGATGGATGACAACACAGAACTTCCATTTGGTAAAGAAGAGTTTATATCTAAGTTGCCAAAAGTTCTACCACAGTCAAACTATCATGGCGACTTGACTTTAGAGAATATACTCAAAACTAAAGATCAATTCTGTTTGATTGATGCGGTAACGATTGAGTATGATTCGTACATATTTGATGTAGCCAAGTTAAGACAAGATTTAGAATGTAAGTGGTTTCTGCGAAATAATCGAATCAAGTTAGATGTCAAGTTGCAGAATTTGCAGGACACGATACTGAAACGATTTGAACTGGCTAATAATGATTACCTTTTGATTCTGATGTTACTGAGAGTTTATCTACATACAGAACCAAATGACAGTAATCGTAAATTTATATTAAGAGAGATTAATAGATTATGGAAATAATTGTACCAGCAGCAGGTGCGTCAACTAGGTTTCCAGATATGAAGCCGAAGTATTTGTTATATGATTATGATCATAAGATGATGATTCAACGTGCGTTGGAACCATATAATGGTCATAATATAACAATTGGCATTCTTAAAGAACATGATGAAAAATATAATGCATCAGACTATTTGAGACATGAATTTGAAGATACAGCAAAAATTTGTATCATGGACAAGATGACAAGAGGTCCTGCTGATACAGTTTATCAAATAATAAAAAACAACACCAGTATTGACCTCGATGCAGAACTTTTGATTAAAGACTGTGACAACTTCTTTGACCATGAGATGACAGAGGGTAATTACATTTGCGTTTCAAATATCTCTAATCATGAGGTACTGAAGAAACTTGCATCAAAGAGTTTCGTTATCTCAAACGAACAGGGCATCATTACCGACATCATAGAAAAGAATGTTGTATCTGATACATTCTGCGTTGGCGCATATAAATTTGCAAGTGTAAGAATGTTCTGCGAAGCATTTGAAGAATTAGATACTCAGAATGAAATCTTTGTCTCCGATGTTATTCAGCGATGCTTACATAAGGGGCATATCTTTACAGAGAAGATGGTAACAAATTATATTGATGTTGGCACCGCAGCCGACTGGTTTGAATACAACGACAAGCCTGTTATCTTTTGCGACATTGATGGAACAATAATGGTAGCACAAGGTCGTGTGGGTAAGAACTGCTACAATGATGCACCAATTCCATTGCAAGACAATATAAACAAGATACTAGACTATCAAGCAAAAGGCGCACAGATTATATTTACCACAGCTAGAAAGTATGATGTATTAGAAAGAACAACGGAACAATTAGAAGAATTAGGCTTTAGAGAATATACCCTAATTATGGAATTACAAAATTCCAAACGAATTATAATTAACGATTTTAATAATGCCAATCCTTATCCACGTGCAGAGGCTATAAACATTCAACGTGACACTAACGAACTATCGAGATACTTATGAGCATAATACCAGACAAAACATTATTCATTGTAACATCAGCACTTAATGCTGACATGGGTGCAATTAGCCGTGAAGATAGATTTGAACAGACATTAAAAGGTCTTATATCTTTACGTCAGAAAGTTCCAGATGCACTAATTTTATTGACGGATGGTTCACCACATAAACTCGAAGAGCAAAAAGTTCAAGCACTATCCCGCTATGTTAATTTTGTTGCAGACTTTTCTGGTGATGCACAGATTAATCAATTCTCTGTCAATCATCGTAAGAGTGAAGCCGAGAATGTATTGCTTATCAAGACTCTGCTGCTATTCAAGCAAGATGTGGGGATGATGAAGATGCTTCACTCTATCAAAAGAATATTCAAGTTGTCTGGAAGAACTGACATTTTGAAAGATTTTGATTTAGAAGAGCATGATCATTTTGGTAAGTATGTGTTCAAGAAACGTATACCAACTTGGCTCACAGATGAACGCAAGAAATTTGCTACAGATTTGCTGATTACTCGTATGTTCTCCTTCTGCCCATCACTGATTAATGACTATATTGAGGTCATGAATGAAAATATCAAACTAATGGTACAGACCAGACTCGACACTGAACATGCCCATTTCTTGAAAATTGATCAGGATTATCTGGTAGAATTGGACAATCTTCACTGTCAAGGGGCTGTAGCCTCAACAGGTGAAGTCGAGGTTTACTAAATACAAGAAAACGTAACCCTGCTGTAGAGGCGGATAAATGAAATTTAGCGATTTTCTGCGTGAGCAGAAGGAAAAACATGCCGTATTAGCATTCGGGCGTATGAACCCGATTACTTCTGGCCACGAAAAATTAGTCAATAAAGTCAAAGATATTGCTACCAAAGTCGGTGGCACACATCACATTGTCCTGTCACACTCACAGGACTCCAAAAAGAATCCTCTTACCGCAGCACAAAAAGTCAAACACGCCAAACGTGCATTTCCTGGCACCAACTTCACGGCATCATCCAAAGAAGCACCAACATTTTTTGATCATGCTGAAAAACTTCACAAGCAAGGCGTAACACATCTGCACATGGTAGGCGGTTCTGATCGTACAGATGAATATCATAGACTGCTACACAAATACAATGGCACACACAAAGGTGCTCGTTTCAACTTCAAATCAATTCAAGTACATTCTGCTGGTGAACGTGATCCAGATGCAGAAGGTACTACTGGCATTTCTGCAAGTAAAATGCGTGAACATGCTACTAGTGGAAACTATAAACAATTCAAAAAAGGTGCTCCATCTTCAATGTCGGATGAGCATGTTAAACATATGTACAACGATGTTCGCAAAGGTATGAGGCTGCATGAAGAAATACTACGTGAAGGTGTTCATGATAAAGGTATCTTCAAAGCAGTATTTTTAGCAGGTGGTCCCGGTTCAGGTAAAGATTATGTTCTATCAAATACACTTGATGGGCATGGCATGATTGAAATCAATTCAGATAAAGCATTAGAATATCTGATGGACAAAGAAAAACTTGACAAGACAATGCCAGGCAATGAAGCGGCACAAAGAAATGTTGTACGTAAAAAAGCCAAAGATATCACAGAGATTCGTAATCGTTTAGCACTACATGGTCGTAATGGTCTAATCATTAATGGCACTGGTGATGATCCAGAAAAGTATGCTAAGATTAAAAAGAAACTTGAAGCGATGGGTTATGATACTTCAATGATTATGGTTAACACTGATGATGAAGTATCAAGGGCAAGAAATGTAGAACGTGGTCAACGTGGTGGTCGTACAGTGCCAGAAAACATTCGTAAAGAAAAATGGGAATCTGTACAAGCAGCACGTGGTGAAATGTCAAAGATATTCCGAAACAACTATATTGAGTTTGACAATTCTGAAGATTTGCGTCAAGCGTCACCTGATGTAGTTAAAGCAAAAAAAGATGAGATGCAACAAATTTTTAAACAGATTCAAAAGTTTGTTAATGCACCACCGAAACATGAAAACGCACAAAATTGGATAGCATCTGAATTAAGTAAAAAAGATACAACACCAGTCGCCACTACATCACAACCTCATCCAACCGCAAAAGCAAGTCAAGAAATGGATACGATGGGTCTTGAGTATTATGGCTTTGGACGTTATGGTAAAGGCGGTAAAGTAACACATCGTTCAGTGCATGATAGATTAGTACCCGTAGATAAGATTGCCAAGACTGTAGAAAAACATCGCACTAAAATGGCTAAGGCTGCTGAAAAAATGAAGCCTAAAAAAGTCAACGAAGCATTTGAAGATTTCTTGCAAGAAGCAGTCACCGTCACAATCACTGGTGATACCGCAGAAGAAGTCAACAAGATGTTCAAGATGCTGAAGAATGAAGGTGATATAAAAGATGATGTTGAAGAATCAGCAGAAAAGTATGGTACAACATTATCCAACAATGGTGCTATGAATGCACTATTGCTTGGTACATCGATGATTAAAGAAGAAACACAAAAGAAACAAAAACTGATGCATGATACAAATGGAAAACCAAGAGTATTTCATTTTAGAATGTCGGCAGCAAAAGAAGCACATCGTAATAATGGTACAGTTCATAAAATTGGAAAAAACTACGTTGTCAAAATCAGAGAGGACCTAAATGAAATATCTTCACCAACTAATAATGCTATTGAAGCAATTTATGGACAAAATTTCTCCACCCCCGATGCAAAAC
>Ga0247723_1001435_pt1 | contig 13961 bp, 15 predicted proteins | sample MSEWelMarce5H_FC_FD_189079 | JGI IMG/M metagenome (GOLD analysis project Ga0247723, IMG submission 189079) | Subsurface sediment microbial communities from gas well in West Virginia, United States - MSEEL Well Study Marcellus 5H_FC | ecosystem: Environmental > Terrestrial > Deep subsurface >...
GTTTTAAGTGTTGCCGATGAAATTTTATCCTCTAGTTTATTAGAAATGACTGACGTTGCCAACGCAACTGATACTAGCTTGCAGGTTCAAGGCATCCCGTCTTTAGCTGATATTGACCGTCGTGCTGGTTACTCTGATGTTAAGCCTGACCCTAAGCAGGGTGTATTTAAAACCCTTAAAGGTACAGATAAAAAACAAATTGAGTCAGGGGTTAAGAAGTTCCTGAACAAAGCTGAGACGATGTACTTTTCGTCTGATGCTGCACTGCAAAATGCCATTCGTAAGAGTATGGAAGAAGGCCGCATGATGTTTATGAACAGCACTTCCCAAGCTTTGCACCCCGATGCTGTAGCTACACAGTTGTTGCAAGAGGGTGGTGTTGATTACGAGCCTGATACCTATAAATGGAAAGCCGTTAAGAAAGATACTAGCTGGCAAAGTTTGATTAAAGACATTAGTTTGCTGGGTAAGAAGTATGGGGTTTCTACTGAGCAGATGAGTAACTACGCACACCGTGCGTTTATTGCAGATCGTTTGAAAGGTTTGACAGGATCTAAAGAAGACTTCTATAGTCACAAGACACCTGAACAAATTGAAGCTGGATTAGAGTACTTCAAGGCTATCCCTGAGTTGCGTCAGTTGCAAGAAAGCTGGAATAAAGTACGTAAGAACGCTATGGATGCCGCAGTTATTGGTGGTCTATATTCTGAGTCCCAAGCTAAAGAGCTCTTAGATATTATGGACTACGTTCCATTTTTCCGTATAGAGCAGTTAGAAGCTAAACGAGGCCCAAAAGAGTATGGTCGTGGACTACTAGACTTTGCTAAAGGTTACAAAATTCGTGGTAGTGAAGACGAAGTTAACAATATCTTTGATAACATGGAACGTTGGGTTTCCTATACCGTATCCCGTGCAGTTAAGAACCGTACTGCATTGAATCTATACCAAGCCGCTAAAGAGTATTTGCCTGAAGGTGAAGTTGTGGATTTACGCCAAGATGCACCTATCCGTAAAGAGCAAGAACAAAATGTTATCGACTTGTGGGAAAACGGTCAGCGTAAAAAAGTGGAGTTTAAAGACCCCCTATTCATATATGCGTTCCAAGGCACTGAGCCTGTCACAATGCCTATTCTAAAAAGTGCGGCAGCGGTAGCAAACATCTTACGTAAGAACATCGTGCTAATGCCACTCTTCTCGATAAGTCAGTTATCGCAGGATTCTATCGGTGCTATGTTTACATCGGGATTAAAAAACCCGTTTACTATCCCAGCACAAGTCGCAAAAGAGTTTATAAATACGCTACGGGGTAAGAGTGAGGCACACGCTGAACTAGCTAAGTATGGTGCAGTTGGTGTTCGTGATTACTCGTCTGCTGTTGCTCGTAACGACGCTGAGATTGTGGCTGGATTAGCCGCACCGACTACCAAACAAAAAATACTTTCTCCGTTTGAGAAGTTTGCAATGGCATCGGACAATGCTGTGCGTCAGGCTGTGTATACCTTAACTTTGAAAGAAACAGGGGATAAGGCGGCGGCTATTGAGAAAGCATTTGAGATTATTAACTTTAAGCGTTCAGGTGCGGCAGGTAGTGTGCAGGTTCTCAAACAAGTTGTACCGTTCTTTGGCGCATACCTACAAGCTCAAAACGTAGCCTATAAGACGATTATGGGTAGGGGAATTTCTCCAGTACAGAAGAAAGAAGCGCAGAGAGTACTAATGAGTACTTCCGCAAAGATAGCGGCACTTGCGTTTATTTATGCGGCTTTAGCGGCTGACGATGAAGATTATCAGAATATGGATCCGACTATTCGTGATCGGCACTTGTTGATTCCGGGTACAGGCTTTATGTTACCCCTCCGTCCTGACGTCTTTATCCTACCTAAACTAGCGGCTGAGTATGCGTACCAAGGTATTACTGACCAAGGCTTTACGGATGGTAAGAAGATGCGCAGGGGTATGGCAGATGCAGTAATGAACGCTATCCTTAGTCCGACTGTTGTACCGCAAGTGGCTAAACCGGCTCTAGAGGTAATGACAAACTACAACTTCTTTACAGGTCGTCCGCTAGTAGGTATGGGGTTAGAGAACAAGATTACGTCTGAACAGTTTACAAACACCACTTCAGAACTAGCTAAGTTCTTGGGTAAAGCAGGTCTTATTGCCCCTGTAAACATTGACCATTTGATTAAGGGTTATTTGGGTACTACGGGTGGACTTGGTTTGATGGCAACTAGCGCCGCTATGAATGTAGGTAGTAATGTACCAGCACCTGAAAAGTCTTTACAAGATGCTTTGGCTACTACCCCCGGACTCTCGACTTTCTTTGTTCGGGAAAACGGTGCGGCTATGAAGAACGACTATTACGAGTTGCGTGGGGATGTGGATAAGGCAGTTGCAACCTACAACAACATGGTAAAGACTGGTCGTATAGAGGAAGCTAAAGAGTTCTATGCCGATAAGAAAGACTTATTTGCAGTTAAACAGCAGGTAAATACCCTAGAGCGCCAACTTACTAAACTACGAGATAGGACTAAAGTTATTTATACCAGCACCAAAATGTCTTCTGAAGATAAGGGTGCGGAACTCAAGCGTATTAAAGAGCAAGAAGAACGCATGCTGGCTAATATCTACAAACTTCGGGAACGGGCAGGGTATTAAAAAGAACCCCGCACTAGGCGGGGTAAATCCTCATTAGGTAGAGGAGAAGAGTGGGGTAACTATATCACTCAACCCGCCATATGCGCAAGCCATATCTACCGTCTTCCACAACTTGTTTCAAAATAACTTTAATACCCAGACGGTCAGCTTCCGCTTGTAAAGTTTTAGCATGGGCTTTCCTATCTAGGCAGGGGATGAAAAACGACTGACCGGGCTTAAGCTTCTTCCAAGGCAAGAGTATCGTCAGGTTCATTACCTTCAGCATTAAGTAGCGCCTCCTCTTTAAAGAACCCCAGTTTAGTTGTATCAAATACTAATGCTGGTGCGTTAACGTCGGTGTTAATAATTGTGCCCGATGCCATACGCTTGCGCTTGATACCTATATAAGCCCCACTCTTTAAGTGCATTGCTAAAGACTCGTCAAAGTTAAGTTGTACCTTCGCACATTCCGCACGGTATTCTTTTGCAACAACATATAGAAGTTTGGTATCAGGTTCATAACGTGCAGTTAATGCACCCCTTGGCTCACGGATCGGACCAGTCTCTAAGCCTGTACGTCCGTCTTTCTTACCGTTGATTACCAATGTTTCGTGGTACTTGCGTTGTAAGAAGCCGCCTAAGAAGTCGCTACTCTCAGCCATCATCATCTTGTTTTGCAATCTAGAATCTCGGATGTGCTTGATGATATAAGCTTGTACGGGGCGGTGGTCAATATCATGCAGGTTCAAACGCTTAGAGATAATACCCCCAGTAATTGCAATGGCTGACATTGCTGACCAGTACCGTTCATTGGATTTAATGTCTGCATCCGCCTCGATCTTGGTTTGGATCTTACCTAAGAACTCAATTACTTCAGGTAGGTTTTGAATTACATACTGCATAAACGGATAGATAGCATGCCCGTAGTTATCGTACAGACGGCTAAAGTGACTTCTAGCCCATGCAGGGTCATCGTTTGCATCATTAAAGATATGTAGCTCCATAATACGCATTAACTCGCCCTCGGGGAAAGCCTTAATTGCTAGCAAGTCATCCCGTAAAGAACGGTTGGATGTAGTAATCATGCCTGTCGCCCAGCGTGTGATATTGATGCGCTCTGCGTTCTCTTGGGATTTCATGCGGTTCTTAGCACGTCCCTGTGTAATGTCATAGGCAAGGTTTGATTTCTGCTCAGGGGGCATATTAGTCATCTCGTCTAGGAGAATCGGAATATTTTGGAACGTACCAATCCGTTGCATCTTTTGGTTATAGGTGTCTTTAACTTGCATCAAAGTATCCTTGGGGTGTCCATAAATACTAGATACTGCGTGTAAGATAGTCGTCTTGCCCGAACCTGAACCTTGAGATTTCAAGCTAAGTAGATAGCCTTCAAGATTAGTAAAGCGTAGCAGTACGTTACCGAACCCCATAAACAATGCAAAAGCCTTGGCTTCCATGTCGGGTCTACCATACGCATTAACTACATCCTTCCAAATGTGGAAGTCGCCTTTCTCTTTAAACCAAGGAGCAAGGGGTAGGGTAGCGGCAGTAGGGGGGCTGTATTTAATCTCAGTTGCAGTAATCTCTTTATCCCCCAAGATAAACGCACTGTTGTCGGGTAGCCAGCCAAATTGCCTACGTGCTGTTTCTGCTTTGCTACTAGCCTGTAATTCTTCAACCCATCGTGTTATATACGCCATAAGTAAGTCCTGTTTTTTACCCAATACGGCTAAGCCATGTTGGGCGATTGTGTCCCTAAATCTATCTTTTGCAAGCACTGCGGTTAGTGGGATGATAAATTCTTGTACCCCGTCTTGTGGCAAGTGCAAACGCATTAACAATACTTCGCCTTGGTCAGGGTCTCTCATGCGTTTAACTACGTAGAAGTCGTACGGGTAAAGCATCTCGACTGCCTCGACCCCATCTTCATCCTTGATTTTTGTATATACACCCCCTGCCGCACCCCTAACAAATGGGAATGGGTACTTGGGGATTGTGTACTGCATTGGGGCTTTGCCCTCTTCTTTAGCTGGTACTTCGACTTCGTTATCTTCTTCAGTAGCCTCGTTGAACTCCTTGCCTAGTTGTATAGGGGATGAAATCGTGTGGGGGCAACCTTGACATCCAGTAGGGTTTAGCTTCTTGAATGTAGCGCAGGTATAAGGACCTTTTGTTTCACTAGCTTTGCGCTCGGTTTCATATGCAGAATATGAAGGGTGTTTTTTAGAGATGGCATGGATGGCTTTATCCCTATCCACACACGCTTGGGCAATACTTAGCCCTCCCCTCCACAGGGGCTCCTCTATTGTGCCTTGATTCTCATAGATATTCAATAGTTGTGGGCATCCTGTACCCTCGGCACTTTTGATAAGAATGGTTTGAAACCGAGAGATGTTGTTGCCCATCAATGCAAGCGTCATTGCATCTACTTCACGGGGTACGAATGGCTTACCAACCATACCAGCAAACACATCGTCTTCTAATTTAAAAAGATCTTTGAAAAGAGAGTTTGCTACCTGGCCCCCATTGATGATAACTTCTACCGTTAGTGGGTTAGCTGGGTCTTTATAGTTAAAAGTTCCCGGAATTCGCAGTATGCGTGCAGAATCCGCAGTCACAGAGGGGTCAGCATATAGCTTATGGCGCTCGCACAAGAGTTTTAAACCCTCAGCCAAGGGCTTCCATTCATCTCTAGGCATCGGCTCTTCTAGCACCCAATACGCATGCACACCACGCCCTGAATTGACCACCATAGGTTTAGGTAGCTTGGTGTCCTTGATAAACGCTTTAAGCGCAGTCATTCCTTCGGCTTGATCGGCATAGGGTTTTCCCGTACCACAATCAATATCAATAAAGAAAGACTTAAGAAATTCAGCGTTCTTAGATGTTCTACCCTCTTTCGGGTCTGCAAAGGATGCTAGTGCAAAGTACGCATTGTATTCATCTTCTACTAATTTACCCGCTAGTTGTTCTACTTCTGCGAGAGAGCCAACAAATTTTTGTTTTGGATTCGCAGTGTCTTTTAGTCCTACCACGCAATACGACCCATTTGGGGGAAGCACTGCCGATAGAAATTCATTTGTTAGTAACATATCCGCCTTAAACCGTCAATAAAAAGGAGGGGCAGGGGTGCGACGGGTACACCCTCTTCGGCAGATCAAGACCTAGCCCTCCGGTACTACTATCTCAATTTCTCAACAAGTTTCTGTATCTTTTCCCGATGCTTCTGCGGGGTATTAGTTTTACCACGAAACCAAGAATATACAGTCATTCGAGATACAGAGAAGAATTCAGATACATCAGTTACAGGAATATCCCGTCTAATGCACGCCAATCCTAGCTGTACCCCGATCTTGGTTTTGTCGGCTTCACTAACGTCTTTTATGAAAGCGCTTGAGTAGCCTTGTGCCATGACAACTCCTTATGCTTCGTCATCCCAGTCAGACAGAATCTTACCTAAATCTTTCTTAGGCGTTGGCTCTTCTTTCTTAGATGCACGTTTGGTTGGTTCTAGAGTTGCGGCTTCAGCTTCAACCTTAAGTACTTCTTCGGGATCAGCAGATTTAGCAGGGGCTTCCAGTTTAGGGGCATCGGTTTTCTCTGCCGCTACGGTCATGGTAATTGCTTTGGTAGCTTCTGCACTCTTACCTTGCTCAATAGCAGTAGTGATCTCGCCTGCTTCCAAGAACCGTATTGGTTTGAAAGTGATCTTAGGTGTAGAGCTTGCGGTATCAAAACGCATTTCAGTAACAACTGCCGTAATAGGGCAACTCTTAGCACCAATCATCTTTGCGTACATCTGCAAAGGCCACTTACCTGATTCACCTTCACCAAAGATTGATGTAGATGGGAGCACTAACTGGAATACATCTCCACCAATGTCGTTATCTAATACGACTGCAATACGCTGACTAAAGCGGCATGCACGACCATCACCTTGACCTGAACCTTTTACGTTCTGTGGGCAAGTAGCACACGATTTAGACTGCGGGTTCTTAGCACTTGCATCAGGGTAGTCACCATTTGGAGACCAGCAATCAGGGGTAGATGTAACGCCCTTCTTGTATACACCTTCATAGTATGTACGAGATACCTTTGACGATGCCGCTACGATAACAACATTCAAGCTACGCTCTTCTTTTTGCGCAATCTCTTTGCCGTTTACTAACAAGCGCCATACACCACCTTCAATAGAAATACGCTTAGAACCTCCACCACCACTACCCATAAGAGCTTTAGTAGTATCGTCCAACTCCATTGTTCTAAGGTGTGCTGGTAAACCTGTGTCTAACATTGCTAAATCATTACTCATTATCTTCTCCATTATTTACGACGAATGACAGCCGTATATCGACTATCTACCTGTAACCCCGGCGGTACTGCATCCGGGTTTTCTTCAAGAAACGTTGCCATGTTTGCTTGGGCTACTCTTTTTTCTAGTAACTCAATAGCATCATGTTCCTTGACGAAATCATAGAACGAGCTCCAATCACTCGTCCAAAATCTTTTTTTAACTGATCTAGTAACCGTACCAAATTCCGTACGTAATCCATCCGCACCTGTTTCTTTGCAAATGCTTAGTAGTTCTGCTTCGATCACATCTTGTTGCTCTTCTAGTTCGCTATCTTGTTTAGATAGTTCTGCTCTTTTATCTCTAATCTTTAAGTAGATTTTTACTAGCTTATTAGCTGTTGCATCACTCATACTCTTCTCCTCTTTTTATATCTACATTTTAGTACCATACATTTACACTGTCAAGTATCTTCCTCTAAAATATTTTTATATAAGTCGATCATCTTAGTGTGTATATCTACTTTTCCCTGCAACATCTTGTACATTCTTTTTTCGACAGGAGAGCCTTCTAGATGCACGACAGTACAGGGATTGTGTTGCCCCGCTCGGTGTACTCGAGCATTAGCCTGAAGGTATGTCTCAACGGAGGTAATAGGGGAAAACCATACTACAACATTTGCCGCAGTTAGGGTAACACCATGCGATGCCGCCTGTGGTTGGATAACTAAAACCTTTGGTTTATCGGTTGTTTGAAATCGAGCAAATATGTCCGTACGATTGCTTACAGATACCGCACCGTTAATAATTTCTGCATCATATCCACACTTGTTTAACTCTTCTGTAATGATGTGTATAGCATGGGTATATGGCACGAATACCAGCACTTTGTGGGATGCTTCATCTATTACTTCTTTTAAAGCGTTGATACGATTACTTGCATCAAACTCTACTACTTCTCCACTATCCGAATAGACTGCACCGCATGACAACTGAAGGAGTTTGTTTAGATTTGCCGCCGCATTTACTGTGGTTATTTCTTCCCCTGCCGCATAAGCCAGCATGTTTTTACGAATGATCTCGTAGTACTTAACTTGCTGTGCAGTTAAAGGTATATCCCTAGTGGTGTAGGTCATCTCAGGTAAGTCTAAACAATCTTCTTTGGTAAATCGTATTGCTGGTTGTAGTACATCGAACACGGTTTGCTCAGAAGATTTCTTTGGAACCCACTTAAACTGAGTGATCTTTTGCATTACCATGTCTCGGAACGAACCGTAAAACCTAGGCACTCCTGTTGGATTAACAAGCCTTGCCAAACCATACGCATCGGTAGGTGACTGAGAAGCAGGTGTTCCTGTAAGCATCCATAGCCATGTATTAGGTTTAATAATTGAGTTCAATAGTTTCCAGCGTGCAGTAGATACTGTTTTATATGCGTTTGCTTCGTCTATTACAATTAGGTCAAACCCACCCTCTAGCACGGCATCTTTAATAATGCTAAGCCCATCAAAGTTACATATAACAAACTCGGAGTCTGCGTTTACTGCCTCGATGCGTTTTTCTCTTGAATAGCTGTGGGCTATCGTACATGTCCTGTGCATAGCAAATCTAAATAAGTCGTTCTGCCAAGCGGATTGCATAATCGACAATGGGCACAATACTAAAACACGTTTTATAATACCTAGCTTGAGTAAGTAGTCCGCCGCCCAAATTACCGATCCCGTCTTTCCAGTACCTTGCTCATTGAAACAAAACGCTCGGCGGTGCAGAGTTAGAAATTCAGCAGTCGTGCGCTGGTGATCGAACGGCTTATAAAGTCCAGGCCAGTCGTAGTGTGCAGTTATTGGGGATGGTACATTCTTAATCTTCAAGTTCTTTAGTACTTGAGCTTCCTCCAGCCCCCATTTTACTAGCACCTCACCTGAATCTAAAACTTTACTTTTTGGTATTACCGTAGTAATACGTCCGGGGTCACGCACCTTTAATAGAAGTGCTTTGTTGTCTATGATTTCCAATCTCTTCTCCAATAGGAATACAACCAAAACCGTAGTTTTGATTTGAATTTATTACACCTTACGGGTGTTATTCGGCTAGCTCTTTGTCCAAGGAAAAAGATGTCCCATGAAGGGAAAAACATCTAATTAACAACGCTAGCAGGTGCGGTTTATTTGGGACAATGAATTAACCCTGCTAGCACCACTCACACCTAACGCACTAGCACATATGCTACCAAACTTATTTCTTCTTACGCTCTTTGGTACTTACTTCAGATACTAAGTTACCTTTTGAATCTCTTTTAAAACTTCGGTTTTTAGCCGCAGTAGTTATGTATGTACCGTGTTTGTTGGAGCCACCATTATCAAGGGCAACTCTGTGTGCAACGTCTTTACCTTCACGCTTATCGGCTTTACCGTTACCGTTCTTATCGGCTCCAGTTTTATCAATAGCACGTCTAGCACGCTGGCGTTCCATCCTGTTGTCATGTTCCCCTCGTTTCTTCTCGAGTTCGTATTCACGTTTGTAGGGTCTAGGAGTTTTAGTATAGGGCATGTTAGTGGTTCTTTCCGTTATGTTCGCAGTCGGTTATCGAACACCATGCACGGCACGAGAAGTTAGGCTTTTTGTTCCAAACATTGTTTTGGATAGCCGACTCTAGCCGTTGGGTATCTTCCAACCACTTAGTCCAATAAACCCCTTCATTATCCTGCACATAGTTGGCTTTAATCAAGTCTTTTACAACCACGAATAGCAAACCACCTTTTACCCGTTTAATCTGCGGAAAGTGTTTAAACAGGGCAAGGGATAGGAGTTCTAACTGCTGGGTGTCTGCGTACTTACTAGACTTACCCGTTTTGTAGTCAATGACGTAGGCACTGTCGCCTTTAAGGATAATTAAGTCTGCTACCCCACGCCACCATACATCTTTGTCAAAGAACCCACATGGCTCTAGGTTGGCTGTCAGTCCTAGTCGGTACTCACATAGCTTTTCACCCTCTATTTTATTAAGGCTATCTAACTGCTCCTTAATATAGATGTACTTCTCGGGGATTGGAACGCCTTTACCAATGTAGTCTTCTGCGGCTTTGTGTACTTCTAGACCGTAGCTTAGATGCTCAGTAGGGGGTTCTACAATATCTTTTACAACACGTAGCCTGTAATACTTATGTGGGCATTGTTTGAAAAGACTCAGCGATGAGTACGACCAAGTGTATTTAGGCACTAAGTTCCCCTGATATATGGGTAAGAAGTCTAACGTCTACAAAGGCGTTCATCATGTGTTCGTGCCCCTCTTTAAAATGCCTACCGTTCATAGCAATCTCAAACTTCTTTAGATGATCTCTAGTACGAATTAACAAATCTGCATAGTCTAATACTTGCTCACTAACAATCGCCATAACTTTCCCCAACTCCTGATTCACAATTTAACGGTAAGGTTTTAGCCCACTCAGGTCTCCAACGCATACACTCTTCAACAAAGGCTTGAGCCTCTTTAGCTTCTTCTTTAGGTACGATACAAGCCACCGCATCATGTACGGTAAGCACGGGCTTATAACGCTTGCTCATCTTAACCATCTGCTCGGCAATAACACAACGTGCTAACGCTTGGCATAGATTCTCTACTACTTTACCACCATATATTTTAACAGAACCCCTACGAGTCTTGTACTCATATTGGGTATTGCCTTGGGGGTCAGTTACTCTACGCAAACTATCATACCGTTGCCATAAACCACTAGGTAGTAGAAACCCTTGCTTTACATGGTCAAACGTTGCGATGCCGTCTCTTCCAAAAGGTGCCGGTCTATTGGTATGGATTGCTTCCAAACACCGATTGGCTTCTTGCCACAACTTAGGGATTTGAGGATAAGTCTCCCGATATACCCTGATAATACGACTGGCCTCCCCCTCTTCAATGTCCACGCCAAACGTCTTGAGTTGCGTTTGGAATTTCTTACTACCCATGCCATACCCTGCTCCGAGGATCGTCGTTTTCCCGACAAACCGCTCGTTCGTTGAGACTTCTGTAACTGCCTTTTGATAGATAGCCGAAGCCATGATCTTGTATACATCTTCACCTTTCTCAAATGCGTCCACTAAATCGTTTTGCCCAGCCAACCAAGCAACAATACGAGCCTCGATCTGCGCTGAGTCGCAGTCAATCATTACAAAGCCTTCAGGTGCACGGATAGCTTTCTTTAGTTTGCCCCCGTTCTGCCCACGACTAGGTAAGTTTTGCAGGTTAATCTTATCGTCACCACCCCACCGCCCTGTGTGCGCCGCATAGTATTTAATGGGTACGGGTAACTTACCCCGCTTTGCTATGTCAATAAACCGTTGAGTTCTAGTTTCTTCCAACGTAGACTTGTTTCCGAGCCGAGCCGCAACCAGCGCTTGAACCCGAACATCGGGATGCGATACCAGTTCTTTGAGTCCTTCATCGGTCTTTGCAAATGCGTAGGTTTCCTTGCCCGTAGTCGGCGAGATTTTAGTGGGAGGTACAACTCCTATGGATGTAAGTAACTCTGCAAACTTATTGCTAGACATGATGGTGTCTTTGTCTGCCATGCACGCATCCATTAGGCGTTCTTTCTTAGTCTTTACATCTTCTAGGTGTTGCTCCAGTAGGGGGAGGTCTAGCACCAAGCTTGGCTCGGTAAACATCTTCAGGGTTACATCAATGACCTTGAGTTCCTGCTGAGGAAAGCCCTCACCAACTCCGGGAAGCATAAAAAGATTAAATAGTGTCCATGTTAAGTCTACGTCGTTCTTGCAGTATTCTCCGTAACGATGCAGTTCATCAGGAAGAAAGTCTATCCGTCGTTGCCCTAACGCCTGAAGTACCTCTGTACCTTTCTCACCAATTCTGTACCGCTCTGCCAAAGCTTTAAGGCTACCACCTGCTTCCACACCATGAATCGCACGCGCCATACATAAAGTGTCCAGCCAGCCCTTTGGGTGAATCCCGAAAAGCCACGAGAGTATCGCCCCATCAAATTGAGTGTTGTGTGCGAGGACAAGGGAGTTCCCCCACTCGTAGGCTTGAAGCGCCTCCTTAATTTCTTCAAATGTTCCCGTAATCCATGTTGTTTCATTGTCGTTTTCCTTAACGGCTATTCCAATTACTTCAAAACGGTCATCACGAACGTACTCCTCGGTAGTCATTTTAGAAAGACTAAATTCCTTGTCGTAGTAGGTTTCAAAGTCGATTGTTATTATGTTCATGTGTAGTTAAACAACTTTCCCAGTGTGGTTGGCTTCCTAACTTTTACAGTAGTAGGTTTTATATTTACTAACGGTTCGGAAGTGTACGTAATACTACTCGGTAGTATTTTAGCTTGTTGATAGCGTCGAACCAAATCTAATTCCTGTTGTACATCTTCATGCGGATCTAGTAGTTCGTGCATAACTAATTCTGTAAACCTATCACGTTCAATATCCCGCAACCCTTCGTCAATAGCATTAATTTCTTCTTTAGTAAGACAATGCCTAAAGTTATCCAGTAACCTTACCCACTTGTTAGAATCTTCACTTGGGTTATACATAAACTCTTCAGGGTGCGTCTTCATTCTAGCCAACAGTATCTTTACCCCATCGTTCATTATGCACCTCCAAGGTATTTATCCATTACATCGAACTTGCATCCTTTAATTACAAACTTAACTCGTGCATCTTCTTTACTAGCTTTTAACCGCACCATCTGCAACTTAACTAAATCTTTGGTCAGTCGGTAGTGGATGTTGGCAGGGGATGCAAAGCTTTTACCAAACCGTAGGGTCATATCGGTAACTCGTACATCTCTATTAGCATCCCACTCTTGGCTAAGTACACCCAGCATTAAGACGTCGATATGGTCTAGCTTGTACTTTGCGTATACCGCATCTATCTTGTTTGCTAACTTATTTATATTACTCATCTTGTTCCCCTGTTCGTTCTTCATCACATCGTTCTACTAAAGCGGCATACCCGCAAATATCTACTAGGTTATCTCTATGGTTGGGGTCGTTTGCAAACCTAGCTACTTTGACTAACATCATCATTGCCGCAACATCTTTAGCGTTAAGTTCGTTTACATCCGTTACCTTTGCATTTAGATATGCGTTCCACATTACAGCTATGGTCTTTAAATTCTTAGCTGGATGCCCGTAGGTCTTTTCCCTATCACCATAGATGATGGCATTTGCTTCCTTGAGTACAGTCATTTCTTCACCACTTTCTTCTTAGGTTTTACTTCACTTACTACTTCCATTTCTTTAATCTTTAAGTCTCGATTAATGGCCATTAGGTTCTGCACTTGTTCTTCAATCTTGATAGATAGAATTTCTAAATGGTCTCGTGTTGACCATAGCGCACCGCTATGAGGGTCTCGAGTATCTGCGGCTACTACCTCTATAACATCTTTTAAGTTACTAATTCTGTACCCTAAACTTTCGATTTCATTAGCTACTTCCCATAAGTCTTTCATTTGTGTTTCTCCTTTTTGTTGTGTTATGTATTGTTTAAGTATTGCTGTTGTACCTTCTTGCACTAAAAACTGTTCCCCTTCTTCATCGTAGTAAACCTTTGCGTTAGCCGACCCATCAGGGTTTTCACTTACTACTGTTAGTTTTATTTCCATCATCCCCCTCCCTCTAAGAAATCAAACAGGACTCCAGCATCAGGAAACCCTGCATCTAATAAAACCTTTAAGGAACTAATCCCAGTCTCATCAACAAGTATTGAGATACCCCCGACGTTAATAATGTCCATCAGGTTCTTCTCTTGTAGTGCCGTAGGTTTACCACCATTTGCTTTGCACTCAATACCAATAAACCTACCCTTGATACAGGCTACAAGATCAGGTACACCCGACTTACCATATCCACCAGTAGCAGGCATGAAGTAATAAGCCCCATGCTCCGCCAATAGTTTCTTGACTTTATCCTTTACCTTTTTCTCGGGGGTAGTCATTTAGCACCCAATAGGTTTAAAGATTCCATCTTTTTCGGTATCCCAACAACAAGTACCACCGCCACTAGGAACGCAACGAATTGCAC
>Ga0247723_1001436_pt1 | contig 13959 bp, 8 predicted proteins | sample MSEWelMarce5H_FC_FD_189079 | JGI IMG/M metagenome (GOLD analysis project Ga0247723, IMG submission 189079) | Subsurface sediment microbial communities from gas well in West Virginia, United States - MSEEL Well Study Marcellus 5H_FC | ecosystem: Environmental > Terrestrial > Deep subsurface > Rock...
CTACCGAACGTATGCGCATAAGCTCGGGGGGTAGAATGCTTTTAGGTAGCACAACAGATTTAGGACAAACTAATGGGGTTTTGCAAGTTACAAGTCCTTGGGGTATGTCTATCATAAATGGCGGTCAAGCATTGCGTTTAATTCGTAGTGGAGTAAATACTTGGGATATTGGGCAAGGTACATTTACAACACAAACTGGTTTTGGTTTGTCTGATATAACGGCTGGTATAACTGCTTTATTTATCCAACAAAACTCAGGTAACGTAGGTATAAATACAACCGCTCCAATTGCCACACTTGAAGTTGCTTCATCAGTAAGATTAGCTAAATTAGGTGCAGGTATAGTTTTTACTTCAACCAACACAGCACAGGCTTGGATGGGTTCTGAGAATTGGGGATGGACAGGTTCTGCATGGTCAAGAACTTCAAGTTCCGCAGGTGTGATTTGGGGAACAGGTAATAATCAAGGAGCTTTTGAAGTTTGGACAGCTACAACATCAGACGCAGCAAGTACTGCACCTACAAATAGTAATTCAAGATTTTTTGTTGGAAATGATGGTAACGTAGGTATAGGTACTACAAGTCCTAATGTTAAATTGCGTGTTGAAGGTAGCACTATTTTAAATGGTGCTGTATCTGCTAATACAACATATAATGCTTTTGCATTAAATGTAGGAGGTATAGCTTATATTATTGGTGGAAGTGTTTGGGTAAACGATGCTTATGGATATGCAAATGCCTCTTCTGTAAACACAGGAATGTATCCTGATAGTTCCCATAATATTACCTTTAAAAATAATAATAGCACTAGTGTTTATATAAACAGTAGCAGGAATGTTGGCATTGGAACTACAAGTCCATTTTCTTCTTTAGATGTATCCACTTCCTCAACTGGAGCTATTTGTGTTGGCACTTCTTCAAATACTATTTCAAGTGGCGATTTGATTGGAGCTATTTCTTTTGTTTCAAGAGATGGATCAACCTACTCAAGTGGTGGTGTATCAAATATTAGATCTTATGCTACTGAAACATATAACTCAAGCAATGTAGGTGCTGATTTAAGATTTTATACAACAAATGCAATTCAAAATATTAACGCTGATGTTCTTTTTGGTACCGAGCGCATGCGCATAACAAATGAAGGAGATATAATAATAGGTTATAATCAAACTACAGCTGTTATAATAGGTAGAACATTTGCAACTACTCACGCCTCAGGTAATAGAGGTGCTGAATTATTTTTTGGAATAGAGGATGGTGGTAATGGTGGTATGTATGTTTACAACGTAGCTTCAAGTGTTGCTGGGCATAACTCACAATATATCACACTTAACACACATGAAGGAGCAGTATCAACAGGAGAAAGAATGCGGATAACATCAACAGGAGATGTATTAGTAAACGCTACAGCAACCACTCAAGGAGCTAAGTTCTATGTAAATGGAATAGGTGCATTTGGAAGTGTATATGTTGGAGCATTAGGTACAGGAACTGTTTACTCAAATGCAGGTTTCCTAACCAATACCAACCCTTCAGACAGAAGATTAAAAACTAATATCATACCACTTACTTATGGTCTATCTGATATATTAAAACTAAACCCTGTTTCATATAATTGGAAAGACGGAACCAATGGTAAGCAATTTGGGTTCATAGCACAAGAAGTACAAGAAGTAATGCCTGATGCAGTTAAAGATGGTGAATATCTTGGACTTGAAAAAGATGCTATTTATTCAGCTTTGGTAAATGCAATTAAAGAACTTAAACAAGAATTAGACACTTTAAAAAATAAATAAAATGGCAACAACAGTATTTGAATGGGTAATCAGCGAATTGAATTGCGCTGTAGAATCAGAAGGTCTACCAGATGTAATCAATATGATACATTGGAGATATAATGCAACACAAGAGCATGATGGTAAGATTTATTTTGCAGACACCTATGGTGCGGATGGAGTGGCTCAACCAAACCCACAAAACTTCATTCCTTACGCGGATGTAACAGAAGCTGAGGTGATTGGATGGCTTGAGGAAATACTTCCTGTAGATGCTATGCAATTATCTTTGGAGAACAACATTGCTCTACAGATTAATCCTGTTGAAGTTACACTTCCATTACCATGGCTTTCAACAACAACCACCACCACCACTACACTATAATTTATTAAAAATCCTGTTTTGTTGGTTTTACAGGATTTCTCCTGGGGCTTCGGCCCTGGGAGTTTTTGTTTAAACTCTAACCAACTTGGTTAGAATGGATAACCAGAAAGGTTAAAATAATTTGGAAAATACCAAAAAACCTTCGTACCTTTAGGGCAATTTTAATTCAAAAAAGTTGTAAATGCCTGAAAATCAATCCCTTCTGCAACAACTGGAGCAAATGCTCCATTGGAAAAAGAGCAAAAAGTTCTATGCAGACAAACTAAACATCACAGAGAACGAGGTGGATGAGTTACTAAAGGGGTTGCGAGGGTCAGAAGAAATACAGAATGATGCTGAGATTTCAAACTACATTGGAGAGTTAGAAGACCATGTAGTAAGGTTTTTAGAGGATATACAGAAAGGAACAGGTGAGGTGGTATTCAACTCTAAAGATGAAATCAAAAGCTTAGATGAGTTAATTGAAAAGTGCAATATTGACACAGAGAAATGGGAGATAACTAAATACGTACAGAACTATTGGGGAAATGGTGAAACTCCTCATTGGCAAGTAAAAGCATGGTTGGGTAAGAAGAAGGATGAGCAAGTGTTTCAAGATAGCTTCATCTCCTTCCTAGAGAACTACCAACCAATATCTCCAGAAGTAATGGCTCCTAAGTATGCTGAAGGTAAGAAAGATGCTTGCCTAATCATTAACAAACAGGATTCCCATTTAAATAAGTTAGACATAGGAGGAGAGAATGATATAGACCATCGCTTTGGTGATTTCATCCAGAGGGTGGAAATAATCCTAAATCAAGCTTCCCTATCTAACAATCTCACAGATATCAAATACATTATTGGTTCTGATGAGTTCAACAGTGAGTTCACCAATTCAACTACAAAGGGCACTCCCCAACAAAACATCCTTTCATATCATGATGCGTTTCAGGCAATATGTGATCATGAAGTGAGCGTGATAAACCTGCTCCTTCAGAAAGGAGAAAATGTGGATGTTATATTTGTAGCTGGCAATCATGATGAATATGTAGGATGGCATTTAGCCAGTTGGTTACAAACCTACTTTAGAAGCGAAGAGCGTGTGTTCTTTGACATCTCTCCAAGATATAGAAAGTATGTGAGCTATGGTACATCAGCATTAATGTTTAACCACGGAGATGCTTTAAAACCTGCAAAGCTTGCTGGCTTGTTCCCTATGGAGTTTAAAACTGAATGGTCAGAGCATGACAACTTCTACATATTCACAGGTGACAAACACCATGAAATGAGTCTTGATTTCAATGGTATTAAGTTCTATCAACTACCTGCATTCTCTACAGCCAAGAGTTCTTGGGATGATAAGAATGGATACACCGTAACCAAGGGTGAGGTGACAGGGTTCTTGATAGATCTCCAAGATGGAATAACAAACATATTCAAACAGTATTTATAATGTCAACTTTTAGGAAGCTAGTTTCAGATGTACGTTCTATGCACAAGTTGCTCTCCACGGACAACTTGATCACGGATAGAGCTGTCATGTCTGAAATTAGAAACAATGCCTTCCTCTTGATTAAGCGTGAGACTAATCTGAGGAAGTTATGGGCAACCGATACAGTTTTTACCACCATTCCCTGCTTGGAGATGGTGGAAGTTCCTATTTCTGAATGTTGTGATTATGTAGATCCTTGCACAGTGGCTAGAACAAGATTCAAGCTGCCTAGGATTACAGAGGGTAATTATCAATATGTCATTCAGGGTGTTTATTCAATTAACGCTATGAGTGGTCAGGGAAAGAAACTTAAGGAAATAACCATCAACCGATACGTGAACTTGCTCAAGCTTCCTATAATTAAAAATGAGGAATACTATTGGATTTCTAACGGATATCTGTATGTGAACAATCCACTCCTAAAAGCAATCAGACTTGTTGCTCTTTTCGAGGAAGATGTTCCAAATGAGATAATGTATCCAGAATGTGGATGCGGAACTCCTAGCTATACACCAGAGCAACTGTGTGTAAATCCTTTAGATAAAGAATCTCCAGTTCCTGGCTATCTAGAAAAGCAGGTGTTGGAGCTCACTTCTCAGAAGCTTCTCTCTACGTATTTCAAATTGAAGACAGACATCACAAATGATGGAGTTGATGGTCAAGCACCTAACGCTCCAAATTTGAGATAAGATATGAGAGTAAAGATAGACTGGAGAAGCGCCAGCAAAGAAAACTACAACAGTTTCTGTAAGAAACATCCGTCCATAAAGCTCACCTTTGATCAATGGAGAAACATCGTTTATTCTTTTAACGATGCATTTAAAGAATACATTCTTGAGACAGGAGAGAAAGCAAAGCTGCCTTTTGGTTTTGGTGAGTTTGCCATAAACAAGAAAAAGCGTAAGAAGGTAAAAGACATTCATGGAAAAGAGTTTGTCAACCTTCCTATTGATTGGAAAAAGACAAAGGAGAAAGGTAAACGTATTTACAACTTTAACTTTCACACAGAGGGCTTCTTCTTTGGATGGGTGTGGTTTAAGTCAACAGCTAGATTCAGACAATCACCGTTGTGGTATTTTAAACCTTCCAGAAACACGTCTAGACTTCTTTCTCACTATCTAAGAGCTGACGATAAATATCAACATCTCTATCACGAATGGAAAAAGTAAAATAGATGTCATACTATTACAAATATAATTTTATCAGCCCTGCGCCTGTATACGCTACAGTTAAGGAGGAATTCAAAAGCTATTTTGATACAGGAGCAGTTGATGATTTAATGTTCCCCACCTATCTAGACAAATGTCTCAGAAAGTTGGGTAGAACAACTTATGTGATTTCTCAGGAAATCCTACACATTAACGACTATCAAGCTAGACTCCCAGACAACTTCTTTGCTGTGAGAGAGGCTTGGATGTGTACAGCTGTAAATGGTTTCCCTTATCAACAGGCTAACTCATTCTACTCACAGGCTGCTACAGCTACAACAATTCAGGTGAGCCCTATCACCACAGATTGTCCAATCCCTAGTCCTTGTTGTGGTAATGTAGGATGTGATGGTTCTTGTATGCCTGAACTCATTCAAACAGTGTACAAGACTAATAATGAAGCAGCAGTTAGCTATCGTAGAGAATACCTATTAAAACCTGGTAACATTTCTGCACAAGGTAACTGTGGTGTAGACTATACCAATAACTGGGAGTTCTATGCACAGGCACCTCCTATTAATGAGTTCACTCCTGGTTCCTCTTGGTATGACTCATTTGATATCAGAGACAATAAGTTTGTCACTAACTTCCGTAATGGTGTGGTGCATCTGTTGTTTTATGCTACAGAATATGATGCTGGTGGAAATCAGTTAATTCCTGACAACTATCGTATTAGAGAATATGTTGAAGCTTTCATCAAGTATAAGGTGATTGAAACGCTCACTAATCAAGTGAACGATGAGACATACAATCAGCTAGAAAGGAAGATGATGAACTACAAACAACAGTCTGAAGAAGCTTTCATCATGGCTGATATTGAGATTAAGAAGCAAGATCCTTGGACTAAGCAACGTAGGATTAAGAATGACTTGAACAGATTTAACATGTATGAACTTCCTAATCGTACTAATAGATACGGTTGGAGACGCAATAATTAATACTAATGGCTGAACAGGAACAAGGCAATATTAGACAGGAGTATAACAATGCTACTACAGGTCTTAACATGGACCAAACCCCTAACCAAATTGCAAAGGGGAAACTAACGTATGCAATAAATGCTACTGTTGAAAACTATGATGCTAATTCTGTAAACTATCAGAATGAGCCAGGGAACGAACTTTGTGTTACGTTCCCTTCAGGTTTTGTGCTTATAGGTAATCACTTCATCCAAGAGAAGAACAAACATATATTCTTTATCACTAACCCTGATACAGGAGCTAGTCAGATTGGACAGATGGAGAACAATGATTGCGTATATCGTGTAATTGTAAATGCTCCTTGCCTCAACTTCAATACTGGCTACCCCATCCACAAGGTGGCACATAAGATAACTAATTGTACCACAGAGATTTATTGGACAGATGGATTCAATCCTAGAAGATATTTGGACATTGACAATATTCCAAAAGTTCTAAAATCTGGAACTCCGTTCTGTGATCCAGAATATACAGACGACCTAGACTGTAATCAACTTAAACTTCAACCCAACTTTAATATCCCTCAACTGGAGGTAACTGATGTTACTAGCACAGGTAATCTGATTGCTGGTACATATCAGTTTGCTGCGCAATACTGTGATGCTCAGGGTAATCCTTACACGTCCTACTATTCTGTTACCAACCCAACACCTATTGCTGATAAGTTCATTACATCAGTGAACTTCAACTATACTGTTGGGAAGTCCATCATCCTCAATATAAGCAATCTTGAGGACACAGGACTTTACCAGTATTTTAACTTAGCGGTGATTAAGACAGTGAATAACATCACTTCTGTTGAGCTAGCTGGTACATATTACATCGATGCTGTTCAAAAGGAAATCACATACACTGGTCAGAACGTTACACAAATCAGACTGACTATCAATGATATATTTGAGAAGTTCCCTTATTACGACATTGCTCAAGATCTTACAACAGCACAAGATGTCTTGATATGGGACAACCTTACATCTATTGATCGTATTAACTACCAAAGCATTGCTAATCAAATTCCTCTGTTATGGGAAAGCTGGAGAATTCCTGCTGACCAAAACTATTCAGATGAGTTGAATGCCACAAATCTCAGAGGTTATTTGAGAGATGAGGTGTATGCTTTTGAGATAGTGTTCTTGCTTAAGAATGGTAAGCAGACAGATGGATTTCATATTCCTGGTAGAATCAAAGGCGCTACAGAGAACTTACAACCTGATGTACCAGATACCAACCCAGACTTTATAGGCGTTCCTGATTACACATCTGGAGGAATAGGATATAGCTCTTATTGGAAAATCTACAATACAGGATCTGTTATTGGTACAAGTCCTGGATATTCTCCAGCTCCTGACTACAGAGGTCCTTATCAGTATGGTGAGTTTGGTTATTGGGAATCAACAGACACCTACCCATGTAACAAAGATGTGTGGGGCGATCTTGCTGGTCAGCCTATTAGGCACCATAAGTTCCCTGACATCAACGTAAGTCCTGCTTACGAATCTAAGATATTTACAGGACCTTCAGGTATGGTTCAGGGTAATGATGCTGTGTTCCCTATTGGTGTACAATTAGATGTACAACTAGTGAGCTCACTTATTCAGACATCCACTCTTACACCAGAACAGAAAGATGATATTGTAGCATTTAAAATCATCCGTGCTGATCGTGGTACAAACAAGTCTATTGTTGCTAAGGGTATCCTTAGAAACGTAAATACGTATGAGAGAGAAGAGGAAACCTACTACTATCCTAACTACCCATACAACGATCTTAACCCAGATCCATTCCTTAATACAACTAACAATGCCTACTCACAAATCTGTGATGGGTATAGTGTATTCATAGACACACTTGGTCTAGACCCTGCTGGTGGACCTTCTTTTGCTGAGGTGGAATACACTGACTGCAATACAAACAAAACAACAAAGAAGAAATACTTTGCAATTGGTCAATATCCACTTTGCTCAATAGGTAAGCCTACAATCCTTGGTCCTGCAACAGGAAGGGTGGGGCTTTCTACATATGAGATATGGACAGCTCAGGTTTGTAATCCAAGTCCTTTCGCATTTGCCAGAGGTGGTAGAATTGAGTGGAACGACATCTATACAGGTGTCACTACACAGTGGGTGAATGGATGGCCTACCTCTCCAGTGTATACATTATATGTAGTTCCTGGCACAGGTGGTCCTGTACAAATTGAAGGCCCTGGTGATATTTGTTTCACTGGTCCAACACTTGTTACAGGTGCAAATTGTAAAGCTGAGAATCCTCAACCTGGATTTACAGAGAAATACAGACAGATATTTAACTCTCCTGAAACTTCTTTCGGACAGCCTTTCTTAGGTGGTGTTCTTAAGCTTGAGAGTGTAATGTTTGGTAGAGGTAAAGGTCACTTTGTTGAGGTGAGAGATAATGCTAAGTACAAACTCTTAACAGAAGAAGCTCAGCGTGATGCTCTTGAAAGTGCTGAAGAACTAGGTGATGTAACCACACCATTCAATGCGACTGCTATGTTTACAGCATACCAGGCGTATTTAACCATCTATGTAAATGGTATTACAAGGAAGAACTATGCTTACTCTTTCAACTCCATAGGAGATTATAACTATGGGGTGGGAGTTCCTGATGATCTAGGGATTAAGCAACGTAACCTTGACATCGCTAGATATTTGATTCCTGGTGTACAGAACGTTGGTGATATATACAACATCAACAACTTCCAAAGAGAATCATCTGTCTACCTAAGAACTGACCTAGATAGACCAGGTCTTCCCTTCCCAGACCAAAGCCCTAACATGTTGTCTGCAGGAAGTTCAATAGTTACAGACATATCAAGATTCACCATATCAGAAAGAAGCAAGTGTCAAGCTCCTGCTAAGGAAGAAGACATGTCTGTTGTTTCTTATTACGCATCTCTTAAGAATGTATTTGTTAACCAATACGGACAAATCTATTCTTACACTACGGTGGACACTGGTTTCCAAGTGCCTGTGGATGATGTTACTCCCAACATACAAACAGTGTTTGGTGGTGATACATTCATTAGCAGGTTTGCATTCAAGACCAAGCTTCCATTCTTTATTGACAACCGTGTGAATGCTCCTGATGATAGTGATATATTCTATGATGAGATAGGTAACATAGCCTATCCAAAATACTGGCACTCAGCACGTTCTATTCTTAGAGACTACACTATTACAAGTGTAGGTGTGTTATCAAACATTATTTCCTACAAGGCTCACAATTTTGATTGTCCTAACAGTCAGTTTGTGGCTCCTGGACAACCTAAGGATAGCAATCCTGGAAGAACATTCTATGATGGATACTTCTACCTATTCGCATATGGTATTCCTAATTTCTATTGTGAGAGCTCTTATAACGTAGACTTACGTCAAGCTTTCAACGACAGAGAGGGTGACTTCTGGCCTCACGTGAGTACAGGTATTCCTGATGACTGGGTGCAACAAAGTTATGTTCCTATTGTTCAGGATAACACCTACTACTATAATGTAACATATTCTAAGCAGAACAAAGAGAATACATTTACAAATCTACCTATTGACTGGAATAGACCTTGCTTCACCTATTATCCTTTCAGAGCTATCTATTCTGATTCTCAGAACATTGACTCTGATAATAGAGTGAACAGCTGGTTGATTTACAGAGCTGTATCTTATTATGACTTCCCTCAGAACTATGGAGATCTTATATCTCTAGATGGAATTCAGAACAAGGCAGTGCTTGCTCGTTTTGAGAACAAGACACTCATGTACAACAACCTCCTTACGATAGATACAAGTAATCCTCAAGCAGCGTATGTTGGTAATCCTCAGTTCTTTAGATCAGCTCCTCCGATTGATTTCGCAGAAACTGATTTGGGATATGTAGGAACCCAAAACAAGATGTTGCTGAAGATTCCACAAGGACAAGTGTCTGTGGATGCTAAACGTGGTCAGGTATTTTTGATCTCTGGTACACAGGCTGTAGACCTGTCAGGGTTTGGTTCAGGACTTAATAGGTTCTTTACAGACCACCTGGCATTTGAAATCCTGCGTTACTTCCCAGATGTACCTACAGATAACCACTTCACAGGAATTGGTCTACATGGTGTATTTGATAGCAAGTATGACAGGGTGCTTATCACTAAGCTTGACTATGTTCCAAAGAGCAAAGATGTTAAATACGATGCTGTAAAGAGAGAGTTTTATGTTGAAAAGGCATACAAACAAATTCCTTATAACACTACTACTAGTACAACTACCTCTGCTGGTACCACGACTAGTACAACCACATCTGCTGGCACTACCACTAGTACAACAACATTTGGATCAACTACTACAACAACCACTCTTAAACCAATCACTGTACGTGAGAGAGTATATCTAACAGATGAAGAGTACTTCTGTAATAAGAGCTGGACAGTGTCTTTCAACTTTAACACTAAGAGTTGGATAAGCTTCCATAGTTATATCCCTAACTGGTATATTGGTGAGAACAATTTCTTCTATTCTGGTCTTAATGGATGTTGTGATGACTTTGAAGTGATAGCTGGTGTTCCTGGACCTGTTCCAACCACCACTACTACATCTAGTACATCTACCACTTCTACAAGCTCAACTACCACTACAACCACTACAAAGAATTGTAACCTTGCAGGAACTGTTGTAGTTACAAGTTGTAACCTTGTAGGAACAGCAATAGCAATTGGACCAACTCCACCACCTCCTTGTACAAGACCTGTGAAACTATTGAATGATGTATTCTATACAGGATATAATATCGTATCCCCACCATCTAATGTTGTTTCTACAGGAAGTCAATTAGCTGCATGTAACGCTGTTGCCTATCTGAATACATTTGGTGGATCATATGTGAACGTTGTACCTACATTCCTCACTATCCAATATCAAGGACTCTACGTTGGATCTAGGGTGTTTGTGACCAATGGTACAAATGATTGTACAACTATTCCTAATGGCTGGTACTTTACAGGAGCTTCTCAGGCTGTTAACACAGTGTTCCAAGTGGTTGGTGGATTGATTGTGTTTATTACTAACTGTACAACCACAACAACAACAAGCACTAGTAGTACAACAACAACGTCATCTACTAGCACAACAACTAGTACATCGTCTACCACTACCACAACAACTACAGCTATACCTGTAACTACTACCACTACATCTAGTAGTAGTAGCACAACTACAACAACAACAGGCACACCAACAACAACCACAACTACTACCACTGCTGTACCTCCAACAACTACTACTACTACTACTGTACCTCCAACAACCACAACTACTACAAGTTCTAGTAGCACTAGTACTACTACATCAACTAGTAGCACTAGCACTACATCAACTAGTAGTAGTACAACAACTACAACAACTACAGCTGCACCTAATTGTTCGCTAGCTGGAACAGCTGTTGAAGAATATCCATCATAACTTTTAAATATTATATACAATGACAGTCTTAATAACATTAACAACAGCTGGGGCAGACACAGGTCCTTTTAATCTCTACTCGAATGTAGATGGTTATGTTTCAGCATTTGAAACAGGGGTGTCTAAGGCAGCTCTCCAAGCTGGTTATTCATCTGCACTTGTTCCTAATGGTACAACAACCATAAGAATAAAGTCTACGGGCACTTGTGTAAACTACATAGATGTTACAGTGGTTACAACTACTACCACTACTTCTAGTACTTCTAGTACAACAACATCTACTTCTAGCACCACAACAACTACTTCTAGTACTGCAGCACCTACTCAATTGTTAGTTTATACAAAATACATAAATTCTCCATCTTCTGGTAATTTACAATTTAGTATAAACTCAGGACCAAATTTCAATGCTGGTGCTGTATCAACATCATCTTGTAATTATATGTTTACAATAAGTGGAATCACTGCAGGAGATAGCATCACATTTACTGACTCAAACACTCAGGCAATTGCAGGAAGTACATCTGTTTGTCCTTCAGGGCCTGGTGGATTTGGCTGTACATACAACTACTCTGTATTAGTGTCTGGTCCACAAACTGCATACATCTCAGTTGACGGAGCTAACGCTTGCTAAAATAAATAAGAATGCCTAAGACAATCATCATAAAATTAACTAGCTCAGGACCTACAGCAGGACCTTTCACAATCATTGACCAACTTGGAAACACTCTAGCAACGGGTGTTTCCAAGGGGGACTTGATTTCTGGGGTGAGCTATGTTGTAGATGATGCTGTTAATGTCATCACTGTAGAGTCTACAGGTAAGTGTAAGAGTAAGAAAAACTTCCCTGTCACTACAGTTAATCCCGTGAGTTTAGCAGCTACCACGTATAAACAAATATCAACTGCTTGTATCTGGAGGCACCTGAAGAATCCAGTGGTGTACAACTACTTCTATGGAAACATAGAACCTTACATCATTGAGTATCCTTTTGCCTATCAGTACCAGGATGAAATCTTACAGAGTGTACAGGATTACACCAAGGCATATAGATACTTCCCTGATCCAGATGGTATATCAGATGACAACCGTAAAATAGAAACCGACAATGCTTGGTTTAATAAGGCTGTCCTTTACAATGGTCAACAGAGTACAGGTGTGCTTGAGTTGGTTCCTAAACCAATCAACAACCTTAAGGACTACTTAAAGTATCCTATATACAACACTGATAGTAAGACAATTACATTCACTAAGAGTGATAACTTCTACCAGTATAATACATTCTGGTCATTGGTAAAAGACAAACAACTACCTCTCTTCATACGCACGTGCGAGTCTCTGTCTTTAGATAAGGTGGTGAATCAGGTGAATATGGATTATGGTAAGAGATCCTTCAAGAAGGAACCTCTACGTGCTAAGGAATTAAAGGTGCGACACATCCTAGATAACCGCAGCGATGCACACTTAGTATCACAGTTTATTTACACACCTGCTCAAATCTCTTACAAGTAATGAACAACTGGCTAGATAAATATGAACAAGGAGGAATGGTCTTAAAACAAAAGACCAAGGATAACTATGGAAAGAAAGCTAACCCAAACAATCCTGATGTATCACTTCCTCCAGGATTCAAAGGATTAGCATACAACACTAAGGGACGTAACTATAGTCCTGCATGGGGTGGACAGTTTGAGAATGGTGGATATATAGCTCAGAATGGTAAATCTCTTCCTGTTCCTACAGCTGCCGATAGTCTTGCTTTATATAATAATAGTATGGACTTGTTGAAATACTATGGAAATCAAAAGAAGTATGCTTCTATGGGTAATCAAGATGTTTCATCATATTATAACTCAGCAAACATTACTAGAGCTAATATGGATGCTGTAAAAGAACTAGCTAGTAGATTGAGTAGGAAAGACTATCCCACTACTAGTAGAACAGTTAGTATAGTAAATCCTGACGATGAAGATTTTACAATGCAGGATTATTATGGACGTTTTGTAAATCAACCATATAAGTATAAACAAAGAGAACTTCAAAATAATATAATTGATTTAGATGCTCCATTTGCATTATATGATACAAGGATAACACCAACTACAAGATATACTTTTAAAAATATAAAAGAAGGCAATGCTTGGAGAGCAAATCCCCTTTCTGGAGATTTTGCTACATTTTATGGATATGATCCTCTTGCTGTTAAACCATACAGTATGAGAACCCCTCAGGAAAAAATGCAATGGGAAAAGAAGTATGGTAAAAAAACACCTCCTCCTCCCCCTGTTCCTGTAAAAGAACCTTCTAAAGTTCAACCTAAGATAACCTCTACTGGAAAATTAAAAACTGAACTAGAAAAGAAAAAGACTCCAGTAACTAAAAAATCTGAAGAAACTAAAACTAAAACTAAACTAACTAAACCTAAACTAACTGAAACAAAAGAAACCAAACCAACCAAAACAGAAGAAACTAAACCAGCACCATATACTCCTACAGGAAGTAAGAAGTATATAGTAAATGGAATAGAGGTTAGTGAAGAAGACTTCTTAGGTACAGGTAGTACAACTGGTGGTAGCAAAAGAATTATATATAGTACACCAAAACTAAAAGATCGTAAAGTTCTTCGTTTAGATGGAACTCCTGAAACAGACCCAGAGAAGATTCGTAAGGCTATGCGTGCACAGGAAAAGGAT
>Ga0247723_1001437_pt1 | contig 13948 bp, 12 predicted proteins | sample MSEWelMarce5H_FC_FD_189079 | JGI IMG/M metagenome (GOLD analysis project Ga0247723, IMG submission 189079) | Subsurface sediment microbial communities from gas well in West Virginia, United States - MSEEL Well Study Marcellus 5H_FC | ecosystem: Environmental > Terrestrial > Deep subsurface >...
TATCATCTTGATAAGGGAACTGCTGATCGGATGACAACATCCATTTTAAATCGTTTGTCATTTAACTTCCCTGCGTAAAAAAGGGTCACGGAGTCGTGACCTTGATATTATCTAAATTGTAGCATATTTAGCCAGCCTGTCAATAGGTTATGGCTATATAGTTAATTCCTATTTGCGGTGTAGTCTTTGCGGTATATGCGCTTTCTAATGCAGAGACCACGTATTTAAATCCATTTTCTGATACAGAGTTGCTTAAAACTCTCACACTCATCACATGTGAAGACTCTCCGCCTCTCATTGAAATAACTACAATTGGCTTTTTACTAAATGTTTTTTTGAATGAAACTTCATGAGTTTTTTTAGAAGTGCTAACACTAACTCCAGAAACTTCTCCAGCCTCTACTTCTGGTCCAGTAGATATAGTAGTTGTGCTGCCATCTATACTAATGTTTGTATTGCTTCCACCAAAGGTAGGAATTTTTGATTCCAATTGATTTAATTTAGTTTCCAATGCGCCAAGCTTGGCTGCATCAATTGGTTCTCCGTCTACAAATGGCATTATATGTTTTCTCCTAAATCGTGTGCCGAGATTTCTTTTTCAGATACCTCGATCATTTTTGACCTATCTAGACCATATCGATTAAACGAATCTGGGTCTATAATGTGTCTTAGTTTATTCTGTGACACTAGATACATTTTACCATCTGCAACACTCTTAATCAAGGTGCCGTCTCGAAAGCCTAATTTACCTACCAGCTTAATTCCTGATAATGCCGCCTCAGTTGCCAATACCGTAGTAAAGCACCAAGACTGGGCGGCCCTGTCTGAAATCAATCTATACCTTTTACCATCTTTAATCCAGTAGGTATCTTTATCTGTTTTGACAGCAATACCAGAGGGAAAGTTAGTTGGTAATTGTATTAAGGTGTTCGACGTACTCTTGCTCTTCTTTAGCCTTAGCATCTTTTTCTTCCATTAATTTTGTAAGATCTGCACGGATAAATGCAATCTGAGTTTCATAATTAGATACAATTTCTCCTATGCGTTGCTGCAGGGCTGCAATAACTAGTTCTACTTTTTCTGCCATCTTATTCCTCTTCTGATTCTACTATTGCCTCTACTCTTGCTAACTCTTCTAGCAGTGCAGTCATCTGACTTCCAGCTAAAGCTTTTGATGAATTTAGTGATGTTATCAATGCAGCATCTGGTTCTGATTTAGACTGCTCTTTAAGAATATCTAAATCTATATTATACTCACTTGACTCCAATGCTCTAATATGAGCATTAACAATCTGAATTTTTTCTGATTTTGTTAAAAGTGACATTTGTTCCTCCTATACTTAGTATATCAAAACTGTCTGGATGTGTCCAGTAGTTCATCGTATTTGTTTCTCAAGGCTTTTCTATATGATAACATATTGGATATATGTATCTTTAATCTATTATACTCTTCGGACTCACCATCAATTTTGTCCAAGATAGGTATGGTGGCTTCCATTTCAGCATCTATAATAGAAATTCTTTTATTTAGTATTGTTATTTTATCTATTACGCTAATCATTATACAGTAGCACTATCTCTAGTATAAAAAGTTCCATTAGCCGTAAATCTAATTTGTGCATAGTGACCTTCGCCTGGACTGGTAGCATTATTAGGGTTTCCTCTATTTGTAAGGCCAGTCCATGGATAGTTAAATGCATCCCAGGCGGGTGCGCTAGAAGGTCCATCAAAAGCTGTTCCATTTCCTCTATATATTCTTATGTTAAACACCGTGACGCTTATTGCTGTTATGGTAACCGATCCCATAGACACCCAAGTACTGTAGTTACTAGATGTAGCTTTAGATCTTATCCAAAAATAGTAAGTTAGATTACTTGTTCCTGCATCAAAGCTTATTGATGCTGATTGAGTCGCTTGTCCTGCAACAGAAGTAGTAAGAGCAAGGTCTATGGTTTCTTCTGGTGCAGAGTTTGTTTGGCTATAATAATACTCATAACTTGTTGCTCCAGTTACCTTAGTCCATGAAAGAGATACTGGTCCTTTTCTAACTATGCTCCAATACTGGTCCTTTTGAGTATTAGAATTTCTGACAAGAGAGGTGCTTGCAGTCATTGTGTGTGTGCCAACGGTTACCGAAGGACTAGTAGGTGCAGTAATTCTAGTTACCTCCGCTGTTGGAGTTGCTGACGCTGCATCAGACCACTCTCCAGGTTCATCATAGTTGTTTACTCCTCTAACCCAAAAATATTGTAAAGATGGTGATGTAGAAGATGTATAAGTTATTGATTTTGATAAGGATATATCAAAGCCTACCTCGCCAGTAGCTGTTGTTGAGGCTGTCGGTGCAGTACTAGATGTACTTGTGTAATACTCCCAAGTCACTGGGGAATCATGTGTGCCTGCTACCGCTGCTGGTTTTACAACAGTCCACGTAATATTTGTTGTAGTTATTCCACTAGATGTAGGTGTAGCCATCTTAGCTGGAACTAGTTTGGCTTCTATTGCATTACTAAATGCAGAGTAAGCGACTGTAGATCCACCTGTGTTTGTTGCTGTAACTACAGCTCTAATTGTTTGACCTACATCTGTAGAGGTTGGAGTATATGTGGAAGAATTAGTACTATTTGCTGCAGCGGTGCCATTTGTTTTTTGCCATGCATAGGAATAAGAAGCTGGTGAAGTGTCTGAGTTATATATAGTTTTATCTTTCCAATAAGTTGCAGTATCTCCAGTTACATACAGTCCAGCTCCTACTCTAGTACTTCCACTTAATGTAGGAGCTGTTAGACTAACAGGCTTGTACTTTGTTACATTGTAAGGAAGAGAAGATGCCTGGTTTGCTTTAATTCCATCGGAAGCTGTGACTTCTGATCTTATCCACTTACCATTATCTGAATCTGTAGTTGTATAAGTAAGGCTAGTTGCCCCAGATATTGTGGAGTAGGTTCCAGTTTCGGTGTCGCTTCTAAGCCACACTCTAGTAAATGATGTTGCGCCATCCCAGCTTCCATTAGTTGTTGTAAATGTGTCATAAAGTTTACCGCCATTAGACGCAGTTAAAACTGGCGCTGAATTTAGTGATGGTCCAGAACCTTCAAAAACCTTTACCCATTTACTAGTTCCAGATACAACTTTTTTTACATATGCGGTTGCAAGAGCAGTCCAAGTTCCATTTTTTTTAAGGTATACCTTTTTAATTTGTGTCCAACCTGTGGATTTCTTTAAAAATATTACTGGCATATTATTTCCCTAGTTACCTGTGCTAAATACTAGATCGCCATTTTGACCGACATTGTTCCAGGTAGAGCCAAGTATGGTTGTGGAGCTTGATCCTGAAGTAAAAATTGCTCTTCCTCTAGTTACCTTTCCATTTGCGTCTGTTTGTAGCATAGCTGGCTGATCTTTTGATGAGGTAGTCAAATGCTGTACGCCCCAATTCTGTCCCGTTATTGTGCTATCTCCTATAAAATAAAATCCTTTTTCGGAAGTGTTGGCTCTTATTTCAAATCCGAGGTACCCGCCGACATAGTTTACATAATTAATTATAGAACCACCTGAAGTACCTCCTTCATACCAGGTCTCTCCGTAGTAGTAAGCTGAACTTGGAACCGCTCCTTTAAATACACTATCTGTAAATTTGACTGTATTTGATGTAAATGCAGTACTTGTTGTTGTTGAAGTCCACTCATCATTTACAGAATCATATGATGGAGTAGACACCGTCTCAGTCCAAGTGTCGCTTGCTGGCATTATTGTATATCGTGCATCAGTAAAATTTAGTTTGTTAGATGTATCTGAGCTTTCTGTATAGACGGCTCCAGATCCAGTTCCAGTTTGTAATCCGCTAAGATTAATTGTAGAACCAGTAACTGTTGAGCCACTAATTGTTGAGCCCGTTGTTATAGATCCCTTTAGTGTTAGTATTCCTGCTGGAGTTAATGAGAAGTTGCCAGCTGAATCTTTTATACCTTGTACTGGATCAATTGTTATTGCTTCTGTTCCCCCGCTGGGAACTCCGCTTGTAAAAGTGGCTCCAGTTATTAGAGCAATCTTTGGAGTAGCGGGGTTAAAAGATATATAGGATTTACCAGTTCCATCTGCTGCAGAGCTTCTTAATTGCGTAGAGTTGATTGTCCATCCACCAATTGTTCCACCATTTGCAGTTATTAATCCAGTAGAGGATATGCTGAAGTTGGTTGAAGATAGACCTGATGAGTTTAATGTAATACCGCCAATTGTTCCAGTGGTTCCAGTTATGCTTAAGCCAGAAAGACTTGTGTTTGCTGCTATAGAATTTGCTGTAATGTTTCCTTGTACCGAAAGTGTGCCATTTGAATAGGTAATGTTTCCATTACCCAACCTTAGTGTTCCATCTGAATATATGTAGTCTCCAGTTGCTCCAATATAAATACCGTCATTTGTTCCATTTACATCATTGCCTAAAGTTACAGAATTTAATCCCGATCCAGCAGTAACAGTTCCAGTAAATGTACCTGAACCATTTATAGTTAATGCGCCATTTTCAAACTTTAATTTTTGTCCAATGCTTAGGCGGCCTAGGTTATCTGCATAAAATGGACTTGCGGTATCATAATAATTTCCTCCGCCGATATAAATTCTTGAACTTACTGCTGATCCGCCGATTGTTGCATCAGTTGCGTCAAGTCTTACACGGTCAAGTGATGAATTGCTCCCTACAGTTATTTTTTGATTAGCCAATATTGTATCTGATGTAAGTTTTGTAGCATCAATTTCCCCAGCTTTAATATTGTTTGCATAAACTGAATCTGCTGCTAAATCTGCATTTGCAATCTGTAAGGTTGTAACTGGTCCAACAGCGGTTATTTCTCCTGTAGATACCCCGTCATTATCTTTTGCACGTACAGCAATATAGTAATTAGTTCCATATGACAATGCAGTTGTTCTATCTGCAAGTGTTTTAACTACAGCAAACGTTCCACCAACCTCAAGAACCTTGTACTGATTGTCTACTATTCCAGTAGCATTTGTAGGCTTAATAAATACTTCATACCTTACATCGTCAGGATTAGTTACTGGTGGAAATGTAATTGCAAATGCCCCAAACAAAGATTTAACCATTGAAGATGTTATTGCTGGATTTGTTGTTGGGGCAACACCATCACTAATTGCACCAGATGCATTTAGTGTAAATGTTCCAGTAGTGTGAGACGTACTTAATGCCCCTGCTGCTCCACTATATCTTGCAGTTACTCTTACACGATAAGTTGTATTTGATGTTAAGCCTCCAAATGTAGCGGTGGTTCCTTTGCTTTCTACTGTTTGTAGCGGTGAGGAAAATGTTGTGTCTGAATTAGATGCTACTTGAACTCTATAAGAGTCAACATAAGGATCAGTTGACGCAGTCCAGGATACAGTAAGTATCGAGTCTGTGGCTGAAAAAGAAAGCGAACCAGTAACTGTACTTGTATTTGTTCTGGTATCAGTAATTGTAAATGGTGCTGGAGAACAATTAATATAACTAGATATATTTTTGCCATCCGTAGTTGCAACAGACAGTGTGTATGCCTGACCAACAAATAGTCCGCCAGTAATATATAAATTTGATAGGGCTGTTGAGCTACTAAATGTTTGAGTCCATGTATTTGTGCTGCTAACTATTTTTACAATGTATCCAGCAAAATCGGATGGGATGGTTGAATTAGTTACAGCAACATTTAAATATCCTAGTTGTCCACTAGAGTCTTGAGGATGAACTCCTCCTGTTACAACTCCTGCAGAGATTGCATTAGGGGCTACAGTGTCTTCAGTTACAATATTAGCTATTGTAATTGTAAAAGTATTAGTGGGGTCTCCATTAATTCCAGAAGGAGTTACTGCAATAAGGCTTACTTGATATACTCCAGCAGTTACTGGTATATTTTTTGTTCCAGCTTGGAAAAAACTATCTGCAACTTTGCCAGTTCCATAGACTCCACCAATAATATATATGTCTACACGCTTTGTATTTGCAGGAAATGCAGAAAGAGTTACTGGAATATTTCCAGTTGCTGTTGTAGGAACTGTTGCTGTTACCGCAGCAGGAACTTGTTCTGTGCTTGTATTTACAAATTTTCCTGGAGACCAATCACTTACTGTTCCGTCAGAATACACCCATTGAAATTTAATTGCATAATTTGTATCAATCTTAAGACCAGTAGCCTTAAAATTAAAATAGTTTTTATCGGTATCTGGTTGAGGTACTGTATTTAGATCGGCTGGATTAGACATTAGAACCCTAACTGCAACTTATATTCTACGTCTACTTGTCTACCAGAAGGTTTGGTAATTATGTCTCCTCCAGTTAAAACAGATCTACTAATCATTCCATATGAAGGATCAAATGTGTCCTCATCATTTATTCTAATTCCATCAAAGTAAACTGATGTTGTTCCACCGCTTGTTGCAGTTACCTCAACTCCAAGGTTGGTTATACTCTTAAAGTCTGGTGGAGTTGTTGATGTATTTGAAAATAGTGTATTTAAACTTGCAGATTGAATTCTGTCTCCAGTTCCACTTGCTGGAGTAAAATCTACATAACAATATTGTGTCTCAGAGCTATATAGCTTAACACGTATTTTAGAAAGATTTGCATCTATTTTTTTGTAAGCAATAGACAGACTGTCATTTATGCTATACCCAGACAGGTCTAAGGTTCCCGTAGCAGTTTTATATTCTTTTGCTGTGGATAAAGGTGATTGAATTAAAACAGCATTTTCGCCAATTTTAAAAGTATAAGTAGAATCATTTAATGCTATTTGAGGATTAGACCCAGTTGAGTCTTCCCACAGAACATTGTTTTCAAATGATGTAATAAACTTGCTATCAAAGTTATTTATTGAAGTTCTACTTGCTGGATACAACGCTATTTCAGATATTACTCCTGCCACATCTTGTGGAATGGTTGCAACAAAGACTGCCTTGTAAACAAAGCTTCCGCTTACCTCTGCAATGTCTATACTGGTAAGTTTTACTGGAACTCTATAAAACTCAAATTCAAGCCTAGTATCGTTTCCATCTACGTTGGCTGCAGTATTTCCTATTCCAAGCGCAAGTTCTTTTTCTGAGAAAGAAATATTTCCTGCCAGATAGTTTGTTAAAAATCTTTTACCAAATTTAGTTATCATACTAGTTCAACCTTCGCATTCATTCCTTTTAGAGTTTCCCCGCTTGAATTTTTTACTTTAAAGACCAATGTTACGCTTGGGTTTCCTGCAGCATCATATACAACTGTATTTGAAACAATAGATATATCTGAAACATTTGGAACATCCCTTCTAAACACATCTCCGTCTACTACCTTATCACCATCAGATCCGACATCTCCTTCTCCCTGGACAAGGGTGCCGTCTAGGAGATCGACGTCTTCAGACAGAAGATCTGAACCATTAGACAAGTACAGGGCTGATAGAGAATTTCCTGCTACTATCCTGACAAGGGAGGGATCGGCATCATTGATTTCTGGCGAGTTTGAAAAAAGCGGAAATCTACCAGTAGTCGTAACTCCTGACTTAGAAATTCTTGGATTTTTGGTTGCCATATTTTTATTATACCATTTATGCGCTATAAATAGATCTAGCGGTTATGTTGGTAGAGACCCCCTCGTCAAAGGATGTGTTTACATTTGTGACTAGGAATTTCTTAGTCCCGTCTAAATCATTCTTTGGATAATTAATTGTAATTATATCGCCAACCTCTATTGCTGGGTTGCCAAAAATTTCCATATTAACTGACTGCTGCTGCTTAGACCATTGATTTTTAATCCATCCGTATAAAGCCTTTGCGTCTGACTCAGACTGAATCCACATAGATTGAAATGTGGCTGGCTCTAATGGGGTAGATTGGTCTACTGGTTCGGTATATTCGTGCTGGGAGCCATTGTCTACATAGTTTCCTAATACAAAAAATTGTTGTTCGTTTCCTACAGACAATGGAATAAATGAACTTGCATTATTTATTACAAATATTTCTGCGGCATGATTAGAGAATTTACTTCCCAAAATTGTTGCAAACTTATTTATACCTGTACTTGCATATAAAGGTATGGCGGCAGATTGAGCAAAGTTTGCCTTAACGTGTCTTATTTCTCTAACAGTCTTACCAAACTCTTCTATAAAAGAAACCTTATTTTCTGGAGAATTAAAATTCTGTGCTACCTTTTCTCCAAAGGTAAAGTCTATAGTTGATGAAGAGTACTGTCCGTCATAAATCTTTCTTGAGGATGTGTCTGTAATTTGTGTTGCGCTAACTGGATTTGCATAAACATAGTCAAAGGCTGTCGTGTACAGTTTAGAAAATAGAGCAATATTAGCAGTTGGAGAAATTATTTTTTTCTTTGGATCAGTAGTATTGGGAGTACTAATATCTACGGCACTAACTTTAAAATTATTTACATAAACATCAATTGCTACAACTCCTGCCGAAGTATCTACTGTAACATCAATATCTAACTTATATAGGGTTGATGTAAGAACTCCGCCTAGCAATCTACCTGAATCTTTATCTTGAGAGTCTTGTAAATATATTCTTTTTGTATTTACAATTTTGTATATTTTTAAAGACTTGTCTTTATCATTTGACTGGCTTTGATCTGTTTGCAATTCAATATAGTAGCCATTTGTGCCAGTAGAATTAGTAAAGAATCCTATTCCACCGCCAGACCTTAAACTAGTCAGAGTGCTGGCAAACAGTATTCCAGCGCCAAAGGAATACTTGGTGTACGAAGTAGAAATTCCTGTATTTTTAATTGCTACGGAATAAGAATTTGTATCCTTGTTTGTGCTAGTAACCTTTAAGTAAGATCTTTGTAGTTCTCTGTTGCCAGAAAAAGCGGTTGAGGTACCTGTTTTTCCTAATTGAAATACTACGCTATTTGATAAATCTAGAGCTTCTTCCTCCAGTATCTTTGCTAGTTTTGATTTTGTTAACTCGTCTGTGTATGTAGGAGTTGTTGGAGTGGTTGTGCCACTTGTTGAAGAACTTGGAGAAGAAACGCTGGCAGCCTTTGGCATGGTAAATGCCTCATAGATATATTCACCATAAGTTCCAGTCGCATTTGTGCCGCTATGAGCTCGTACTCTTAAATAATATTTTATTCCAGGAAGAAGGCCCGTCAAAAAAACAATGCCGTCTGCGTTTGTAAATGGTCTGTGATCAATAGCACTAAATCCACTAAAGTTTGATTCAGTAGATGCTGTTCCAGAATAACTTAGCGGGGTTGTTGTTGGAGTTCCAGCTACTATTGTTGCTTCTGTTGGAGAAGTTACAATTACAGAAACAAATGGGATTGTATAGTTTGCTGGAACTGCAGCAGTTGGAGTAGTGTATCCTCCATTAATCATATACCATTCTGGTAACCAAGGACTCATGTCCACACCACCTCATGTCCACTCCAAGAGCTGACTATATCTTGTGCGTCAATATAATGATTTAATACAGGTGTATTAAATGCTCCTCGTGTTTTAATTCTGTATCGACCACTTGGTTTAAGTGTGCCTTGTTTACTTATTCCTAAATATTTATTGTTATCTGTTTTGCTTACTAAATCAACAAACTGTCTGGTTCCGTTTTGATCATCATATTGAAATTGAACTGCATCATATTCTATAATTTCAGATCCAATGGCAAGGTATCCAGTGTAGTTGTACGCTGTTGTTCCAATTTCTTCTTCATTAACAACTGCTGGTGTAAGGTTCATATATTGTCCAGCCGTAGCAGTATTTAAAATATTTTGATTTAAAGTAAATGCTGATAAAAAGTATGTGTCTGAAACCCACGGAGCTTGAGCACTTTGAATATAATTAGATGTTAAAACGCTATTCCAAAACACCTTTACTTGATTTGCTGATGGCAAATCATTTTTATTAAAAGAAAGTATGTTAGGTAAATTAGATCCTGAAGGCTCGCTTCTAAAATCCCAGTTAGATGTTCTTGTTGAATCAAATATCCATTCTCTGCTATAGAATTGAAGCACATTGTTATATCCGAATACAGCAGTCATTTGAGTATCTCTGCATAACTCTTGTAAACAGTCCCATACAGTTTTATCATTTTCAGTCCACCAGTATGTTGGAGTTATAATAGAAGTGTCTGTTTCTTTAATGTTAAAATTATAGTTAGTGAATCCTACTGAATCTAGTAGTCTTCTAATAATAGCGGTGGCTGAAAAGTTTTCGCATAATAATTTAGTTGCTATTGTTTCTTGTAATACCTTAGCTCCGTCTAGAGCATTTAAAGATATATCTCCGAACTCTGAAAATGACCATGTGTCTGCATAGAATGTTCCTTGCAGTATTCTGTCATATGCTCCTTGAGAGTCAGATAGAGTTCCGCCAGAATTATACAACTTAATGTATGGCTTAATTTCTGTATTTTTATATAGGTAAATCTTGCTAGAATCAAATGTGAATGTCTTGTCAAATGAAACAATCTTTCTAGTGGCCTCATACGAAACAAGGCTCAATGATATAGAGTTTGCCGATATTTTTCCTACTGGCATAAGATCTTCTGAGCTTGTAGATGACTCTTTAGATATATCAAAAGAGACCATGTGATCTGTTGCATCTACATACCACTTAGGCGATAGTTCAATTAATCCAACATACTTTCCAGAGACCGCCCCAGTTGTTATTCTAGTACTAGTTAAACTTACGGGGGCAGAAATTGCAGTAGGCTCTGTCTTTACCCATGATGTTCCATTGTAATATATTGTTACAGTTCCAGCATCATAATTTTTATTTCCGCCTGTTGTAAATGGTATGATATCGGAGTTTGTCCCAGTGGCAAGGACTGATCCATTTCCATATATAGTCCAAGTGGTGGGTGTAGAATGTCCTAGCTCAAACCTTGCGACTATCTTATTTGTCAATATAGTCTTAGGATATGTTACAGTTACATCAAGCCCTACTCCCTTTGCAGATACGTAGTACTTGTAAAATGTATCTGATCCAGGATAGTACACTCTAAAGTTTGGGGTGTAAGTTAAAGACTTTGGGTTCTTCCATCCTGAATCAACGTCTCCAGATATAGCGTATTTTAATCCTGCGCCTATTGGTCTAAATGGTTTAACAATAGAATCGACAGGGAATAATTTTTTAAATGGGGTGTAGGAAGCGCCAGAAGAATCTGTCTTTGTTATTGTTGCTCCAGTTACGGTAATACCGTCAACCATGGAGTTCATACTGTATTCAAATATTAAAGATGTGCCGTAGGTAACAGATGTATTTTGCTCTATAGCGTTTTTAGCAGTTGTTGTTAAAGGAATCATTATACCTCATCCAGCGATAATGAAACGCTCCAGTGGGGTTGCAAGCCTCTCTTAACAACCGTAAAATCACATGATGAGAAAACTACAGTGTAGGCTTCATATCCAGATGCTGATTGATCTGATCCTGTTTTAGCAAGGTTAACTCTTATATTAAAACTTTGTTTGCCTTCGTCTCCAAGATAGAAAGATCTTAGGTCTTCCGCTCCCCATCCGCCGTCAACTGTAAGGGTTCTGTATGAAGGAAGCATGTCCCAGGATAGCTGAAACTTCTTTTTATCTGCAATATGGTTTTTACGAAGGGTTCCATTTGATGTTCGAACAACTTTTTCAATTCGCTCTGTGCTTATCTGAAAAGCACTTCTATTGTGCTCTGTAACTTTATTCCAAGTTTTAGTTGTTCCAGCGGGTGTGGCCCCAAGATCCTTAGCCTCAATATATAAAATTGAGCCTCTAGGTAAATTTACAACTGGTTGCGGCATTAGTAATTACCTCCCAAGGTTCTGACTCTTCCTTCTTTGGCACCAATTAGTGCTAGCTCTGATTTGAACTTTCTCATTATATCATCTGCGGTCACATTTGTGCCATTTAAATCTATATCAATATTATAAACAATATTGTTTGAGGAGGCATTGCTCATGCTGTTAACTCCGCTAATTGATCCGCTTGGAATATTATAATTAGGACCTAGTAAATTATTAGGAATAATTTGTCCACCAGAGGACGGTACAAATAGTTCTGGTCCACGCTCTCCTACAAGGTATGGCTGTGAGCTAGTCATTCCAGTAATTCCAGATACTGCACGTTTAACATATCCGCCCATAGACATTCGTACGGCACGAGGATTCCATAGCAAACTATCGTACCCTTCTTTTACATTGTAAGACTTTCCACCAGTATTAAATTTGTCATCTGCTTTTAATTTTTCAGATCTTATTGCTAACTCACGAGCATTGTCTTTAAGGCTTCCATCTGAATTAAAGAATCCAGTTTTTTTCATATCTGCAACGGAACCTGAATCTAAATACTTATCATATTTACCGCTAGCCAAGGCCTTCTCTAGCATTTCAACTGTTATCTCTTTACCCTTTGGAGATCCTTTAGCCAATATGTCATATATTTGTGAAAGCGTTTTGCCACCAGTAATTTGAGTAGCAAAATCAGACATTCCCTTAGACAATTGCTTAAGTTCTGTTAAAGCAGATCCTTCTTGACCGTATCCTAGTTTCACACCGCCTGGAAGTCCATAAAGTTGTGCTTCGTTCATTTTTCCAGGAACAAAGTTACCCTTAGCATCTTTTTTATAATCATAAACAGGGTTTCCCTGCTTATCTTTTTTACCTGTATCTGTTCTTTCTAAAAATTGTCCATATGATTCTAAAACTTTAGGGTCAGACTTAGCTGCTTTGGCGATATCATTAAGTGCATTTGCAAAAGCTTGCTTAAAATCTGTTTTTTGCTGTGCTGTTGCAGAAGGAGATTCTGCAAATACTTGTAGCTTCGCTACTCTACCCAGAGTTGCGGCAAGTGAGGATATGGTTGAAATGCTTCCTTGTAGGTTTTCTGCTCTCTGTCCTTGTTTTGCAGCACCTTCTTTAAGAGCATCTTTGTACGCTGCATCTTTGTCAAGGATGGCTTGCTGCTTCGCTTCCGCCTTTTTAGCATTTTCATCAATTTTTGATTCTGCGGCCTTAAGGCTTACTTCCTTTTGAATTTGTTGAATTCTAATTTGTGCAGCAGCTGCAGCCTCATTATCTCCACGAGCAACGGCATTTTGTAAATCTAGTTTAGCTTTTTGTAATTCAAGCTCGGCATTTTCCTTATCAAACGTCTCTCTTAAGGCTTTCTTCCTTGCTTCAGCACGTTCTCTAATTGCTTTAATTTCATCTTGAATTGCTTTAATTTTTTGCTTAGATAATCCAGCAGAATCTATTTTGTCTGTATTAGATTTCTTTTGTGCATCGGCATATGCCTTTTGAAGTGCAGTTAAAGCTGTTCTAGCTTCTTCTAATCCAGTAACTGTGCCATCTGCTGCAATGGCTTGAGCTGACGCTGTATCTAATCCAGCAGCAAAGGCTGCTAGAGATTCTGCTTGAGCAGAACTTATGTTTTGTAAATCAATTTTAACTCCTTGCAAGAAAATTCTCCACTTAGCATACATTCCGCCAATAGTGTCTGACTGATTTAATATATTTGCCAATTCGGGCCTTTGGGCTTTAAGAACCTCTAGGGTTTCTTTTCCTAATTGTCTATCTTTAATTCTTGCATTGGCCATTCTTTCAAACTGCATAGCTATTGCTTCTGCTTCGTCTATTGTTTCTCCACTTGCATCTTTTGTTCCGACTAATGATTTTACTGCAGCGTCTAATGATGATATAGTGGAGTCTACGTTAGCAGCAAATGCGCTGGCATCTATCTGAGAAATGCTTTCAATATTTTTTACAAGGTTTTTCAGTACGAAGTCGGCGGCAGATCCTTGATCAGTGATTCCAGAAAATAGCTGACTTGAAATTGCTCCCACGCCTTGCCCAGCTTTATTAGAAGCTTCAATTAATGCATAAATTAAATTGGTTGATTCTTCTACAGTTTTACCACTAGATATCATTTGAGCCTTAAGATTAGCCGCCCAATCATTTACCTTTGAAGAGTCTATGTTATTAAGGATTG
>Ga0247723_1001438_pt1 | contig 13946 bp, 23 predicted proteins | sample MSEWelMarce5H_FC_FD_189079 | JGI IMG/M metagenome (GOLD analysis project Ga0247723, IMG submission 189079) | Subsurface sediment microbial communities from gas well in West Virginia, United States - MSEEL Well Study Marcellus 5H_FC | ecosystem: Environmental > Terrestrial > Deep subsurface >...
CACAAGTTCAGCCATTGCGATTGCAAGGAACCCCTGAACTACACCAACCAACCAACAAAAAACATGAAGAAAACAGAGACAACAAAGGCAAACGATTCTTTGATGCGGTGCTTAAAGCGTTTGTATAGCATTCTTGAAAGCGGGAAATGCGAAATCAAAGAATATGAAGTGATCAGGAAAAAGGCTTTGGCGGTTAGGGAATTGCTAACATCTAACAACTAAACCACAACAACAACACAAACACACAAAAACATGAAAACATATACCGCTTATAATTACGACTATCAGCCCGAAACTGTGGATGCATTCGCTAAAGTCCCAGAAAGAACAATCGCACACCAGACGCATGCCGTTGGAATGAATGGAGCGGAGCCATTGATTGTAATACTTGATTCATTAATCCGTTACGCCAAGGCGCATGAAGCTAGCATGGGAAGCAAATTGTCTGAAGACTATTTTCTTGGCCCTTGCTTTCTATCTGCCCTAACCTCCACTCGTGAGCTATTGAATGGAAATGGGGCAGTTGCTAACGAGATTAGCGCATTAACGAACAAGCCATGCAGGGATAGCAAAGATAACGGAGCTTGTGAAGCTATGTTCTGGGATGCAATGAATATTTCGGGATTCAAAGAAGACGACATCTAATTTCATCTAACATATAAAATCATGAACATAATTGAATCATTCTTGAATGGCAATATAAGCCATGCTCAAAAGCTTGCTAAAAATCGCTCTTTCTGGTGGCTATGCGCTAGAGGGGAGGAACTTGGATTGCGTCCACTTCAACGCTGGAATATCGCCATGTATTTGAAGGGCTTGCAATCTTGGAACGATTATTGTGCCAGTTCCGTGATATGGGAGGAAACAATCTAATGCATCCAGACTACATCGATCCCTATGTCGCAACAATGATTGCGATTATCTTCAGCATTTTCACCTATATTAACTACAAGAAAAACCAATAATCATGACAATCCTCGAAGCATTAAGAATATCAGTGATAGGGATACTTCTATCCCTGCCAGCCTTCACATTCTACGCTTGTCTTTCCACTATGTGGCGACAACGAAAACAGGAGGAAGACAGGAAATAGGGAACCAATAACAAAGCAAGAAAAAGGGGGGATAAATTCCCCCCTTTTTTGTGTCTTTAATTTATGCCCTTTATCTCAGGATGATAAGAAAAAATAACGCTCTAGAATGCCCTATAAATCGTTTTTATTTTCTCCCCCTGTCATCATGCCTTGAATATCCCGATGATTCTAGGGGCTTTTATGCTTTGTCATACACTTGTCCTGCAATCACTTACCATTACTTTCTTTGTAGTTTGTCTTACCTTCTCTCACATTGATTTTTGTCGATCATATTCCGTTTCGTCGGGCGTTTTCGTCGGGTCATTTCGTCGGGCGTTGAGCAATCTCCAGCTTAGTCTCAGCCTCCACGACTCGTCGGGCTAATCCGTGTGACTGAGCCTGTGACTCGGCAAGCTCTCGTTCTAATTGCTGTGCAAATTTAACTGGAACTGCGGACACCATAAATGGACGCTCTCCGTAGAGTTCGATTGCGGCATCCGTGCGTGGTGTGTTTGGGGTCATATTCTTATTGAATCCGCTATCGTCATTCTTATTGGATTCGGTTGCAGTATTTGCATTGGAGTCGGCGCATGTGGTTGCGAGGATTTTCATAGACTACGAGTAGATGACATCCGCGAAATAGGCATATTAGTTTATTTATGAATAGGCGCATATTATTTTTGTTTTAACTTCTGGATCTCGTCGCGGAGGTAGCGGAGGCACCCCAAGTTTGACCATTGTGCGAGCGGGGAATTGGCGTGTTTCTCAATCACATCCAGCGGCATCTCCTCCTGTTTTGGCAACGGGCGGCGGGTTCGGCGGCAAAAAGCCTCATCTCCACGGCCTCCCATGTGAAATCCATACTCTTCTCCGCAAATTCGACATTTGTCAGAATACGCAGGTTTGTCGAAAGTGAATTGGCCGTTCACCCTTTCCTCGTCAGGGCCAAGCTCTCGCCATTCGGTGTCCTTTTGAGAAGGACAGGTTTCGGTGGATGTGTCCTTTTCAGAGGGTTCCTTGCAATCGCAATGGCTGAACTTGTGCGTGGTGTTGGAACAAGTCGGGTTAGCTGGTTCCTCTGGCGCGGTGGAAAGTGCGTCACGGAGGCGATAAATTACAGAGGCGGTCGGTTCTGCTTCTTTCCAGAGTGGCGTTTCCCATCGGTCGATAACCGCTTGTGCGGCGGATTTTATCCTCTTAATCTCCTCCATAAGCCTTGCGATCTCTTTCTCCTGTTCGATATAGGCCTGTTTGCATTTCTGCGCCTTGGAAGCCTCGTCGCGGTAGTGCTGATGCCAGTTTTTAGCTTCCTCACGTATCCTTGCGGCCTCGTTGGTTTTCTCTGCGAGTTCGCGTTCTGCAATCTCGCATCGCTTTTCGATTTTATCGCGTAGCATAATTTCTCGGGTCGCCTCTCCCTTCATTTTCTCAAGATCTTTACGTAGCCTTACGACCTCGTTGTCGGGTGTCTGTGGTTGGTTCATTCTGTCTCTTCCCATTGTCCGATGGTGCGGAGGAAAGCCTCGGCACGTTGCGCGGCGGTGGCGCAAACACGAGGTTCACCGTCACACACCCGAGGGAGGTTGATAAGGTAAAGACCAAAGCCTCCTCGCATGAGGTGATTTTCTCCCCGATCAAGCACCTTCTCCGCCTCGTGCATGGCGTTGAGGTCGCCGTGGTAGTTGGGAAGCTCGTCTTCATAGTAGTATGGTCGTAAGCAGGATGTGCGGTATTCACCGTTGGGGGCTGTCCAGCCATACATTCCGCCGTCTCCGAGCTCGTGTTCAATCCACCCGCAGGCGATGGCGATTCGTTTATTGATTTCGTTCGGTGTCATTTTGTTAGTTGGTTGAGTTGTGAGCGGAGATCGTTGACGATTGACTCGCTCCAGTCGATTCGATCAATCGCCATCTCGCAAAGCTCTCGGAGCTTCTGGTTTTCGGATTTGGCGTCTTTCAAGTAGTCCTGCAAGTAGTCGATGGCCATATTTTCAGGCCACCGCCCCTTTAATTCAGCAAGCTCCTTCTCAGCCTTCTGACGCGCCTCGCGCGCGCGGCAAAGGTGCGTTCTACCGTCTTCATCGCGTTGGGTAGTGTCGGCTTTGCAAGTCCAATACGCACTCAACGGGCTTGTTCTTGGTGATCCGCAATGTGGGCATTTGTCGGCGTTCATATTATTATTGAATGTGGTGTTGATGTTTTTATTGGTTGTGAGGTCTTTTACTGGTGAGTAAACTTGCGGTGTTTCAGTAAACTAGGATGGTTTATTGTTCGGGTTGTGGTTTAGTAGATTGTAGTAGCGATCCATGATCTCTCGGACTTCGGCTTCGGTCGGGTAGTCTCGGCGTGACCACTCGTAAAACTCTTGGATGAGTTCTTGGAGGCAGATGTTTTCTGTGTGGAGCTTGTCGATTTCAGCTTGTGCATTTTTACAGGTTTCTAGGTGAGCTTTCCTCGCCTTCTTCCAGCCCTCGTGAAGTCCTTTAATTAAGTCTTCTGCTTCTTTCATGAGACCTGTCAGCCTCTCGACCTCTGCCTTGAGATTACATTTAGGAGCTGGTTCCATTACATTTCCTATGCACTTGTCAGGATGTGATGATTTATTTGTCATCTTTTTGTGTGTTCTTTGTGTTTGTTGAGTTATTTGTCATTTCCTCTATTAATTTTTGAAGCATTGATTTGCTGATTCGTGAGTCGTTCCACCCATTGCGTGTCCATTCGTCATCTGAATCTCCTTCATGGAAATCTTCGATGTCTGCAAGCAGCACCCCAGCAATTGAAACTGCTCTAGTAAGCTGTCCTTGAAGCCTCTCGACCTCGGCCTCTGCTTTCTTTGCTCGCTCGGTCATCTCGCACAAAGGGGATCGACATTCTTGCCCATGTGGGCGGTAGTAAGGCTCGCAGTCGCATTCCCCACAATGAGGACAGGCATCAGTTCGTGGTGTGTTGGTGTTCATTTCCAGAAGTAGCGGATTAATGCTGCGAGGATGAAGGCTAAGAAGATCAAAGGGATGGGGTTCATATTGTTGTCCTTTTGATTGTATCAAGTTCCATTCGTAGGTATTCTTGGAGGCAGACATTTTCGGTGTGGAGTTTATCAATTTCAGTCTGAGCATTCTTACAGGTTTCTAGGTGAGCTTTCCTCGCCTTCTTCCAGCCCTCGTGAAGTCCTTTAATTAAGTCTTCTGCTTCTTTCATGCGACCTGTCAGCCTCTCGACCTCGGCCTGTGATTTCTGCCAGCCAGCATGTCCTCGCCTAATGAGGTCTTCTGCTTCCGCGAGACGCGCCTCGGCTTCAATTCTCCGTTGATCGGCCTTGTCAGCTACGGTTTTCCAGACGGCCTCGGACTCTTGTGCTTCGATGAGTTGAGCGTGAGCCTTAGCTAAGACCTTCACCCCCTCCTTAAATGACTCGTCAAATTGCCTGAGAGTCGCCTGCTGTTCTCTGGCGATCTCCAGTATAACGTCAGGATCTGGCTCGTGTAGCTTGAGAATGTCTTTTGCTAATTCTTTGTAGTTCATAATTTTAATTGGGTGTGTTTATTTAAATTCTTTTGCGAAAAGATCAGAGTACGATGGATTATAACTTTTTAATAAATAGACAGCGTGTTTCAACTTTTCCTCCAGCCTCTCGACCTCGGACTCTAGCTTACCCTCCCGATCTTCAGCCTCATGCGCCTTGCTTTTCCAGAAGTCGACCTCGGCTTCTGCTTTCACGGCTTGTTCTCGCATCCAGCATAGATTGTCCCTAACCAAAGACGCTGGCTCACAAAGACTGTCTTTGCAATAAGGACAGGCATCGGTTCGTGGTGTGTCGGATTTCATTTTATAAATAATGGATTTTTAGGGTTTCTTTCTAGGCAAGCGGCTTGCCATTCCATAAGTCGGTCAATATCAGCGCAGTTCGCTTTGCACTTTGGGCATATAGGATCTTGAAGCCTTTGCTCTGGCTTATTGGCTCTCCGTCCTTTACCGCCACAACTAACGCAAATGTATCGTCGTGATGGAAGCGGTTCGTCGGCATCTGTTCTGGGTGTGTCGGATTTCATTTAACCTCCTCCTTGTCGTGTTCCTCTTTAGCTATCTTCCATGCCGCTTGCATTGCAGTCTGCGCTCTCTTGTTACGCTCCTCATCATCTCCTGTTTTCTGGAATGGATTGATCGTGAAGATGCCTCGCTTGGCAAAGAACTTATCGCAAGCAACACTCACAGTATGAGACAGGTTGGTAAGGTAGTCCTCGTAGTCATCCCCCTTGGTATCAATGTGGACGAACTTGTTATGAGGAACGTAGTTGACGAACTTGATTCCCTTCTTCATGAGAGTGAATGGAGGAGGGCTTCACAACGGCACAGGAGACAATCCTCCTTGTCTTGCTCTTCGGGTGTTCCATGATCCACGCCGCTTGTCCTTGCCACCGCTGATAGAACCACATAAGCGTCACCAAGTAGCTCCCACATTTCGGGAGCCTTGGCGAATAGCTTGGCGAACTTCAAGCTCTCCCCAATAAACACGCTCTCGTCCATTGTCATCACGCAACGATCATTAGCGTCTACTACGCTATCATCCTGTGCCCTGAGTGGGAACTGCATGGGTACTCGTACTGACTCTTCATCTACTCCTGCTGGTATAATAATGCTCATAATTAGTTGTTTGTATTGTGTTAACTGCTTGTTGTTTTATTCGGTGTATTTTTTGATAAGTGAATCAATCTCGTCGGCGATGTCTTTCGTCTTACCGAAAGAGTTCATCATGCGGATGTCCTTGATCACATCTAGAAGAGTGAAAAACTCCTGCTCCTGTGCCTCAAGCCTTTTCTCAAGGGAGGCAATTTTCTTTTCTAGGCTTTCCATGTATTCGTCGTTGTTGTTCATGCTTTTGGGTTGTTGTCTTGTTGGGCTATCTCTCGTTTCGTGATTTGGATTGCGATGTTGTAGAAGTATAGGTTGAACTTTTCTTGATCCTTGCGGAATAGGTCTGCTAGTTCCTCAAGCTGGACTCTGCGAACATGATGTCCGTAGAGCCACAGCCCTAGCACATACGATGCTACCAATCCAATACATCCTATAGCGATAACAAATGTGTTCATTTTTCAAGGATGATAATTGGGGCTACAGGAGTACGATCCTGCCAAACAGAATCGTAGTAATGACGCATCATGGAGCTGTATGCGGTTTCAATTGCTGGCTCCCTGTTGTCAATCACGATCACTCGTGAATCACTCAGGTATGGTCGTGACTCTCCACTCTCCAAGAGTTCATTAGGAATGTCGTATGCCGACACGCTTGCTGTGATTGCGGCGAGGGCCGCCATGTATTTTATGTTTTTCATTTTGTAATGCGGCTGGTTGATCCGCTTGAAACCATTCAATCAGTTTTTGAATTTCGATCAAGAATTATTTTCAATTATTTTCATGCCTTCTGGAGCCGCATAAACACTAGCTCAAAAGGAAACCCCCACCCAGAACATGACAACTGGATGGGGGCTATGCGACCAACAACTACCGACAATTTTTAGAAGTTGATGTCGTCGTCTTCGTCAACTTTCTGGGGCTGGTATCCGTTTCCCTTGGCCTTGTTGTGGCTGTCAACTCCTTTTTTATATGGAGGCTTGACTTCAAATGAAAGAAACGCATCTCCAGCCTTGGAGGTTTTCTCCCATACGCTAATCTCAAAATCCTTGCCTTCTACATTGAGAGGGCCAGCCCATTTAGGAGCTTTTGGATTTGCATTGTCTTTGCGGAAAGCCGCACCCTTATTGGTATTATCAAATTGCATTTGCTTTTGTTGTTTGTGGTTAGCGTTCGTCAAATCGTAGATACTCAGATCGGAACGTAAGAGGTATACTAGCACGAGGACAAGCCCTAGCAAGCTTTATGTTTAAGAACCAACTGCTCTGGTCTTGTTCATCCTGAGAGATTGTCAAGAACAAATCGGCATCATGTTCGATAGCCCTTGACTCTCGTGAGGCTCCATCAGAATTAAGCTGAGTAAGAGCTATGATCACAATGCCTAGCTCCTTGGCTAGTGTTTTAAGCGTCCTAGAAGCCTCTGCAACCTGTCTTTCCCTGCTGTCCTTGGTGTTGGTAGGCTCAAGCAATTGAATGTAGTCCACGACCACCAGCTTGACTTTGTGGACGGCAACCATACGTCTTACAGCCGCCCTCAACTGGAGGCAGTTTAGGCTACTCTCGTCCCGAATCCAGATTGGTAGCTTGGCAATCTGATTAACGCCCTGACGGATCTTTGTCATGAGTTGCTTATCCACGTCCCCCTCCCTTGTGAGGAGTGATAGGTCAGCTCCAGACTTGGAAGCTATCAAACGATCCATAAGCTCTCCCTTGCTCATCTCAAGAGAAATGATGCCAACTGGATTATTGCCTACATCAGCCGTTCTCATAGCCATGTTCAATGCCATAGCAGTCTTACCTCCCTTGGTCGGCGCACCTATGACGATAAGCTGACCATTGCGAAAGCCTCCTGTGATTTCATCAAGTGGTCTAAAGCCGCTGGTAATACCGATCAGCTTCCCCTTGTTCTTGATCATCGCCTCATACTCGTTGACACGCTCTATTGCAACCTCCTTCACGCTCTCAATGCGAGACGTTGTTTCTGAATCGGCGGCAACCGCAATAAGTGCCTTCTGTACGATCTCGCTTAACTCTCCTGCGGAGGCTGGGTCATTGGCACTAGCAATAATCCTTTCGGCGGCGGCAATGGCAAGCCTAGAGGTATGCTTATGCTTTAGGATTTCCACGTAGCCCTCCCAGTTACTCACAACGCATGGAGCGATGAAGCATTCAGTTACGAATGCCGCACCACCAGATAGCTCCAGAGTGCCAGCATTGCTCATATGCTCAGTAATGGTGACTAGATCGCAACCCTGTCCTTCCTTCCAAAGCTCAATGGCTGAGTTGAATATTCGCTTATGTGCAGGATGGAAGAATAGCTTTTCGCTAATCTGATCAGCCGCTTCATTGATGATACTAGGACGCTGTAGGATTGCTGAGATGAATGCTTTCTCAGCATCGCACGATTGAGGTGATGTCATGTTGTTGTTGGTTGCTTACTTCTTGGTTTTCTTTTCCTTCTTGGGCTTCTCTTCCTTCAATGCCCACCATACTAATACTTGTTGCTTAAACGTGTTCCAGTAGTTGGATAGGTCATCCTTCCATACCACTTCAAAGTCGCCTTCCTCTTCCTTACCAATACGGACGATGGCATGAGATTTGATTTCATTGTATGGACTTGCAACCATTTGTGGATTGTTGCAATTGAAAAGTTGAGCGTATCCAGCGCATTGCCGCCAATAGCTTTCACTAATCTTTTTGCTGGTCTTGAAATCAATCAAAACAAACTCTCCGTTTTCTCGTTCTGCAATCAGATCAATCGTGCCTCCATACTTGTAAGTCTCATTTACAAGTTGGATTTCCGTATAGACCTTGCGAAGTTTTTGCTCCTCCCACCAATCGACAAACTTGTTGTAGCAAATCAACGCACGATCAATGTCTTGCGTTGAGTAATCTTCCAGATCTGCCACTTGTCCGTTGAGGTAGCATTCAATAAGGAAGTGGGCAATCGTGCCAATGTCGGCGGCATTGTCCCTCTCCTTGCGATAGTCCTTTCCCTTCCTGCCTAGATCCCATGCCCAATGGATTAGACCACCAGCGTCCTCTCCGATCTTGCAGATGGTAGAGCCACCGCTTACTTGTGTGCCGTCTGCCAGAAAGTATTTCTGGTGAGGGGCGTTTCGTACCAATTTTGTTTTTTCCATCAGCTAGCGATAGTCAGACTCCAATTCATTGTCGAGAACAAATTCATCCCAATCATCAGAATTTGAGGATTGACTTCCTGTGGCATCTCCGAATCCGTTTTGTAGGACAAATAACTCAGTAAGGAGAGCAAGTGCATCTGCCCTATCTGGCGATCCTCCCTTGGTTCTCTTCTTCAAGTCCTTCTTGCTTTCCAGTAATGTGCGTTCATTCCGCAGGGAATAGATTCTAGCACAAAGCTCTCGTGCCGTCTGATCATCCAAACCTCTCATTCTGCCACTCATAATGATCACTTTGATCTGCCCCCAAAGTTGAGTTACCCGATTGGCATAGACTTGCTTTGCAGGACGCTCATCCTCCACGCTAATTGGCGAATCCGTAGCCGCACCTCCAAAGCTCACTCGCACAAATCCAGACTGCCACCGCTGGGAGATGATGTCGGCAATACCAGCACCAGCCCCAGTTGCGTCAAGAGCAAAGTTCTCTGGTTGCACATTATGCTTCTTCAGTAACTCAATCGTCTGATCGGCTACTTGGTAAAATAGCGGATAGTTGGGATCATCCATGAGTTGAAGCTTGATAGTTTCAGTAAGGTTGATAGCGAGGTTGCCATCCGTTGCCTTACCCACTTTGGCAAATCGCAAGATACAATCATCTCCCTCAGTCGTGAATGCAGGGTCTAGTGCCGCTAGTGTTTTGAGATCACCTCCTGTCCACACCACCTTATCTCTGGCACATCCCTCCGTAATCATGGCTGAATCCACCATTGTATTTCTGGCTCCAGACTTACTCCACATTCCCCTGCAATAGCTATTCCACTCCAGACTCCCTTCGCCAAAGTTCTTGCGGATTGTGTCTACGTTGTCTTGCCCGAATAGATAGGGATAGAGAAGCCTTCCAGCCTTAATGTTCGGAGACTTGAGTCCATCAAACCTCACGCAAATACCTGACTTGGTTTCCCAATGCTCATCGTCATCTCCAATGCTTCCCCATCCCATTTTCGGTTCACAGAATAACCCATGAGGATCAAACATACTAGAGGCGTTAGCGATGGCAATGAAGTGGTAGAAGTCCGTACCAACTGCCAAGTTTGCTCGTGCAGAGAATACCGCTGGATTCGTCTGTGCGGCCTCGTCAACCATGATTAGCATTCTAGGTAGGTGAACACCCTGCAACTTACCCACGGCTTGCTCTACAGCCCCAGAATCGACGGCAAGGGCGGTTATAGCCGACCTATCATCACCCTTGGTGAATTGGATCTTGGTTTGGGAATCCACTACGTTCAACCCGAACAATGGAACGCAGGGTCTAGTGAACTTCATCATCTCAGCCCAGATACGCCCCCTGAGTGATGGGACAGTCGTACTTGTTAAAGCCACACGAGTTCCCATTGGTTTAGCTAGATACTCAACCAGAGATAGCAAAGTGAATGTGAATGTCTTACCAGCGGCGGCACATCCAGTAACTCCGATTTCGTCGTAGTGTGTCCATGCCCATAACGCCAACTCATTCCAGTTATTCCAGCTTTTAATCACATCGGGCCAAAGCATATGAATGCAATGCTTGATATGCTGACCCCTGCTAATCCCCGTAATGCGAGAAGGGTCTTTATCCGCAACCATCAAAAGCTCTATCTCAAGCTGAGTGATGTTCGGGAACTTGCTAAAGTCTATGCCGTATGTTTGGAGCTTCATAAAGTTAGAGGGAGGATGCTTTTAAACACCCTCCCCCTGTCTCAACCCAAGACAAATTATCGAAGCTGACTACGGATTGACTCCATTATGGACTTAGGCTTGCCCCTAACTTCTCCATCATCACTATCAGACGATCCCTTGCTAATGCGAGGCTGGACGGCAATGTCTTCTTTAGCCCTGCTCTTATACTTAGCAAGCTCTGCCTTAAGCTTGTCATTCTCGGCAACTGCCTCACGAGCAATCACGGCAAGGAATGGAGCCACAGTCATTTCATTCTGGGTTGCGTTCCCATGAATGATTGCCCTAGCCGCTTCAATCCTCTGCTTAACTAGCTTGTCGTTATCGTCATCCCCTGTCATACGGAAGAAGTCACTCTTCTGGGCTAGGTGATTAGTCATACGCTCAAAGTTCGTATTGACCTCCTCAACGATCTTAATGTTCTGCTGTTGCTCGGCTTGGTTAATCTCGTTGGCTGTAGCACGATAGTTTTCTAACGCACCCTCCAAAGCTCCACGCTTGCTATCAGCATCATTGACAAGAGACAGGAATTGCCCTGCCGCCGCACCACCACCAAAGGACTCATCAATGAAGTCGATACGCTCCCTACCCCTGAGAGAAAGTGCCTTCTCAGCAATGGACTCATCATCAGCAAACTCCTTGGCAAATGCCTTGGCGTTATCAACGGATGAAGCAAATGGAGCTTCGTACTTCTCCTTGAACTTAGGGGAACGCTCAAAGGCTGTACGCTCAAGCTCTGCCTCTAGCTTCTCCAGCTTCTCACGATAAGTAAGAACCTCAGTATCCTTTGCCTTAAGCGACTCCTCATAGGCTTCAGCCTTCTTGCGGAGTTCAGCAATGTTCTCCTCCTTGGTTTTCTTCTTAGGAGCCTCCACAGGCTCAATGTCCTTGGAGAGATCAAGGTCTGAAATATCAAAGCTATCAGTAACTTTCTCCTCCTCAACAGCCTTAACCTCCTTGGTCTTCTTGGACTTCTTTTCAGTGGGCTCAGTAGTGCCACCTTCCATCTGCTTGAGATAGTCGTTGGCATCCTGCTCGGCTACATAGTCGAGGTCTGTAGGGATTATGCCATCTGGAAGATCTTCAAGACTCTTGATGTCGATCTTCTTAATGTCTGGTTTCTTATTCAGTTGTCGGGAAATTTGACTCTCCCATGACTCTGTGTTTGGCTCTGGCGTGGACGCAATAACGGGATCAGCCGCTTGCGTTTGGTTTGGTATGTGTTCTTCTGACATAAATTAAAACTCTCCTGTGTAGCTAGGTTGAACTTCTTCAATCTCCTCTGGGATAATTGATAGGTTATGAAGGTCTGTAATGATAGATGCCCTTCCTGCATCGAACCCAAACAACACGGCGGCGTTATCTGCGATCTTGGTTAGAGCATTAGTATTACCCAATGTCTTAGCCGCAGTTAAACTATCTGTTAACTCAAGTGCCGCTTTCAATACAGGCAATTGCAGGATCTTTTTTAGCTCTACAGCTAGGGTCACATCAGCCCTCCATTGTTCAAATGTCATTTTGGATTTCTTTAGCTTCTTCGTCTCTGATCGAATGAATTAGGTTTTTTAGTGTTAATGCTAGTTCGGATTCTTTTCCGTGAAACGTGCGAAAGTATAAGTATCGCTCGTATATGAGAGCAACTATCTGCTCCCTCATTTCTTGCCGCCCCAATTCAAAGGGGTTTGTTGTCATTTGTTTTTTGGGTTATTTTAGCTCTGGCGGTTTGGTCGGGGATTCCCCCTCTTCTGCCCAAACACTCTTACCAGATTTTAAACGCTCCTGTGCGTGTCGTTCCGCCTTGTCCCTAATAGATTTAAATAAATTAGGATCAGCATTTTGAATTTTATCCTCTGGAGTATTAAGTAAATAATAGACTTCGTTTCTTGCAAGAGTCGGAACCATTGTAGGGATTTGCATTTCCCCTTTTCCGAAATCTAGACCAATAGAAATTTCTGAGGAAACACCTCCATCTGGACGCAGGAGTGGGCCAAGGAACCCAAGACCTTTTTTTGTTCCATCTAGTCTAAAATCTTTTGGATTTGGATTATTTGGATCTGGCCTCCAATTAGAGAACTGAAGAGGCTTAATCTGCTCCTTAACCACCTCCAACATTCCTTTTGGTTCGTTTGGCATATTACTGGTTTTTATTCTGTTCGTATTGTTGTGCGATCTTTAGTTTGTCAATCATAAGCCTCTGAGCCGTTTTGCGGTCTTGCAACTGCATCTGGTGTTGGGCTTTTGCTTGCTTGATCTGAGAGTCATTCTGGAATTTTAACCTGTCAAGTTCTATTTTATTCATAGCAATCATAACCTGTGGGTCTTGCTGTCCACCCTGCTGTTCCATTGCCTGTTGCTGTGCCTCCATCTCCTTCTGCTGGAGATCTTCTGCCATCTTAGATAGCTGGTCAGCAATCTTCATAAGCTCACTCGTCTGCTCATTCATGCTATCAAACTGATCTTGACGAGTTGGATCTGTCTCAAGGAATTGGAGATGCCCAAGCAAGTGAGGAAGCAGGGCTTGCATAGACTGATTAGCTTGTCTTGGATCTACTTGCTGATCCTGCACCGCTTGGACAATTCCGCCACCAAACTGAATATGAACAGCAAGGTGAGTAGCGTGATTCTGATCGGGATCAATGAGAACCTGACCTCCCGATTGGAGTGCATTATTCTCAAGAGATGCAATGGATAGGTCGTTGCCATCTGGTCTTACCTCCTCTGGAATGCCGAAAGTTTCAACGCCAGTTTGTCCAGCAATCGCCGCAATGTTGGCATTAATAACACGCTTACGATTAGATTCTGGGAGTTGTGGAAGGTACTGACCAATAAGCCCCATTGCCTGTAGTCTTGCCGAAGCTGAACCCTGACCAATGGAACGAGTGGCCTTAATGGAATCCATGTCTAGCAATGCCCCTGCTGGAACACCCCTATCCATACAAGCCTTCTGGAACCTAAGTGCCTCCTTGCCTCCATGATCCTCTTCAATAAGATTAGGATTGGATGCCCTTCGGTACACTTCAGTATAGTGAACGTCAAGTGCTTGCAAGTAGATCTCTGCACGAGTGTTGGTGAGGCGGCTCTTCTCGCCCATCTCAAGCTCAACTTCTCTCGCTCCCTTCCTGCTACCACCATTCACTACGGATGGCATGAAGCTACCAATGTCATCAGACTCTTGGGCATTAAAGAACTGAGCGACTTGCATGGAAGCCGCAAGGTTTGTAGAAACATTCTGCTGAACCAGTTCAAGGCCAGACGGAAGAATCCTCCAAGGGCCGATCTGAACGCTCTTCATCTTCTCGGCATCAGCGGCAGAGCTTGCTCGGAACATGGTCGTGCCACCTACAATGGCATTCTCCATGAGGGAGTTATTCATGCGGTTCATTGCTTCCGCATA
>Ga0247723_1001439_pt1 | contig 13938 bp, 22 predicted proteins | sample MSEWelMarce5H_FC_FD_189079 | JGI IMG/M metagenome (GOLD analysis project Ga0247723, IMG submission 189079) | Subsurface sediment microbial communities from gas well in West Virginia, United States - MSEEL Well Study Marcellus 5H_FC | ecosystem: Environmental > Terrestrial > Deep subsurface >...
GTGCTCGACTTTGCCGGTGTGGTCGAGTCGCATGGCCCGATCACCAATGTGCAGCCTCCAAAGAAGGGTGGCGATGGGAATGGCGAGGCACCAGTCAAGGTGTGCGATCACTGCGGTGAGCTGGTGCACATCTCGGTGATGGTTTGCCCTTCATGCGGTGAGCAGTTTCCCGAGCCAGTAAAAAAATCGATGGTGCTGCGCAACGACGACATCATGGGTCTGGATGGCCAAGAGTTGGAGGTGACGAGCTGGACATGGCGCAAACACATCAGCAAGGCCTCTGGCATCGAGATGCTGGCCGTGACCTACTACGGTGGCCTGAGCGACACACCAATCACCGAGTACTTGCCAATCATGCATGAAGGCTATGCCGGTCAGCGTGCAATGAGCCAGCTGCTGAGTATTGCCAACAGCGCCAGCATCGTGCCTGGTGGTCTGAATGTGAAAACGATGGAGGACATGGTGCAGAACATGAACAATGCCACGCCACCAGAGTGGATCGAGTATCGCAAGGATGGGAAATTTTTTAGGGTAATGAAAAGGAGCTGGGAATGACAGTTGAAGAACAAATGAACAGAATGCACAAACTCAAGATTTGTGATGTGTGCAGTCGAGAGGCTGACCCGATGGGTGGTGTCAATGTGCGCACCAAGTGGCATTGCGCTCGGTGCTGGGTGAAGCTGATGCAGCGGGGTAGCAAGTCATGAGCCGACCACCAGAGCCACAATTCTTGGTTGACTACCGCGAGTGGATCAAGGCAGGCCCACCCAAGTGCTGCCACACCTGCGAGATGTACGGCAACGATGGCCTGTGCACCGAGTTCTTTATGACACCGCCAGCTGAGTTTGCTTCCGAGGTGGATGCCTGCCCTAAGTGGGAGCCAGAATGTCCGTTCTAGGCCGTATCCCCACCGAGCACGAGGAGCAGCGCGAGCTGGTGCGCTGGTTTCGCCAGACTTGGCCAGGCGTGCGCATTTTTGCCATTCCCAATGGTGGCGCTCGCAGTCCTGCCACCGCTGGCCGCTTGAAGGCCGAAGGCGTTTCTTCTGGCGTGCCTGATCTGTTCATTCCTGCTTGGGGGCTTTGGGTCGAGATGAAGCGCACCAAGGGTGGCAGCCTAAGTGCCGAGCAGAAAGACTGGATTGCATATCTTGAAAGTGTGAGATTCTGTTGTATAGTGGGAAAAGGTGCTGATGATGCCAAGGGCAAACTTCAGGCCTTTTTCAACCAACACAAGGACAATTTATGAACAACATTCACAAGCATGCTTTGATGGAGTTTCGCGCAGCTGGCTGGCTTGACGACGATGGCAAGTATTACGACGAGATGCAAGAAGCAATTTGCAAGCACGTGTTAAAGCTGCTGGACGTATTTGCTGATGAGGGCCATTCTGGAAGTTCTGCTCCTTACGCAGTGAACGTGTTCAGAAAGCTGGCGATGTACTTGCCCTTGGTTCCGCTGACAGGTGAGGACTGGGAATGGCATGAGGCCAGTGAAGGCGTTTTTCAAAACAAACGTTGCAGCCGTGTCTTTAAACAGGCTGATCGCTTTGATGGCCAAGCCTATGACATAGACGGTATTGTTTTTTACGATTGGCATACCGATAAAGAGACTGGCGAGAAGCACAAGTCCTACTACACCGATCGCGAAAGCATGGTGCCAGTCACATTTCCTTACACCCCAGCGACAGAATATGTCGAGCGTCCATCGGAGGCATCATGACCACCTCAAAAATCAAAGATCGATACATGACCATTCGGTTGCCTGCCGACATCGAGCGTGAGCTGCGCAAGATGGCCGAGCGCAACACGCGCACTCTGGCCGCGCAGATTCTGCACTGCGTCAAGATGGAGATGGAGCGCCAGCAAGCACAGGAGGTCAAGTGATAAAAAAGCAGATTCACATCAGCATTGAAACGCTGATGCACAAGTGGCCAGTGTTTGGCATTGGCTTTGCAAATGGCGAGTTTTTTTTGTCTTTGTGGTTGGTGGATGTTCGCATGTGGAGAGGTTACTGATGTTCAAGATTCCTGAAAAATACCGTGTGCGCGAGGGCAAGATGGCCAGCGACGAATCTTTTGGCAACAATGGCATGTTCATCGTGCCTTTGAAGCACCAGCAGAAATTGCTGATTCTGGCCACTGATGGTGCAGGCTGGGAGCATGTCAGCGTCTCTCGACGCGATCGATGCCCAACTTGGGACGAGATGTGCCAGGTCAAAGAGATGTTTTGGGATGATGATGACTGCGTCATCCAGTACCATCCACCCAAGAGCGAGTGGGTTAACAACCACCCGCGCTGCCTGCATCTTTGGAGACGTATTGGCATGGAGATTCCACGGCCTAATCCGATTCTTGTTGGTTTCAGGGATGCTGGGGTGCTTGCGTGAAAAAACGCAAGCCACAGCCAAGGCCAAGGCACTACACCATCCTCGACGAGATGATGGCCAGTCCAACTGAGCCATTGCCTGTTGCACACCGCACGCACCAGCTCACCATGATGTATGGTGGCTTAAATGCAATGGAGACAGCGCCAACGCCCAGCATGGACGACTGGCGTGTGGTTTCCGATGCGGTCAACCTCATGGAGACATTGGTGCTCGAAATGAAGGTCTGTGAAGATTCAGGTGGATTGCTGATGGATGCCATCACCGCTTTGGCGCTCGCTGGCAAGCGAAACAGGGCTGGTGGCACCATTCGTATGGATGGGGCAGGAATTCAGGCTGTACGCTCGATTCTGAGCGACTATGCCGAGCTTCTGAACATGTTGCCTGCTCGCACCATGTACCGATGCCACCGATTGACCGAAAAACGCCTGCATGATCTGCTCGATGGCAAGCGCAGACCGCATGATGTGGAGATAACCTCAATATAATGGTTTATCCCTAGTTGCATTGATTGTGGGATTTTGTGGTAAGATGTGACCACATTAACCAACCAGCAAGGAGCTGATCGTGAAAAACTCAAACTTTCAAACACCACGTAATTTTGCAGATTGCACATGGGTGCAGGGATATGGCCGCGAGGAGCCACTCTGGGAGCGTGTGGCAGGCTATGTGCTAGCCTTTGCCATTGGCGCTGGCTTGGCTTGCCTCTTGGTTGCATGGTGGTCATCTTGAACTGCTGCGACGAATACGGAAATTGCAGACAGGGCCGTGACTGCCCTGTGCGCATTGCTCGTACTTCCCAACCTTTGTTTTCAAAGCGCCTTCTTAGGCGCTTTTCTTATTGGCTGTTGATCGCAGTTTTAAGCCTGCTTTGGATGGCTTTTGTGGCGATTGTGGTGGTCACTTATGCGTAAGGTCTGGTGCCAGCCTTGTCGATGATCAAAGCCTGCTTGCGTGGGCTGGTGTCATCGCTGTTTGGCACGCTGATGTGGGTCCAACGATCAAACTCTCGAATGATCTGGTCATAGCCAATTCCGCTGTCCACGATCTTGCGCACCACCTCGTCTGGTGTCATGCCTGGCACTCGAAAGTCACAAGCGCAGCCGGTCCGATGCTGAGACGAGTCTTTTGAACCAACTGCATCGTTGACCTTCTTTGTGCGCAGGCCTGAGCTGATCATGATCGGCTTGCCACCCAGCACCACCTTCACCTGCTCTAGAAAGTCTGCCAGACGCGTCAGATTGGCCAGCTCGGTGTCATTGGGACTGTTGTCCCAGCCATTGCGTTCTGCGGTCTCGCTGGCTGTCAGTTCTTCCAGCGTGAAATGTGGTGTCAAGTTCACTTCTTGCTCCTCATGTCTGCGAGTTTCTCAACGGTGCGGCCACCAAAGTAGGCCAAGAAAATGATCTGTCCCCACTGGCCAAGCAGCTGGACGTAGGATTCCTGAGCGTTGTAGCCAAAGGCTGACATGGCTGTGAAGATAAAATAGGCCAAGAAGATGGCTATCAGGGCCATAGGGCGAATATTTTTAGACAGCCAAGAGTCTGACCCCATGTCTGCTGTCCAGCGGTCTGTGGTGTTCTGTTGCTCAACCTCAAACAGCTTGGTGTCGTTGGCCATCTTTGCCAGCTCACCTTCTTGCGCAAGTTTAGCCAGCTCCAGTTGCGCTTTGGCCTTGGCCTCTGGGTCAGGAATTAATTTGTCGATGAGCTTTCCGCCCACGTTCAGAAGTGCGTCGAGTGCGATCATTGTTTGCTCCTTGAAAGCATGGTTGCTGCAATTTCCATCATGGTTCTTGTCACCTGAATGTCGGCTGGCTCATTATCCCAGCCCACAGTAATTTGGCCAACAAACCGACTTGGGTCAGGTGGGATGCTAATTCGGCAAGTGTAGGTGACACCCTTGGCGATGTACCACAAGCCCATCTCGGATTGTGCTGATTTGTATTCGCCACAAGGAATCTCGCTGGCCATCAGCTTGACCACATCAGCGTTGTTGGCTGCGTTCTGGGTAAACAGACCAACATCGAGGCCATCGTTTATTTTGTCCCTACCCTCTTTGGTGTAAGCGCGATACAGCACTCGGGTTCCAAACATAGGGTTTACTTTGAACACGGCCACAATGGTGGCATTGGTGGTTTTGAACAAGTGCGCAGCAGCGTCTTCCACTCTGTCCTCAACTATGCTTGGCATTCTTTTGGACTCTTTGTACGCTCCCATCAGCAGCTCTTGGTTCTGCCAGACAAAGTAACCAGCAAACGCAAACACCGCCATCAGTATCAGCGCAAACAGCTTGAATGGGCTGTCCACATAGGACAGCACCTTGCTCAATATATCTGATGGCTTTTCGTCACTCATAGTCCAAACATCCCAAGTATCTTATTTACAACCTTGTCGGCCAATTCATCAGGCAGGAAGCGCAGCAGTCCAAGCACCCACCAAACCACGCACAGGCGCACGAAGATTTTGAGGAATTGGTCAAATTGCTTCTGGTATTCATTCATCGCCCACAGCGCGTTTTGGCGCATAGTTCAGCAACCTCATTGATGCCCCAACCAATTGCGCCAATGAGCAGAACTATCACGACAATCGCGACTGCCCACTCCAGTTGCTCGGCTTCATCTTCTTTGCGCTTTTTTTCGTCAGCCTTGGCTTGACGCGCTAAATGAGCATCTTCAATGTCCATCTGCTGCTGGCGCTCTTTGATCTTCTGCCACACATCAGCGCGGCCAGTGGCTTGGAATAGCATCATCAACTCGGCCTCGAAGCGCTTGGCCTCATCAAGCGCCATCTCGATTTGAAGGGCTGTGCCTAAGTTTGACTTGTTGCCAGAACGCTTGGCTTCCACCATTGCTTTGGTGGCCACGGACTTGGCATCAAACATCTTGGCAATAGACGGAGCCAAACCAGCCAGATCATTTGCGACCTTGCTGGCTTTTTTGACTACGCTGATTGCAGTTTGTAGTCCTGCTAGGGCTGTAATTGGATCGATCATTTTCGCTCTACCTTTTTCCACTCAAGGCATACTACTTTGCGATTAAAAACATCACCCGTCCATGCCCAACGAACGCACCGATATTCAGTTGATGAGGCTTGCGATAGCATTAAAGCAATCGCAAGTCCATATTTCAATGTTTCCAATAATTGAGTAAGTAACCAACCACGGCAGATACGCCTGAGACCACGGTCATGCCAAACCAAAGGCCTCCACGACCTTTGTTGGCCAGAGCCACCAGTTCTTCAAGCTGGCGCTCGACCTTGTCCATCTTTTTGTCCATGTCCTGCACTTTTTGCCAGAGCACGCCATACTTGACGAGGTCGATCTCGTTTCCTTCTACTGCCATAACGTCAACCCCCAACATTAGAGGCCTTGGCCTGGTGTGACATAAACCGTGGTCGCGCCAGAGGCTAGACCACTAAAGAATGTGTCGATGTTGAAGCGCAGTATCTCGATGGCACCTGGCAACAGTACGATAGCTGCTGTAGGTGAGCCAGCGGTCGGAGCCACTGCATTGGCTTGAGCCAGTGCAGCTGTGGGGCCAGTGCCCAAGAACACGGTGTTCGAGCCTGCGTTAACGAAGCGATACTGCCCAGCGTTCTGTGGGTTGAACTTCTCAAAGACCGGAGCCTGAACACCAGTGGGAGCTGTGCTTGTGGCAGCAACAACAACGGTGTTGCCGATGGGGTTGAATGCAATTTGGCTGTTACCAGACATATCAGACTCCTTGTGCAGCAGCGGCTGCTTTGTAGGCCGCAATTACTTCAGCAGTGTGCGTTGCCGCACAGATGGCTTGCACACGGGCGTCTTGTCCGCTGTAGTCATCGCCTGGGGCAATAACATGGCGGTGGAATGTGCCGCTGATATGTTTTCCGTCTTCCAAAATAGCCGTCTTGACGCGCACTTGTACGCAGCCATTTTCGATTACTTCGATCAGATCAGTAGAGATTACTTTTTCGAGAGCCATGATATTTTCCTTGTTTCCAGCCTGACAATCCAGTCAGGCATTAAGATTTCCAGTTGACCGAACTGGTACGGTTTAAATATCGCCACCAAAGCAAGCAAATGAAACACTTGCGGTTGCATCTCTTGCAGTAGTTGTGCCTGTTTGAACAATGTTGACAGTAAAGCCATTGACTGTTCTATTGGTTACAAAGCCATAGTCCAAAGCTGCACCCGTTGTAACTGCCACAGAATAATCATCTCTTGCCGCTGCGTTTAAAAATACTACATCGTAAATTCCAGTTGCGGATTTTGTAACGGTATTAATATTAAACGAACTGCTACTGATGCCCCCACCAGTTCCAAAAAGGCAGTTTCCAATACAAGCACCCACATTTGCAATATCTGCTGTGGTGGTTAGATTACGAAGGACAATTCGTTTGAAATCGGTGGATTGAGTGGCGACCATGTACCGGCCACGGATGCTTGACTCGTAACTGCTTTTGAAACCAAAGCCGGGATCGGTTACGACTGTCTCAGTGTATTGACCTGCATTGCGAGTTGGTGTTGAAACGATCCTACCGCCAACAGCAAACGAATCTGTGACCACTTGCGGTGGTAATGCAACAGACCAACCGCCACGCAAGAAGTCTTGCGACAACGGGGGCATTGGTGTTGATGTGTACCCGACAGATGAAACAGTAGATGTGCTATTGCTTGAAGGCGATGCCAAATGCAATGTCTCACCAACAACAAACTCGCCTTGAAACCACAAAAGAACTGTGCTTGTTGCATCTACAGAAATAACAAATCCTGCTGCACCGCTGGTGTTGCCTGAAACTTGGTTGCCCACGCTTGGTAATGTGGGCCAATTGGCAGTGCCAACACCATTTAGCGTGAAAACACGCCGATATGTGTTCTGGCTGACGCCAGCAAAATTAGAATTAGATGAAAAGTTTTTATAGAGCAGTGTGAACCCACTGGCTTGCTCATCTAGGATGTTAAAACTTGCACGTACTGGCTCAACCAACGTCTGTCCGGGGCCGAGATACGCATTTGCACCATCAACATCTTTACGAACATCAATGACTATGCCGGGGTGAAACGCTGCGGTAAAACGCCACTCGTTTACCGCACCGCCAGTTGGATCAGTAGGCCAGCTTGAATTTGCGCTGAAATAAATCAACTCACCAGAGCCAATATCTGACTCAGGGCCTGGCGTTGATAAATCATCATTCGCGTAATACTGCATGTTGCAGTTTTGACGAAATGTCAGCGTTGTCAAATTGAAACGGCAACCAGCGGGAATGTCAACAAGACCGCCAGCAGTAGGAAGTGAGTTCAAAGCCAATTGCACTGCGGCAGTGTTGTTTGTTACCCCATCTGCAACAGCACCAAAGTCAAGCGCATTAGCTGGTGCGCCTGTAATCATCGAGTAAGAAACTTTTGTCAGTGCCATTTTTGTTCCTTAAACAACATAGCTTCCAGAAACAGCGATTCTGGTTGTGTCGGTAAATGCTGCGGCTTGAAGATATGAAAAAGATTGACCGCTTCCAATTTGACCCAAATACATAAAAGCAGAATTATTTTCTACTTGAGAAGAAACTTGGGTGTACAGCACAGTTAAAGTAATCAAACCAACAACGCTTACAGCTAAAGGGCTAAAGTTACTTGCTGTTGCGTTACTTGTAAACGGCAAACCAGCGATAGTTAAAAGACCGGCAGTTGCTGGGTCTTTTGCACTTAACACAATTCGCAAATTAAAATTAACTCGATTGCCAATGCGCGTATAAAAACCTGTTTGGACAGCATATGTTTGCACACCAGCGGTTGTAGCGCCTGCAATTGTTGGTGTAAAAGTTCCTTCTTCATACCAAGTCAGCAACTCACTGGTCATGCCAGGCGCAGCTGTGTTTGCTGAAAAGTCAATGCCTTTTCCTGCTGTTCCAATGACAAGATTGCCACTGACAATAGTTTGGTCGCCTGTGCGTGTTGATGGGAATCCAACTGTTTTTAGCATTGCTTTCTCCTTAGATCAGGAACTCGATCACCGAGGTTAATGGGGGTGCTTGGCTGAATGTCACATTACCGCCAGCGACTGTGTAGGTGTTTTGGTTTTGATATACACCATTGATGAAAATTGCACTTGGTGCAGATGACACTGCAAAAATTGTTTGTATACCATTTCCTGTTGCATTAGATGCAACAAAACCGTTACCAGACAGATTATTGTTCAGTGATGTGTAAACCACACTTCCTTTGCTGTCAAGCACTTGAATGCTGTAGTCACTGGTCACATAGAAACGCGCAGGAGTGCCGTTGCGTGATGGGTAACCATTAAGAGTGCGGATTGGCTGTGGCGCTGCAATGGTGTTGGCTGCATCCCAATAAACTGAGATTGGATTTGTCTGTGGTGACAGATTGACTGTGCCGATCCAGATGTAACCATTCTCCAACGGCTGACCGTCAGCGCCAGCAAATGCTGGGTATGGTGGTTTGACTTCAATCGTGGACATTTATTGGTTCTCCTGGTCGAATTGTCGCTCAAGGTTGCACTTGTGGCAATGCATTGAGGGCTTCATTGATCTTTGTCTTTGTGCGTCCTTCTTGACGCATCTTGATGATCTGGCGTATGCCAGATGCCACTGGTAATGGTAGGCCTGTCAGTGCTCCTGTAGCGCCTGCTTCTGCCATTGCTGCCAGAAGTGTTCCTGCTGTGCCTGAGCTGTTCACCAGTGTGCCTGGTGGCACTGTGGTGACGTAGCGTACGACATCATCAAGGTCGCGCACAATCTGTGCGTTTTTCTTTCCAAGAATAACATCAAGTCGGCCATTGGCATCGAGTGCTTGCACAGACTGATGCAGTTTTGCTGGAGAGATCAAAGGCCGGTCTTGAGAATCCATGCCCATGCCTTTGGTGGCCTCGTCGCGTAGATGGCGCACAGTGGCACCTTGCAACTCTTTGAAGGCTTGCTGGCCATCATTTCCGCTGGTCAAAAGAACGCGCTTCAAGAATGTGATTTCCTCTGGCGACGAATTTAAGATGGACTTTCGGAAAACCTGATCGGCTGCAACCTGTGGGTCTTCCATGCCTTTGCGATTTTTGATGAGACGAGCAACAATGGCGCGATTTTCAAACTTGCGTGCTTGTTCAAGGCGAGTTTGACGAGCCTTTTTGTAGAGATCACCACCAAGGCCTTCTGTCTCAACGTCAAACGCTCGTTTGAGGCTTCCACCATGAAACTGATCTGCACCTTCAAACCCAGCACGCTGGAATGTCTGACGTAGGCTTTCAGCTTGGCGCAATGTGATTGGCTGGGCCACGAGCCTGCCGTCTGCGTCTGGGACTGCTGCACCAATGGCAATGGCTTTCTGCTGTGCTGCTTTTAGTATAGGAGCGAGATCACCCTCTGGAATGTTCTCGTTGATGTAGTCGACAACAGTGCTAAGAGTGACATTGTTTTCTAGCTCTCCTGCTTTTTCGGCTGCTTTGTAGGCTGCGCGAGTCTTGTTTTTGGCTGCTGTGAGGCCTTCTGTCAATGACTTAACAACCGCACCTCCTGTGCTTGACAAGTCCATAAGTTGGGCATCTGTCATTTCAGCCAAAGCGTCAAAGTTCTGCAAGGCTTGCAGATTGTTTTCTTCTGCTCGCTGGCGCAGTGGGCCACCAAGATCACTCTTGATCTGTTCTTTTTCAAAGGCCAGTTGCTGGGCATCTCTAGTGGCCGCACCTTTGGTGAGAGTGACAGGCACCGGCAGGCCTTCGGCTGTGGTGGTTCGACGCAAAGCCTCTGGTGTTGCTGCTGCACCGGCTGAAACACGTGCACCGGCTTGCGCTGGTGCTGGTGCCACCTCCATACCAAGAGTCTCACGAACTGCTGTTGTGGCCGCTTGTACAGGCTTTGCAATAGCTTGGCCTGTAGCCTTGGCCGCCTGCTGGGTTGCTGCCATACCACGTTGAGCTGTGGCCTGCGTAATGGGTGCTGCTTGTCTGGCAGCCTGTAAAACTGCACCAGGGGCCGCAATCACAGGTAGAACTGGTGGCAAGACATTGGCTAAGACTTGGCCAACGGCCTGCACCTGCTCTTGGCCAGCTTGAGTGCGTGGCTGGTATGTAAGCGCTTGTGCACCTTCAGCTGCGGCCTTCTCGACCGCGCGCATGGCCTCTGGTGTACCAAAGTTTCCTGACAGAATTTGTTGCGACAAACCTTGCAAAGTTCCAGCCAATGTGCCAAGCGTGCCACCGACTGCGCCAGTGCCTAATGTCAGGGCTGTTTCGCCAGCACCAACAATTTGTTGGCCAATGCTAGGCTGTGCTGGTGGTTGTGCAATCTGTTGTTGCGTGACTGCTGTAGTTTCTTCTGACTTGGCAAGCTGGTAGGCCTGTGCCACGGTATCAAACTCAGGAGTTCCGCGTTTTGCGGAATTCTTGACGATCCAAGCTGCGTATTCGTCGGCTGTTGCCATTTATTGACCTCCGCGCAGGATTGCGTCAGCCTGTGAGCGAATATTTGCTGGCGCTGCCGCAGCTGCTGCCGCAGGCACTTGTGCTTGATTAGTTGGAATTTGAGAAATAAGTTGCTGTCGTCTTTCTTCTGCAGTCTGTTCTGGTGATTGATACTTTTTCGACACATCTCCAATGATTCGCTGTGAAAAGTCATTGAATGTCTCACCAGGCTTGGTCGCATAGTCTCCAGCAACAAATGTGTTCTTGGCGCGTGTGAGCGTGCCGTTGTTCTGAGCAAGCCAGTCTGTCTTAGCATTGTTGATGGATGCGTCAACATCTTGCAACTTGGCCATGCCTCGCAAAAAACTGGACAAGTCACCAGCAGATGCATTGTCGCTTGGGAAGCCTTTCAAGGCCATTGCAATATCTTTATCTGTGGCTGGGCCTGGTGGCAAAGACTTGATGGCCGCTGTATTGCGAAGGCGTGTGTACTCCTGGCGCAGTTGCGTCATACCGCCTTGGAAACCTGCACCCTTTTTCAAGAAGTCTGATGCACTGGAGAACACACCATAACCACCACCAGATTCATCAAGGCGCTTGGCTAAGTCATTAAATTGTCCAGCTGATTGCTTGGACGTTGCCGCCAATACTGCTGATTCGTTGATTAGTTTGCGCGTATCTGCTGGAATGTCGGTCAGATTTTTCTGAATGTCGGACATTTTTGCAGCAACATCTGCGGCTGTTTTTTGAGTGTCAAGATTTAAACGTGCAGAACGATCACCAATTTGGCTGCGCAGATTGTTGATGTCCCAGTTGGTTTTGTTCAGGCCTGCAATTTCGACTTGCTCTGCATATTTCGCTTTAACTTTAGCCGCATTTGCATCTGCCGTTGCTTTGGCTGCATCAGCGGCTGCCTTTTCTGTTGCGTTGGTGGCGGTGGCCTGAGCTGTGGTGGCATCTGCTACGGCTTTGTTTGCATCTGCCACGGCCTTGTTCAATGCTGGTGTTGCCAATGCTTCAGCTCTGCCTGTTGAAAGTGTCTTGTCGACATTCTCAAGTATGTCTTTTCCACCAGGCAATGTGGCCATCATCAGTCCAATGGTTGTCTGCGCACCAGTAGGATTCATGTCTATCAATTGCAGATATGTTTCTGTCGCTTTGGCTTCTTGCTCACGGCCTGAATTGCGAAATGCAGTTACCTGATCTTTGAGTAGGTTTTTTGCAATATCAGTTTGGCCAGATTTAAGGGCTGTATAAACTTGGCCAGACTGTTGCAAACTATTTTGCTGTTGCTCTTTGGTTTTTCTTTCAAAACCTTGCGTTACGATTGCCGCTTGATCTTTAGGTAAAAAAGGCAACACACTTTCATAATCTGCTGCTGTTGCATTAGGATTAGTTAATAGAGTTTTTAGTGCTGTCTGTCCCTTCAGAGCTTGCTCGCGTGCCTGTGCTTGTGCCTGTGCTTCTGCACCAGCTGCGCCAATTTTGAAACCACTGAGTACTGCCTCAAATGGGCTTTGCACATCGACTGCGTAGTTGATTGGTGCTTGGAATGGGTTAATGCCTGCCATATTGTTTTCCTCAGACCTTGCTGTAATTGACCATTAAATAGCCACCAGATTCAGACACAGCGTCTGGATATACGCCTTGCACTTCTTGTGCCATAAGGCCGACTTGACGACCACCACCCCAGATGTAATCAAACTCGTAGACGTTCAATCCATCAGGTCGTGTGCTGATTTTTTTAATGTTTTTCTTCAAACGACGATCACTAAAAAGATTACCAAATCCTGGTGTTCCAACAGATTTTCCACCACCTGCTCCCATTTGCATACCGAGGAACTGAGCTGGCAGATTGAACAGTTGGCCATAAGCCTTGGCCTCGCCAAGTTCGCCACCGGCTAGGGCTGCGCCTTGTTGAGACAGCAAGTTGGCAATATTGGTGCCTGTTTGTAATCCTGCCGAGCCAGTTCCAGCTGCTGAGGATTGACCGATCTGAGCCAGATTCTGCTGCGTGACACGACCAATATCGGCCATGCCACCTAATCGACCATATTGTCTTTCGATCTCTTGTTGCAACATTTGTGGTCTGAATTGACCAAGTGCGGCTTGGATGTTGCCGCCACGCAAGCCACCAGTGGCCGATGCACGCTGAAGCAATGCTTCTTCACCGGCTTGAACTTGTGCCTGGTATCCAGCACCACCTTCAATTCCTGCAATGGCTGCACGTTGAGCTTCTGGCCCACGCAGTCCAAGCAAAGCCTGTTGTTGTTCAAGTGCTGGCGCTCCTGCCTGCGCATATGGTTGCAATCCTGCAAGAGCAGGAACACCAACTTCTGTATAAGGTTTGAGCAATTCACGCATGGCATCGAATTGCCTGCGTTGTTCTTCAATTCCTGCTTGTGCTGCGCCAGATTGAATGGCTGCTGCATCACCAGCAGCATCTGCTTGCATTGCACTTCCGACAAGTTGGCTTCCACCAACAACTAGGGCTGTGACTGGATCAGGCATTGCCGAACTCCTTCATGTAGTCTTCAAATTTCTCGCCATATAACTCCATGACCAGATGAGCATTCTTTGTGGCAAAGCCTGGGCCATGCGTAAGTGATACGGCCATTAGAATCAGGTCGTAGTAGCCTGCACGCCAGACAAATGATCTGGCATCGGCCTCACCTGCACGCTCTGCTTGGTCGGAGGCTTGCCACTTCATGATTGCTGTTGCCAGCAATGGCACGAGGTGGTGGCTGTTTGTGATAAAAAATTGGTTTTGATGCATGCCCACCATTGTGTTCCAGATGGTCGCATTCAGGTCTTTGCGCTCTACCGTGTCGCCATCGGCAACATCGTCAAACACCTGAATGGCATCGTAGACCATGACAAGCCATTCCACGACTGGCGTAGGCAACATGAAAACCCTTTGCAGGTTCTCCTTGAGCCAATCAATACCAATCATGTGCAACTCCTGTTCAGGGTGAGCTGCTGGTGGCCCGATAGACTCAGCGCCTTTATTTTCCCACATTTTGGCATTTGGTCAATCTTCCATTTCAAATTCACGTTCTTCCCATGCCTGGCAGACGCGCAGGTCGTGGCAGATGAACTCGAATTTGGTGCAGTAACCACGGAAACCAGCATCGGTGTCCCACTCATTGCGAGGGATGCGTTCCATCT
>Ga0247723_1001440_pt1 | contig 13932 bp, 17 predicted proteins | sample MSEWelMarce5H_FC_FD_189079 | JGI IMG/M metagenome (GOLD analysis project Ga0247723, IMG submission 189079) | Subsurface sediment microbial communities from gas well in West Virginia, United States - MSEEL Well Study Marcellus 5H_FC | ecosystem: Environmental > Terrestrial > Deep subsurface >...
CAGTTCTTACAATTGTAACTATTGTAACTGGTGGAATTCGTTGGCTCGTAAAACATTATTTAAACGAACTTAAGCCAAATTCTGGATCAAGTTTAAAAGATTCCGTTAATCGCTTAGAGGAAAAAACTGACAAATTGTTTGATCTATTTCTTGAACATTTAAAAGATCATTCTAATAAATAATTTACTATATATTATATATAAAAGATATTTTAAAAACTTTACTTGCTAGTTATTCTTTTCTTTATATATTTTAAGTATACACCTTAATACCCTGGTTTTTTGCAACTTATACAAAATTAATTGTAACAATTTAATAACAATTATTTTATTGTCCGTTTTATAACGTTTTGTTATAGTTTATTATATTTATGATAATATAATGTTATAATTTTAACGCTGGCACCTAGATTCTACCCCCCACCCCACTGCGTCTAGGTGTCCAGTTTTATTTAATGGTATAATCAATTATTATGTGTGCTCCTACAATAGAGAAATATGGCGCATCGCCAGCCAATATTCAATGGACAGTCGTTCGTGGGGATAGCGCAACATTAAAAATAGAATTTTTTGAAGATGATGAAGTAACCTATTGGGATACAGATGGCTGGACATTTTTATCAACAGCCTTTGACCCAACAGGATCATTTCTTGATGAATTAATAGTAACAGACGAGCAAGGGTATGTCACAATATCAATACCAGCAGATACCACGCTTAATTGGGGTAATCAATATAAAGCAGTTGCAGCAGAACTTCCATTTGACTTACAAGTCACAATTCCTGGTGGTAGCGGAGAAGAAGATACAATCTGGACCCCAGTAGTAGGAACAATTTGTGTTCTTGGAAATGTTACTCCAGGAGGTAGTTTGTAGTGCCAGTCGTAAAGGTATCAAACCCTACTTTAAACATTCCGCCAATTGTTAAAATTGGTAAAAAAATATTTAAAACAAAAATAAAGTAAGTGTCATAGATTCATGGCTACAAGCATGGATTTTCCTAAAAAGAAAAAATATTCAGAAACTGTTCAAGAGGTTAAGTCTGTTGAATATATTGCAGTTCCAGGATTACAAGGAGAGCGTGGAGATGTAGGGCCACAAGGTCCACAAGGACCTCAAGGTCCAAAAGGTGAAAAGGGAGATACTGGTAAACAAGGACCACCTGGACCTAAAGGAGAACAAGGGGAACGTGGCAAAGGAGCAGAGGGATATAATAGTCCATCTGGTCAATATCCTGGTTGGGCATATTATAAAAATCAAAGCAGTAATATAACCGCAGTTGGTCCAGAAAAAGGAGATGATGGCTGGGTATCTTTATTTTTAAAAGTAGATCCAGAGAATAGTATTGAAAAATATTTACCAAATAAATCAGTATCTTTTATAAATGAAACTGCACGAAGGATTAACTTTAAAGCATTTCAGTATGGCGCTAAGGTTGAAATCCGATACGATTTAGAAATAGAAACTTATTCTAATAATACTGAAATTTGGATTAGAACATTTTCAGTAGATGAAGAAAACTCTATAGTCGGATATTTAGGAAACTTAAAATATCAGTACCTATATGATTTTTCATTTAACCAAACCATATTTATAGAAAATAAAGATATTAAGATTTTTGGTGGCATCCCACAAATAAGGTGTGATAATGAAGGGGCTGTTAGACTAAAGGGTATTTACATATCTGTATCTTAATGGTATAATGTTATAGGAGGAATAATGGCATTTCCAGGTTCATATAATTTTAATTACTATCGTGGCGATACCGCCGAATTTGTAGTGCGTCCAAAAACAGCAAATGGTGACGCTTTTGATTTAACTGGTTTTTCAGCAGACTTTTTTATTGCTACAGCAAGGGGTCAAGGTGCTACACAATATGAAGCACAGGCAGTAGTTAGTGGAGTTACAGATACAGTAACTTGTACAATTCTTCCAGGTGTTGGAAGAGACCTCGCTGCTGGAACATATGTTTATGATGTTCAAATAGATAACGGACCATCAGAAATTTATACAATTTTAACTGGAACAATAATCGTTACTGATGATATTTCTGGAGCAGATGAATCATAATGGTAGATGTATTACTTAATACTGAAGATGTTGTTGTTTTAGGACCACCAGAATCAGTTGATGTTTTAATAGATATTGGACCACAAGGAACTCGTGGAAGTAAAATTATTGTTGGCTCTGGAGAACCAAATGCACAAACCTCTAGTGGAATTTTATTAGGAACAACTTTAATATTAAATGATATTTATATAAATACTTCTCCTGGAGCAAATTATGGCTATATGTATCAGTACCTTTCTCAACCTGGAGGAAATACATGGGTAGAGGTTTTAAAGGTAAGTCCTGCAATTTACCCTGCTATAGAGACAGTTGCTTTTTCTTCAGGAAATGGATCAGTTACTATTCCAATATCAAATATAGTAACAGTTAGCGGATCTCCACTTACCGCATCTAATTTTAATATTCAATACCAAATTGAAGGAGCAAATCCAATTGCATCTTCACTAGAGGTTCCTGCTCTGGCAGGGGCTGGAACAAACTTAGTAATAAATCTACATGCTACACAATATAGTGGTGGTAGTTGGTCAGCACTTACTGGAAACAAAATAGTGCACCTGTTTATTTCTATAGTTTGATATAAAAATGGTATAATCTTTAAAGAGGTGACCAAATGGCTGTAGAAGATATTGGAAATTTAGTACCAACTAAGATTCCGTCATTGCTTGATGATGCTAATATTCAAGATGCACTTAAAGCATATCATTATGGATCATATGATTTTGATACCGCAGAAACTGATCCAGAGGCACTTTTAAATCCATCAATTGCATATACAATTAATGATTTACAAAATCAAATAGATGATCAGGTTGATTTAGAGTTAGCGGCAAGAGATATTTCTAGAGCAAGTACAACAGCACCAACTGCAGCAGCATTTACATCATTTTCTGCAACAATTCCAGATGGATATATTTGGGTTGATACTGATTCTTCTGCTGGCGTTGGATATTATTCTGCAACATCTGCTTATACAGAAACCGCTCCAACAACAAACCTTACAAATGGTTTAATCTGGATTGAAAAAGGATCTAGTCCATTAACAATGTATGTTTGGAATGCAGATACTTCAAATTGGGATGAGATAGGTGCATAATGCCAACAGTATTTGATTCAGATGGTAAAGCAGCGTATATTTATAATGAAGCAGATGATACTTGGTATCAGGTTTCTGGTAAAACAGATATCTCTGGAACCTTTGAATGGACTGGTACACATAATCACCTTTCATCATTTACAACATCAGACCATTTTATTGCAAAAAAGGGTATAAATAATTATCTTAATCCTGCAGCAAGAGATGCAGCAATAACGTCACCAACTTCAGGAACACTAGCATTTATACGTCAGGATGCTAGCGGTAATACAATAAATCAACTTCAATATTACAGCGGATCTGCTTGGGTTCAAGTAGCAGCAGATTCTGATCCAACTCCAAACATATTTATGCTCATGGGCTGTTAGTGTGATAGAATAAGTATTAAGGAGAAAAAATGCCAACAACATATAAAGTACTAGGTCAGTCAAATCCATCTGCAACAACAGAGGCAATCCTTTATACTGTTCCATCTGCTACACAGTCAGTAGTTTCAAGTATTGCAATTTGCAATCAGGCTGGAACATCTGCTACATTTAGAATTGCAGTAAGACCATCTGTAGACTCTACAACTGCCAGTAAACATTATTTAGTTTATGGAACAACAATTGCTGCAAACGACACTATTGTTTTAACAATGGGAGTAACTCTTGCTGCTTCAGATAAGATTTTAGTTTATGCATCAACTGCAAATATATCTTTTGCGGCATACGGATCTGAACTTGTTTAAGTACAATGACAATTTCAAAGGTATCTTTACAAACATTAACATCAAAAAAGTTACAATATACCACACCAATTGATGATATTCCAGATGGTGCAATTCCAACTGCAACAGATGTTGGAATATCTCGTCCATTTAATAACGGGTCTGCAACAATCACATTGGCTGCACCTACAACAGGTGGTCCAGCAACAAGTTATACTGTAACATCGGATCCAGGATCATTCACTGCTACTGGATCTTCTCCACTAACAGTTACAGGATTACAATCTGGAACTTCTTATACTTTTACATCAAAAGGAAATAGTGCACTGGGAAGTTCTTATTTACCAAGCATAGCCTCAAACTCAATTACAGCAACTACAGTTCCAGATGCTCCAATTATTGGTGAAGCAACTAAAGTTAGCAATACTGTAGCAAGTTTAACTTTTACTCCACCAGCAAATGGTGGAACAAATATTACTGGTTACACAATAACTTCATCTCCATCTATTTCAATAACCACTAGTGCAGGAACAACTAGTCCATTAACAGCAACTGGTGCATTTTCTGGAGGACAATCTTACACTTTTACTATTCGTGCAATTAATGCTAATGGTACTGGAGAGCCTAGTTCTGCAAGTCCTGGAATAGTTGTTACAGAAACTTCTGTTCCAGCAAAACCAGATGCTCCGACTGTAACAACAGCAGCACTTACAGATACCGTATCTTGGACTGCTCCAGCAAGTGGTGGAAGTCCAATTACTGGTTATACTTGGGAATCATCAGATGGCAAGTCTGGCACAGTTAGTGGTTCAACATTGTCCGTAAATGTTACCCAGGAAGCGAATACATCACAAACATATACAGTTTATGCAACAAATGCAATTGGAAATTCTGCAACATCAGATCCATCTAATAACGTAACTACTCCACCATTTTTCCCACCAACATTTGGTCCTTTCTTTCCGCCGTTCTTCCCACCGTTTTTCCCACCATCATTCCCACCAGCACCACCATTCTTCCCACCCTTCTTTCCGTTTTTCCCAGTATTCGTACCACCATTCTTCCCACCAAGTTTTATATATTCATCTAAGAGATTTAAGCATAGTATCGTAAAAGTTATAAATACTAACTTAAAAAAATAAATAATTATAAAAATAAAAAACCCCCAAGGAAAAAATCCAAGGGGGTATTTTATTTAACTTTATTTTTTACATGGATACTTGTTGTACCATTCCTGGTATCGCTTTCCATTTACGGAACTCCATGATGACCAGTTTTTCCCACCATTAGTCATGTGTAGAGCAACCTGTGCATTAGTCACTGGGTTAAATAATTCAACATTTGAGTCTAACTCAAACTTTTCTCTACGGTCTGGACCAAGATCTCCAAGCATATTTATTTGAAATATACCATAAGAACTATCACCAGTTTTTGTGTTACCATTAAAGGCAAAAGGACGACCATTAGACTCTGCCTTTGCAATAGCACAAGCAGACCTTAAAGCCTTTCCCTTAAACCCTACGTGGTGCAACATTTCAACTAACTGCTCATCAGTCAAATTATGAGCATTTTCATACTTTTCTAATTGTTTGTCTTTAGAAACCAAAAAAGCCACCTCGGGGGTGGCAGACTTCATAGACTGTTCAATTAATAAGTTGTTTTCATTTGTTGCATTCGCAGTAGCCGAAAAAACGGTACTGCAAATAACCAACGTTAATACCCCTAGCCAAACATTTGATTCTCTCATTGTAAAATACCTCCTAGAGAACAAATGCTACCTATTGGTAGCATACATTAATTATAACATCAATTTGGCCTTTTGGTCAAGTTTTGATAATAAAATATAAAAATATTTTAAATATTATTTTTAGTTGGTGGTATAATGATAAGATTATGGCTACATTTAGAGGTCAAGGTGCAAGTTCTTATTCAGTTGGTTTAACTCCACCAAACGTATTATGGACAGTTGTTCGTGGTGATACCGCTTCATTTCGTGTTTATGTAACAGATGATAATAAAGACCCATTAAATATTCCAGACTGGGTTATTGCAATGGAGATTAAACGTCCTAATACAAAACCTGGGGAATTTACAGATGACGCAGAATTAATAGTTGAACTAGAACCAATTCAAACAGAGTTAGATGGTGCTGGAGAGTTTACAGTTTCCCTTACAGCAGCAGAATCTGTTTTATTAGAAACTGGAGATATTTTTGATATTGAGTTAAGCGATGAATCCAGGGTATGGACAGTTGCTCGTGGCACAATGTCTATTATTGAAGACGTAACTAATAGCGAGTCATAATGGCATCTGCTATTATTATTGACACAGATAACCATAAAATAAAAAGAGCAAAATCAGTTGGTTATCCAATATCAAAAATTATATATAAAACAAGAGCAGTAAAAATTAATGAAGTTTTACCATTTAGAGTTAAATTTACAACCATAGGACTTGGATCATCATACTCAAATGTCCCTGGAATTGGTCTTCAAATAATTGAAGTTAATAACTATATTCTTTAGTATAAATAATGATATAATAACCGTATGGCAAAAGTATCAATTCCAAACGTAAAAACCAAATTTGAGACTGGTGATAGACCAACACAAGAAGACTATGTAGATTTAATTGATAGTACTTCTGCTAGATCTACAGATCTTGGTTCAGATGGTAATAATGAGTTAACAATCAATGGTATTGAAAACTCAACAATTTTTGATAACTTTTCCGCAAGTGAGTGGAGAGCAATGAAATATATGATCTCCATTAAATATGTAGCAGGTGGCGCAAATAAATACTATGCTACAGAAATGAGTATTCTGGTTGATGGTACAGATGTTAACGTTAGCCAGTATGGAACAATTGAGAATGATGGGAATATTGGCACCATCTCTGTTTCAAGGGCTGGAGATACAGTTTCACTAACTGTTGTTCCAGTTGGGGGAATTACACCTATAACTCTACGCTACATGCGTATGGGATTAAAGGCCTAACCTAGGAGATAAAAGATGGCAACCGTAACAAAAGACTTTAGAGTAAAAGCGGGGCTGGTAGTTGAAGGATCAACCGCAACAGTAAACGGCCACGATATATTAACAGAAGCATTGGTAGATGCAAAGGGTGATTTACTAGTAGCATCTGGTGCAGACGCAGTAACCCGTCTTGCAGCAGGGACAGATAATTATATTCTTACTGCAGATTCCAATGCAACAAATGGTATTGCTTGGAAAGCACCGCAAGCAGTTGGAGTGTTTGAATCAAGTATTGTTTTTGAAGGTTCAACAGCAGATGGAAACGAAACAACACTTCAAGTAACCGACCCAACAGCAGACAGAACAATTACTATTCCAGATGTAAGTGGTACTCTCATCACATCTGGAGATACAGGCACTGTAACAAATACAATGCTTGCAGGTTCAATTGCAAATGAAAAACTTACAAACTCATCAATTACTATTAATGGAACTTCAGTTTCACTTGGTGGTTCACGTACATTAGGAACAGATGATGTTTCAGAAGGTTCAACAAACAAGTACTTTACAGACGAAAGAGCACAAGATGCTGTAGGTAATTCTGTTGGAACTGGATTATCATATAACGATGGTACTGGTGCAATATCAGTAACAGCAAACACATATGATGCATATGGTTCAGCAAGCGCAGTTGCTGGTGATTTATCAACACACATTTCAGACTCATCAACACACGGCGTTTCTGGAGATATTGTTGGAACATCAGATTCACAAACACTTACAAATAAAACAATTTCAGGTTCTTCAAATACACTAAGCAACATTGCAAATTCATCACTTACAAATGACTCAATCACAATTAATGGAACAGCAACAGCACTTGGTGGAACTCGTACATTAGGATCTGATGATATTGCAGAAGGTTCAACAAACAAGTACTTTACAGATGAAAGAGCACAAGATGCAGTTGGAAACTCTGTAGGTAGTGGTCTTGATTATGACGATGCTTCAGGAGCAATTTCTGTAGATCCTTCAGAATTTGCACTAAACGCTGTTGGAACACCAACTGGTAACGTTAGTCTGGCAACATACAAGATTACAAGTCTTGGAACTCCAACTGACTCAACAGATGCTGCTACAAAGGCTTATGTAGACTCAGTAACAGAAGGTCTTCATATTCATGAATCTGTAGTTGCAGCAACAACCGTAAATGTTAACCTTGCAAATGCTCTTGAAAATGGAGATATCCTAGATGGAGTTACACTTGCTACAACTAACCGTATTCTTGTTAAGAATCAAACAAACAAGGCAGAAAACGGTATTTATGTAGTACAGGCTTCAGGTCAACCAACTCGTGCTACAGACTTTGATACAGCAACTGAAGTTGACTCTGGTGACTTCGTATTCGTATACGGTGGAACAGCCAACGCTAGCACTGGATGGGTGCAGACAAATCGTCCAGCAACAATTGGAACAGATGAAATTAACTTTACTCAGTTCTCAGGTGCTGGTACATATTTAGCAGGTAATGGTTTAACACTAACTGATAGTACATTTAGTATTAACACAACTATTACAGCAGATGTTTCTACCGCTCAAACATTAACAAATAAGACAATTGATGGTTCAAGCAATACACTTTCAAACATTGCTAATGGATCACTTACAAACTCAGCAATTACAATTAACGGAACATCAACATCACTTGGTGGAACTCGCACACTTGTAACTGATGATATTGCAGAAGACGGATCACCAACAAACCTATGGTTTACTGATGAACGTGCTCAAGATGCAGTAGGTAATGCAGTTGGAACTGGTTTATCATACAATGATTCAACAGGTGCAATTTCTAACTCTGGTGTACTTTCTATCACTGGTACATCAAACCAAGTAGTTGCAGATGTTTCAACTGGAGCAGTTACATTATCTTTACCACAAAGCATTCACTCAGCAGCAACACCAACATTTGGTGGTGTGACAGTAGGATCTGTAACACTTGCAGATGCCCTTATGGGTTCTGCTCTTGCTACCGCTTCTGATTCAGCAACAGTTATTGACTCTTGGTCAGCAACAACTTATTCATCTGCAAAATATATTGTTCAGATGAAAAAAGGAAGCGATATTGAGGTAATTGAAGTTCTTGTAACCGTAGATGGAAGCAATAACGTATACCTAACAGAATATGCAGATGTAATTAGTAACGCAGTATTAGGAACAACAGATGCTGATTATAATGGCGGAAATGTTCGTCTTCTAGTTACTGGTACAACTGCAGATACTGCTGTTAAAGTACACAAAATTTATATTGAGGCATAAGTAGAATAGAGGTTAGAAAGTGGCAACAGTAAATAAAGACTTCAGAGTAAAGCATGGCATTAACGTTGCCGAAGGCGGTACTTTTGGAGGAACTGTTACAGTTGCCACTCCAACTTTAGATACACATGCAGCAACAAAGTTATATGTAGATACAGCGGTAAGTTCACCAACTATTCCAGTTGATTCAACACCACCAATTTCTCCAGATAGTGGAGATTTATGGTTTGATACATTAACAGAACGTGTACATGTTTACTATAATTCACAATGGGTTGCAATTGCAACACTTCAAGATGCAGAAACATTACAAGATCATATTCACGATACTTCAATTGATGGTAATGGATTAATTGTTAGTATCTTTAAAGATGCAGGATATTACTATCAAGCAGGAGAACTAGTTACTGCTGGACTTTACAATACATCTTCTTGGGATCAAACCTGGGATGGTGGGGTAGCAATAGATAATTTTAACTAATTATCTGTTATAATATAGACATACTTCAGAGGAGTAAAAATGGCAACTAGAATGCAACAGCGCAGAGGAACTGCTTCACAATGGACATCTGCAAACCCAGTATTAAATGCTGGTGAAATGGGATGGGAATCAGATACTAATAAATTTAAGATTGGTGATGGTACAAACCACTGGGCTGACCTAGATTACTTTGCCGATATTAACTCAACAGTAAATCCTTCTTTTGGTACAAGCATTGTCTTTGAGGGTGCTACTGCAGACTCTTATGAAACTACTCTTCAAGTAACAGACCCAACTGCTGATCGTACAATTACTCTTCCAAACGTTACAGGTACAGTTATTACAACTGGTAACCTTTCAGATATTACTGATATCGGAGTATTCTCAGGTTCTATTACTATTGAAGGTACAACTGCTAATGCTTTTGAAACTACCCTTCAAGTAACCGACCCAACAGCAGATAGAACAGTTACTTTTCAAGATGCTTCAGGAACAGTTGTTTTAAGAGATACCGAAGATACACTTACTAATAAAACCCTTACTGCTCCAATTATTTCATCCCTGCAATTATCAGATGGAGCAATTTATGTAGAGGGTGCAACTGCAAATGATTTTGAGACTACTCTTCAATTTACAGACCCAACCGCAGATCGTACTATCACAATTCCAGATGCAACAGATACATTGGTTGGTAAAGCAACAACAGATACACTTACAAATAAAACAATTTCGTTAGCATCAAATTCACTAACTGGAACTACTGCAGAGTTTAATTCTGCTCTTTCAGATTCTAACTTTGTAACCACTGGTGACACTGGTTCAGTTACAAGCACAATGATTGCAGATGGAACAATTGTTGATGGTGACATTAATGCTTCTGCTGCAATTGCAGCCTCAAAGATTGCTGGAACTGCTATTACTGCAGCCGATACAGGCACAGTAACTAGCACTATGATTGCAAACGGAACAATTGTAAATGATGATATTAATGCATCAGCAGCAATTGCTCAATCTAAAGTTGCAGATCTTACTACAGATCTTGCTGCAAAGGCTCCAATTGCTTCACCTACATTTACTGGCACAGTAACATTAGCACAAGCACCAACATCAGATTTACATGCAGCAACCAAACTTTATGTTGATAATGTAACTGCTGGAATTAATTTTCATCAAGCAGTACATGTTGCAACAACTGCTAACCTTTCAGCAGATTATAATAACGGAACAAGTGGAGTAGGAGCAACACTTACTGCATCAGCAGATGGTGCATGGCCAACAATTGATGGACATACTTCATTTACACAATACGACAGAATCCTTGTTAAAAATCAAACAGATGCCAAACAAAATGGTATTTATATTCTTTCAGATCTTGGAGGAGTATCATCTAAGTGGATTTTAACTCGTGCAACTGATGCAGATAATAATCCAACAGGAGAAATTAAGAACGGTGACTTTGTTCTTACTCTTAATGGTGGACAATCTGGTTATGGATTTGTTAATAATTCAGCAACAAACCCAATCGTAATTGGTACAGATAACATTACCTACACAGAGTTTAATGCTGCTAAAGCAATTTCAGCAGGAAATGGTTTGCAAGAGGCAACACCAGGAATCATTTCAATTGATACAGCAATAACAGCAGATCTTTCAACAGCACAAACACTAACAAATAAAACTTTAACAAGTCCAACCTTAACAACTCCAGCACTTGGAACTCCAGCATCTGGAACACTAACTAATGTTAGTGGACTTCCACTTACAACTGGTGTTACTGGTACTCTTCCAGTTGCTAATGGTGGAACTGGAATTACATCTTTAGGAACAGGAATTGCTGACTTCCTTGGAACACCATCATCTGCAAACTTAGCAACAGCGGTAACAGATGAAACTGGTACAGGCGGATTAGTTTTTGCAACTGCTCCAACATTAACAAATGCAGTAGAAGTAAACCCAATTCTTCGTGGACCAGAGGAGCGTTGGTCAGTATCTGCAACTGCTGCAAGTAGCACAGTTAACCTAGATATTTTGACAAGCGGTATTCTATATTACACTTCAGATGCAAGCGGTAACTGGACACTAAATATTCGTGGAGATGGAAGCACTACACTCAATAACAGTCTTGCTACCAACGACTCTATTACAGTTGTATTCTTTGCAACAAATGGAGAAACTCCTTACTATCAGACATCATTTACAATTGATGGATCTGCTGTAACTCCATATTGGCAGAATGGTACCGCACCATCTGCAGGTAATGCAAACAGTATTGATATCTATTCATACACAATAGTAAAGACAGGAAACGCTGCTTTTACAGCCTTTGGATCACAGACAAGATTTGCATAAGGGGAAAATAAATGCCTATTATTGGTGGACGAGGAGCAGGTGTAAGAGGCCTTGGATTTCAGGGTGCAGGAAAACCTAATCCACCAGTAAGCGTTTCTGCAACAGATGTTGGAACTTCTCGTTCATTTAACGATGGTTCAGCAACTGTTTCATTTACATCAGGCGGTAGCAATGGTGCTCCAATTTCATCATTTACAGTTACATCATCTCCTGGTGGCTATACAGCAAGTGGTTCATCATCACCATTGACTGTAACAGGATTACAATCTAATACCGCCTATACTTTTACAGTAACAGCAACAAACTCAGTTGGAACCTCTGATGCATCTAGCGCATCTTCTTCTATTACAGCAACAACAATTCCAGCAACACCTAGTGCACCATCTGTTTCAACATCAGCACTTCAAGATACCGTCTCCTGGACTGCCCCAGCAACTGGAGGAAAGACAATTACTGGATACACTTGGCAATCTTCTGATGGCAAGTCTGGTACAGTTGATGGATCAACAACATCAGTTAACGTTACTCAAGAAGCAAACACTTCGCAAACTTATACCGTTTATGCTACTAACGCAAATGGTAACTCAGTAACTTCAAGTGAATCAGGTAGTGTAACTACCCCACCGTTCTTCCCACCATTTTTCCCATTCTTTCCACCATTCTTTCCACCGTTCTTCCCATTCTTCCCATTCTTCCCGCCGTTCTTCCCACCATTCTTCCCGTTCTTCCCATTCTTCCCAGCCTTCGCTCCACCATTCTTCCCATCGTTTGGTCCATCTTTCCCAAGATTCATTTACTCATCTAAGAGATTTAAGCACAGTATAATAGAGGTTGTTAATACTAATCTAACAAGGGGGTAGTTAAAAAAGTGGGGTCAATAGATATTAACTTTGAAGAGGCTATAAAAAGTTTAAAGCCAGTAACATGGATATACAATGGTGATCTTAAAAAAACTAGGCATATTGGATATATAGCAGAAGAAGTCAATGAAATAGATGCTCTTAAATATATGGTTGTTTTAGATAAAGAAGACAAACCATTAGGACTTAGATATGATCTTCTTTCTGTTTATTCTGTAGAAGTTTTAAAGGTTTTATTAGAAAAAGTAAAAGAGTTAGAGAACGAAATAAAGATATTAAAAAATAAATAAATATAATTCTTTAATTATTACTAAATATCACTATATGTTATAATTAACTAAATGCAATGGGGGAATATTAAATGGGCTTAAAGTTTGGTACTTTATGGTTTGGTAATGAGCCTACCCTACTACAACAAATTTCTTGGAATTCATATCTATATCATGGTCACGAACTAACTATATATTTATACGATATGTCTATTAAGGTACCAAAAGGTGCTATCAAAAAAAATGCAAATGAAATTATGTTAGAAAAAGATATATTTTTAACAAAATTTGATGATCCTCTATGTGGCGGAGGACACCAACAATTTGCTGATTTATTTAGACTTTATATGTTAAAAAAGACAGACCTCATATGGACTGACTCAGATATGGTTTGTTTAACTGATACTTGGCCCGATCCAGAGCCATGCTTGTTTGGATTTTTTGTAGATACTCCACATCCAGCAAAAGGACCAATAAGAATTAACAATGATATTTTATACATAAGTAATCATGAAATTATAGATGAGATAATTGATAATTTTGTTTGTATGCCTACTGCAACTAAACAAGATCAAATTAAATATGGACCAGTATTATTAACAGACATAATCTCAAAACATAACTTAATGCATGTTGTTAAAGAGGAACGTGTTTTTCATCCAATAAGATACTCACATACCCGTGATTTTTTAAATCCATTAATTTTTGAATATACTAAAAAATTAATATCTAATAGTATTGCCGTATCTTTATTTAATTCTTCCTGGCTAATGCATAGCCTAGAAATTCCAAAAATGGAGTCAACTCCACAA
>Ga0247723_1001441_pt1 | contig 13931 bp, 16 predicted proteins | sample MSEWelMarce5H_FC_FD_189079 | JGI IMG/M metagenome (GOLD analysis project Ga0247723, IMG submission 189079) | Subsurface sediment microbial communities from gas well in West Virginia, United States - MSEEL Well Study Marcellus 5H_FC | ecosystem: Environmental > Terrestrial > Deep subsurface >...
GTCCAAGTGCCAGATGCTTCGAAGTTTTGTATGTCAACCATAGGTACCTGAGAGAGAAGCTGAAAATTTGTACCATCGTAAATGACTTTGACGATTTGATTCGCCTGTATATCACCATCCGTAAGGTCATCGTCTTTATTTTTCTTAACGGTTACAGCACCAAGACTATTTACATTTAGAGTCGCTGCACCAGTATTGGCCGTATTTGCTTTGAATGTAAATTCCTGTCCAGTAGCATAGGCAGCCGGAGCCGGTGTAAGAGTTATCACATAGGTATCGTTCGAACCCGCATCAGCCGCGTAGTCATGATATTTTCTGGCACGATTCTTATCAGGTCGAGTGAATAGATCATAAGTTACAGCTGATACCACCTTTGTTGCCGTTCCCACATCTACCTCTGCCTGTGACGCTTCAACCACAATACCTGCGGCAGTGGTGGAAGCTGGTACCGCACCAGCGATTGAAGCGGTATCAATATACTCCTTGAGATATTGAAATATCTGCGGTGCATCGGTACCAAGCATTACAAGAGTTTCGTTCGCAGACCAGTCAAATTTTAGATCGGCATCTTCTGTTGTTCTATCACCATAGTATGATAGACCACGACGAAGGATTGTGATAGGGCCAGTAGATATAGTAGCTGGATCTATTTCCATAATTTCGATACGTGTTCCCGTATCATTTCTAAAAACGCAGTAATGTTGTGTACCAAGATCCCCTACCGCAACATTAGTAAGACTATCGAAACCAAGGATGTTGTTTATATAGAAAGTAGACGAAGCGCCTGTGATGCCTTGGGCAAGTCTTTTTGGGGGTATGGTTGCGAATGAAATTGACATGATAGTTTATTTATGCCTTAATTTTTAATACTATTATAACGACATTTGACTGAGCGCCACCGTTTCCATCTACGGTGATATTCTGTGTACCAGCTCCAGGAGTTTCAGTGTACATTAAAGCAAAACCGATGAGTGTAGATGTATTATTAAATGTGCAGGTATCCTTCGTTACGCCGTTGTATTTAAGGTAAACGGAGCCCCCAACTCCATTATGTGAAGATACACCTTTAGCCCACACAATCACCCTCTCTCCGGCAATAGTGGTTAAAGAGTGAGTTGCTCCTGTGGTAGTTTCGATGGATAGTGTTACTGTAAGTATGTCGCCGATATTTGCTGGGTTAATAAATAATTGAGCACCAGTCGCACCTGCAGCGGTCTTGGCTTGGACTTCAGCTGCGGTTGCTTGTTCCACTATACCCTTTGCTGTTGTAGACGCATTAGGAGAACCAGAGACTGCAATATCATCGATATATTCCTTGAGATATTGAAAGAGTTGTGGCAAGTCAGTTCCCATTTGTACAGTAGTTTCATTCGCACTCCAATCGAGCTTATATGCTGTAGTTTCTGTTGTAAGATCGCCGTTAAAGTCAAGACCTCTCTTTAGTATTGTTATAGAAGCAGAAGCGATAGTTGCCGGGTCAAATTCGAATATCTCTATCTTAGTACCAGTATCATTTCTAAAACAACCGAAAGCTCTTGTACCAAAATCACCAGATGTAAGATTGATTGTTACACCAAGACTATTTCTTTTCCACGACTTTATATTATTCAACTTAAAAGAAGCACTAGCTGATGTTATGCTTTGTGAAAGTTTTTTAGGGGGTATTGATAAAAAGTTTAGAGACAAATTATTTTATTTCAGCCACCAACGATTGAAAATATGGTGACAATTTAGCCTCATCTTCTCTTTTACGGGGATGATGGGCGTGGCATAATGTGATGCCATTATTAACCTGATAACGTAATTCTGGGTACGACTTCCACCCAAGAATGTGGTGTGCTTCTATTCTACCATTACAGTCCGGATTGGCTATCTTACATGTGAAATTATCACGTAGCCAGACTTCACGACGCCAAGCGATATAAGCAGAATCATTTCTTTGTTCTCTCTTTTTAAGTAGACTCCTATCTTTAATCCACATTGGATGATTAGACCCAGAGATGCTTGGTCTTTTTTGTCCTTTATTAGCTATACTAATCTTTTTAATAGTCTCTTGGGAATGTCTGTACCCCTTTTTACTCTCTATAAATTTTCTGATTTCTTCTGGAGTTCTTTTGATTCCTAGTCTATGTTTATTTCCTAAAGATGATTTTCTAACAGCATCTTTTTGCTTTTGGCTAGTATGTTTTCCGTACATAGGATTATTTTTACCACCTTGTGCCAATCTTAATTTAGCACGAGTTTCTTCGCTCGGGCTTATCCTTGGCCAAACACCCTCTCGTCTTGTATAAATTCCTTTAGGCATATTATGTTGTTTTAATATTACTAATCTTTATTGATACGTCTTCACGTAATCCAAGACTTATACGTACAACCTCCCAATCTTGTTCCACTCCATCTGAAGAAATACCCGTACTGAATGTTTGACCGTAGATGAATGGGAAATAAACAATGAATTGAAAGCGTCTACGACCATCGGATCCGGGTGCATCGACAGTTCCGAGTGGCTGGAGTCCGAGAGGGTTGCTACCAAGGAATCGTGTGAAGTCATCTCCAACAAGGAATGTATCCTCTGTTCCACCAAACGTGAATGAAAGTGCTGCGGTATCTGAAAAATCCTTATATAATGAAAATGTGAACGTGGTGTTAGCTTTGATGTAGCCCTCAAGAAATACCGAATTGACAGCTTGAGTATTTGCTTTAAGTGGTAAAACATTGAAAAAATTACTTCTCCAATCCGAAGTGATAGGATATTTTGTGCTACTACTTTGTACATCAGCCTTACCTGTAAGCATTTTCCAAACATTAGCACCCGATGATTCTGTGTAGTAAAGGTCTTCTAGATATTCAAAAAAATAACCAGCAGGTAATGCCCAAATACCCTCAAATGATTTGGTTTGTTTGTTGTAGACCAAGACTACATTGTTATATGTCTCATCAGAAGAAGTGCGATGACATGAGAATATTCTGTTCCTGAATTCATATCCGTTAAAATCTGTATGATCATAGCTATCAAGAAGTCTCTTAATTGGAAGTCCTATATTCTGTGTCTGAGGTGTAAGGTCAACAGACTTAACACGACCAAGCGAGGTATATTGCTTATCGATGGTCATAAAGTATTGGTCATCTGCACCCTTTATAACCTTTCCGATCGATCCTATTCCAGTCTTCAGTGGTTCGCGGGTAACAACATCCGTACCATCTTGGGTATATTTGTCTGCCTCTACATACCCCTTTTTATAACAATACGCAACATTTTCCTGAGCTTTTATATCCGTAAGTTCTCCGCCCCCATATGGCATATTGATAATGTCTCCCTCACCAGCAACACGTGTTGCAGCGAAAGTAAAATCAGATGGATTCAATATCTTAGATACAAATACAGAGCCAGCCTGGTCAGATCCTTGTAGTGCACCAGCTGAGTCACGAGACACGGCAGAGCGAACATTTCCAACAAAGACACGTCCTTGGAGAGTCTCTAGTCTGTTACCCCTTGGGGCGTCTATGAATACATCAGGAACGAGAGTCAGCGCATAATTATCTGTGCCTGTGTGAGCAGAACCCACAGTGAAGGTTGTTGCGAGGTCTATATTTGTGTACTCAATTGCAGTATCATTGTATATAATTTGCCTCTTCTTTCTATGTTTCAAAGATGACGCGGTAGTAGAAAATGCTGCAGTTACGGTAAGAGATGTGTTACTTGCAACAGCGGAAACGGTGCGAACAGTTTCACCATCGACATTAATAGCATCTCCCGCACGATATGCAGTCAAAAAGTTCGTGCCGGTACCGGTCAATGTTGTAGAACCGTTCGTGGCAACTACTCCTATATTATAAAGAGGAAAAGCGAGCTGTCTTATTTCAAATGCAACAGCGCCAGGATCAGAACCGATAGTGTCAAAGGTAAGGGCGGTTACAGTGTTACCTGTTATTCTTCGAACCTTTCCAGTACCTACAATATGAATAACAAAGTTCTTCCACATATCTACTGCCCACGTAGCGGTAGAGACTGTCATTGTGGTAGCGGAACTAGATGTTCCTGTTGCAGAATAATACACATTATCTTTAAGTGTTGAATCAACAGTGATAGTAGTTGCAGTAGCGGTTACGTTTCCATTCAAAAGTGTTACAGCACCTCTCCATCTCTGATACTCTTCAATACGGTTACAGAAATAACAGAAGTCATCGTTCTCACTATTTACAAGTGAAGAAGTAAAACCAAACTCTTGCGCATCGGTAAAACCGGTCTTTAATTTAGTCCAACCAGCGGTTGCGTGATAGTACTCCAAAAATGTAGAGTAGGCTTTTATCGGATATTCAGCAGATCCCTGAGACTTCTTAAAATTAAATGCCCCCCTAATGACAGATGAAGATGTGTTTACTGTGCCCAACAATTCGGTTCCAGGACGAGTTTGAATTCCACCGCGATCAGAAATAGACACGTTCAACATTTTTCGAGCAGAACCAAATTCTGCTTTTGTATCATCAAGAAGAAGCTGTAAACCCTTCTTGAAATTTTCTTGTTGTATCGTAAGTGTTTTCATTTTATTTAAAATTCTTTCTTTCAACCTCTATCTTATCCTTAGTCACTCCCGCCATAAACAACGTCTGCAATCTCATCTCAACAAGCTTCATCGCCTCGATTCCTATCGTTGGCATCTGCGACCTTAACTCTTCTATCAAGAGTTCTCTCATTAAAACAATCTCTTTGTAAGAAATATCTAGGTCTTTCATATTATAGTTAAATGAAGTCCGCAGTATCAACAGTTATCCATAGTCGATCCGACGGATTTTCCTTCTCATACTTTACTTTGCGGGTTGCGTACTTAGTAGCATTATTCTCTGAAGCTTGTGTTTCATCAGTTTCTGCTCCCGCAACTTCAATACCCTTAGCCACAAACAAATCGAATTCATCGGTATCAGCATTCAATAGGTCTGAATCAGCAGTACTATTCTCTATATATGTACCAGACGAATTCTGCCATCCGTATTTAGAATAGTAGATAACATTATTCTTCTCACCTTTCTTTAGATATAGACCATCAAAACGATAAGAGGTTTCATTGATTTTACCAGCTGTCTTGGTCATGTATATAGATACATAGGTAACAGTTGCGTCAGTTACTGATCCTATCTCAGTAAGAGATGCTAAATCAAAACGTAGGAGATTCCAACCGGTACGAAACGCTGTTCCATCACTGGCTGTTGTGGTTGTTTTTGAGTAGTAGTTAGAGGTATCTGTTCCAATCTTAAGTATAAAGTTTGTTAGATTTGTGGTTGATGTGATGTATGCCCATACAAATACAGCACCGTTACCACCTAAGTAGTCGGTCATATCGACGTTATTAAGAGAGGTATTTTGTATACCAGCCGTTGTTGTCGCACCAGATCCGATGTCATATTTCAAGCTCGCGTTTTCTCGTACATAGTCATCTGAATCAGCGATTACGTTGGTTGCATCGCCAACAGCAGACCACGTACCACCACCAGAGGTAAGCGCGTCTAGGCTTGCGATAGTTATAGACTTATCACTTACTTGTGCATTTACGAGTATCTTTTTAATAAGATCTGAATCGTCGATGGCAATAGTATCAGTGTCTTGTCTTCGGCCAAATTGTTCGAATGTGACTAAGTTATAATCTTTCTGGTGACGATCAGTTTGGTCCTGAATATCAATGATTGCATTAGATTTCATGTCGCTAGGTGACGCATATTCAAATACATTACTAAATAAGTTTGGCGTAAGGGCGGTCTTTCTCCTACACGAACGCATATCCATATCACCAACAACTTCACGGACGACCTGATTTATTGTTTCGCGGGCATCAACAAGCACGCCAATTTTACCCTTGATACCAGCGTTTATTCTTCCCTTAAGTTGTGCGTATGTGTATATAGGGGTCATGTTATTTTTTTAGTTGTCTAAATTTTATTGCATTGATTTCTAATAGTGTCTTTTTAAGCATTCGCTTCTGTGTTACATCGCCAGCCATTGCATTAATAGCATCGGTAAGGTTTTTAATAGACATGTCAAATTCTCCCATTGAAGACATGATCTGTTCCATTGACGTAGTCTGTTCAGAGATCGTATAACTCATGTTTAAATCCATATTAGCAATATCTTTGTGCCCATCATTTATTGAAGACACAACAATATCTGTTCCAGACAAGACGTGATCAGTAACTTCTTTTGAGGCTTTCGCAATACTTTCTTCCACAACCGGAACTATTGAGTCTATATTTTTTTGTACCTCTTTTACCGTTACAGCAACAGATGATATCTTCTCTATTACCGGCGTAAAATCTACCGGCTTATTAACATCTATGTTCCTAATCTCAGAACTTATATTCGAAACCAAAGTTGATAGAGAATCAACGGCACCACTGATACGCTTCAATTCTACTGTATTGTCTATTAACTTTATTGGGTCCGTAAAAACCTTTTCTTTTATAGCATCAAAAGACGAACGTGAAAGAAGTACTTCTTTTGCGTTTTGTTCATTTGTAAGCATTACTTCCCATACTGCTTTTGCTATAGCCTCAGATTCAGCTTTAGTTATTCGCCTTGCTGTACCATTATTACCAATAATAACACCCCCAGAGCCACGTATCTCATACCCCATACTTCCCGCAACTTGATGATCGGTGACTTGTGCATCCCAGATATCATCTACATAGCTCTCATTACCCGCGTAGGTATAACGCTCAACATTATTTGTAAGTGTTGCAGACCCATCACACCTGATTGAGTAGTCAGCGTCTTCATCGTATGAAGTAAAATCATATGAATAAAAACCGTCGCCAACCTCAGTCATTGCCGCATCTGTAATAACTAAAGAGCTAGTTGAAAGATCACGAATGCGAATAGTCGCACTAAGGCCAGTTTTAGGCACCCCACTGTCTGTAAAAAAAGTTGTTATTTTCTTGGTCATATATATAAAATCAGAACAGCAAATCAAACGATTGCTGCCCGCCGAGTATTGGTAAGGCTATTTAATTACTACAATTATAAGTAATTTATTAAGGCAAGTCAATTTTACCTGTTGATAACAAAGGTGGATAAAAACGAGCCCCTAACTACCATTAAGGGCTCTTCAGATTTGGTGCTTAAGCTCTGATGGGCTTGTGAACGTCCTAGGTAGCGATACTGTCGGACTTGGGTTACCCCAAAAGTTTACAGTGCATTGACCTTTCCAGTACAACCCAATTGTGTTCTCCGAGGCGAAAGTAGCTGACTACTCCGAAGCGGAATTGTGGGTCTATGCTGGTAAGGTGTTGATGTGTGTGACGACACAAACGTAAAGGGCGAATGATTCGCTTAACGTAGGTGCGACAGTTTGGTTCTGGTAATATGTTACGTTTCCAGTTTGGATTGTCCATAAATCCTCCTTGGAAATGGTTTGACCCAGCGAGTCTTTCGCCAGTTGAACTGATTAAAGCAGTTAAGTGTGCACCAGAACGTATAGTCCATGTACACACCAGTAACTGTGAGAAACGGTTTCCCGCAATTCTTGCATATGGTGTGATACATAAATATCCTTTCTATTGTGGAACGATAACAAGAGTGCCACCTGCGGTTCGCACCATTACTCGAGCATTGTATCCCTCGATGAAATGAGTGCCCTTAGCCTTGAGTTTTTCATCAAGATGCGAGATGTCAATATAATCCATTTGGATTACCATGTGCATAGTTCCATCAGCGGATGAGAACGTAACGACATTCTTGTCAATTTTTATCATAACCAATCTCCAATTTGTAGAGACGTAGGGCAAGACGAGAGACATGTTCTGTAACACGTTCCTCGAAGTGTATCTCAGCCTCGGTTTGTTTCTTGGCACGACATACCCACTGAAAAGGGTCGGACATCTCCGATGTGAGTAAGTGAGTTATCTCATGGGCTAATGCCTCCAAGATTTCATCCCTCTCACCCAGTTTCCAGTGTGCCATAACCATTTTAGTGTCAATCCGCATTTTGCCTTCAAGGTAGCGATGGTCTGGAGTAATATCCATAGTCGCATTCTTGAGGGTAGTGAACTGTACTGTGAGAGCAAAATGGCTAAGGTTCATGCAATTAAGTAAACCAGCCAAATGCGTGTGAACGAATTTGATTAACGGTTTACTTGGTTTCATATTTCCTTTCCAGCTATTCGGAATTTCCTAATAGCTCGTTTCAAAGTGCTGTTTAAATAATTATACCACGAATTAAAAACCCCCATTACTGAGGGCTGTGTATAACTACCATGAGATCAAGAGGTCGTGCCTCTTCGTATAAAACTTTACTTTCGGCGAACCGAGTTTTGAAATAGGGAGTCCAACAACTTGGGCATAACCACCGTCATACTTGACGTACGATCCGGTGATGAGTAGATGCTTTTTGTGTTCAACCACCTGTCTGCCCTCAACCTTCTGCATGAGCACAGTGGAGTTGATACATTTGTGAACGTGTCCACAAACGCATAAGTCACAGAAGAAGGAGGTGCTGATTCTCTCCAGTGCGAGCAAAGCAGTTCCATCAAAGCGACTTCCTGTGCGCCCATGCAGTGAGTAGATAGTGTAGGTTTGATCGCCTACAGTAAACTTGTTCCAACAGGCATCACCAAGAAAGGTGGCTTTGAGTTCCCGGGCGAGAGCTTTTGCGAGATTGACACCAATTTCCTTGTACGCACGGGCCTCGTGATTACCCTCATGGCTCCCAAGAATGAGCTTCTTGTCAGCAAGTGGTTTGAGCCATTCGACCATCTGTTCGTGCTGATCAGTGCCTACTTTTTCTTGTTCGTAGACACCAGCACCAACTGAGTGGCGTGTGGCGAGTTCAATCATGTCTCCCATGAGGAGAACATAGATGTTGTTTTTGTCACAGTAGTCGAGCATCCTCAAGAAGCGAAGTTTGTCGAACTGCGGACTGCCGTAATGGGCATCTCCCAGAAACACGACCTCAACATAATCTTCATTACGTTGCGGCACAAGTGTTTTCTGATTGAGCCGAATCGGGCGACCAACAATTTTATCATTCAGTTTCATTTTGACGAGCCTTTCCGACTATAATTATACAACATTTAGAAGCCCCACATTGCTGTGGGGTTGTGGATAACTACAGAGAGTTGAAGAGGTCTTTCTGTCGGCTATCCTCTACAGGAGGTTTAGGTAAGTCCTGATGCAAGATTTCATAAGTGTCTGCACACTCGACTGAACAGCAGTTGACATCGTCATATTCGATAAGGACTATTGGCTGTGTATAGAATATACGACCACATTCAGAGCATTTGAACATATAGGTCCTTTCTGTATATATTATACCACAAAGGGTAAATATATACCAACAAAGAAATCCAGAGATCAGTGTATTCTATGCAAAAACGGCAAGTTTGCACCTGCCGTTCTTACTAGGATGGGGTGTTAGCTAAAATAGTTATTTGCAAACTTTGTAAGTTCACCAATAACAAGGCCAACCACTCCGATCATACCAGGGGACATATTAAACATATCTAGGTTCGACGCTATAAACGCAAGTACTGTAGCTATTACCATACCTAAGAGTCTCCACAGGAACGATTTAACACGTTTTATAATTACTTCTTTCATGTTGTTAATTATTACTTATAATCTCATTTAGCTTACTTCTTGTCTTCTCATAGAAGAATCGACCTCCATAATAGAAGTACTGCCAAATGTTTATCAACTGTTTCTCCCACTGAAACTTAAGTACCGCCTTAGCTGTCTCTCTGCCATAGAAATCGGTACATTCTTCTTTCGTCTTAAAATAGGTGAAGTATCCAAGATTAAGCAATTCCTGCTGAAGCCTTTTCACGTCAGGATCTTTCATCCCTATTTCCAGGTTCTTTGTGAAGATGAACTTCTCTACATGTGCATAAGTACCATCAAAACATGGTGAGGGATCGACTGCCCCGTAAAATCCATTTTCTTGAAACGCATTGTAGTATGAACCCTTACTATTCTTGACCACAGGCTTCAACTCAAAATGTAAATGGTCACCACTTGAGTAGCCAGTATTATCTGCCCAACCTATTAAATCGCCAGTCTTTATTACCTGGTCGTATTCAACATTAAAATCTTTTAAGTGCCAGTAACGAGTTTTAGCCTGGTACCAACCCCCCTCAAACTCAAACATATCTTTTGTTATGATACCAAGTCCGAGACCTCGTGCAGATTCAGATTGTATCTCTTCTACTATCCCCTCTGGACCTGAGTAGTATATTGGCATATCATGAGGTCCGAACATATCTATTCCACTGTGCCCTTTCATACCAGAGGCGGCATAGAGTGACGTGTAGCCCAGAGGACACACACCGTCTTGCTTTGTAACAACGGACTTATCTGAAGCTCGGTAACAAGCCTCATCAGCACCAAACTTTTGAAAGACAATGTATGGTCCTACTGGATACTTGAGATTTAGTTTCATTCTATTATTTTAGCAACCGCCTCACTTAGGCGAACTGTCTGCCAAAGATTATAGGTTAGTAAAGGTAGACCAATAAGAACAAGTACTGCCACGGCTCCCACAACGTATGAACGCCACTCTTCGAGAGATGAAACTCGACCATTTGTTTTAATGGTTTGCTTTTCTATACGTTCAAGGGTTTCCTTGATTTCTAGAAAGTGACTGTCAATCTCACGATTAGAGTAAGGGGCATCCATAGCTATTCAGTAGACTTGGTCTCTGGTTTCTTAGGGTTAATAAAGTCGTTCAACACTTTTACAGATTCAACTATGATTGCGTGCTCATCTGCTGTTAATTTTGCCATGCGTGCCGCTTGGTAAAGATTTGTTAATGCTTGTTGTGTATTCATATATATATTATACCACGTTATCTAGCTACCTCACTATCTATGTTATCCACAATAACCTCCCTTACAACACCTGTGCGTATCTTTGTATCGAGTTTAGCGATTTCAGCCTGTGCCCTTACTAAACTAGCTTGTGCCAAAGACTTCTCATACTCCAAACCGTCTATAGTATCCTTTGCCCACGCCCTTGCACCTGTAAGTAGTCCAGCACCAAACGGTGACTTGATTACGTTATCTAATCCCACTGCTGCTATCCACTTCTCTATAAGTATTTTATTCATGTTATTTTAATTATAATGCTAATGTTCTAGCTACCTCATACCAGTTTATTCCGTCGGAGACGAACTCTACCATCGCTGCTTTACTAACCGTTCCAGTAAGTGTTCCGTTTGGTTTGAAATTCGTTCCAAATGTAATAACTTTTCCTGACGTTGCATCGTTTATAATGAGTACCCAAATATGTTGTCCTGCTGTTCCTACTCCCGAGGCATTTATTGTAGCATTACCTGTTGCATTAACTGTAGTTGTTTTGTGTAGATTTCCAAGTTCAACATTTAACGAGATTGTTCCTGCATAAGTCATTGTGTCCATATTCCCAGTAATACGACCCGTTGTAACTGCAACCTTATCTGAGAATGAGAACGCACTTCCGCTACCTATAGCATTAAACGTAACGCCACCTGTTGAACCTACCGTTGTTGAGAAGTAGTTTGAACTATTATAACCAAGTCTTAATTGCTCTGTTGTTGATATAACGTGTAGTTTGCTTGATGGTGATACCGTACCAAAACCAGTATTACCAGATGAATCTATGTAAAACTTTGTTGCGGAAGTACCATCTGCCAACGGGTCTGAATTTTGCTTTAATCCTTGATTGATTGCAAAATCTCCATATGATTGATAGTTTGAAACGATACCCCAATTTCTAGCACTAGAGTCAGTACCTGTATTATAAAGCCCAAGACCAACACCACTACCAGTTGTTGTTATGATTGAAGCAGAGTAATTAGTACCACCAGCAGAACCATCAACTTTAACTCTTCCATTAAAATGTGCTGTTATACCTGTTGAGGTGTAATTTACGGTTTCTATAGTTTCAGAAAAATAACCTGCAACATCAATTATTCCGTTAACGTAGTCTATAGTACCTACTATATGTGAGTCATAATTTGATAGTAAAAATCCTGTGCCATCATCATTGTAGTTCTGACTGTCCATAGTACCTGCGTCAATATAGTTTCCACTTACTGAACCTGCAGTGACAGGGTTGTGTGCAAGAAGTGCATATGTTGCATTAGGAGACTCCATATAGTTATTAGTTGCAGGGGGCGCTGCGACTTCAAACATATTAGTTGTAGCGTCTTGACCGATACCAGTCTTTTGGTACATTCTTATATTATTTTTATAGAATGCAGCTAACACTACATCTGGACCTGTTGTTTCATCAGTTGCTGAACCAAAAGTTACTCCATAACTATCTCCTAGTGATACGTCAGGACCATAAGCCACCGACATTCCAAATACTCTTTTATCTGAACCTGCACTTCTGTCTATTGCATCAAATTCGGCTATTACAGGACCAGATGAGGATTTATCGCCAAACAAATAGAATTGTCCTGTACCGCCAGCAGAGGATAGAAGTCCAACTCTTGTTCCTGCTTCTTGCCACTCTATTTCTCCGTATGTAGCATAGCCTCCGTCACCATAACCGTTTACAACAAGAGCAGGTGTACTATCATCTCCATAAGAAGACTTATCCACTATTACCTGACCATTTAGCTTCATCCTTAACTGATTATTCAAATCATTAGCACCTAGGGCTAGTTCAGTATTCGTATATCCTTTAATAACTCCAAAGTCTACTCCGTCATTACCATATGTTAAAAAGCCTCTTACATTACCAGTAGTATCCCCCCAAGCAATCGGTGCGCCAAGAGCTGAACCTGCATATAGTCCCACGGTACCTAGAGTGTTAGCGAGAGCCATGCCAGCATTGGCGGCTACGGTGAGTGAGTTTGTAATAGAATTATCGCCCGTAAATAAAGAATCTCCCGTCGCATTTATAGCATAAGTACTATCTACTAAATACACCGTATTGGTGCCATCACTAGAATGCAAATAACCTATATTATTAACAGCTTGTAGACCAAAGTCTGCTGTGCCATTTACATTTATTCCGCCCCCAAAAGTCGGTGCACCGTTTATAACGGTCTGTGGAGTTGTTTGGTCGAGGAGGAGATATGCGGATAGGTCAGAAGTAAGAGCAATAGTACCTGTAGTGTTGGGGAAGGTGAAGGTTTTGGCGGTAGTGTTTACTCCTGTGAAATCAAGAACCGCAGAATTGCCACCCCCCGATAGTGATAGTGCCATTTGAGCATCGACCGAGAACAGAGTCTCGTTCGCCCCACCGTTGTCCCAGCCAAGGAAACTAGCATCGTTTAGATAAACATTGCCAGAGTTTATTTGGTCTACAGTTAGAGCACCTGTACCAGAGTCATATGTAAAGTTAGCATTTCCCCCTATCGTATTTACTCCTGTACCATAGGCGACTTGGTTGGTGGAGATGGAGCCTGACAGAGTCGATCCACCTTTAGGTTTTGCTAATATTACTCCTGCCATATGTTTAGTCTGTTTCTACTAATATAAACGCTGAATGTGTACCGTCAGTTGTTTCGGTCGCAGTTATCTCAACCCAATTTATCTTTACAAAAGGATCTAAAAACAAGAAAGCATCACCATTTGCCGAAAGAACTTTTGCTGCAACACGGGTAAGTGTTTGCGCATTTGTATTAGTCACATTATCTATAAGTAGGTTCAGAGTTGTCATTACCGGAGTAGCAGTACCAGCAGGGTCCATACTAACCTTAACAGCGAAAGATGTAGACCCAGCTGAGTGATCAGCACGTCTGAATAAAAATGCGACACGTGAAGCATCTCCAACATAAAACTTATTAGATGTTGTTGTAGCTGTAACCGCATTCAGTGCCGTAATTACTTTATTAGTTGTCATATTTTTAAATTATTTTTTTTAATAACCTCATCCCAACCTCCCGGTAGGAGAGATTGAGTGAGTCTACTAAATTGTTGAAGCCGTACCAGCAGTAACACCAGCAGCAGCACTATAT
>Ga0247723_1001442_pt1 | contig 13931 bp, 21 predicted proteins | sample MSEWelMarce5H_FC_FD_189079 | JGI IMG/M metagenome (GOLD analysis project Ga0247723, IMG submission 189079) | Subsurface sediment microbial communities from gas well in West Virginia, United States - MSEEL Well Study Marcellus 5H_FC | ecosystem: Environmental > Terrestrial > Deep subsurface >...
CAGCCGACCAGAACCGCTCACGGTTACTCATATCAACGGCTTTGTCAATACGCTGCTGGACTTGCATAACAAGATCCATGGCTTCTTCTAAGTCAGTAACTAAATACTGGGCATACTTAACCCCTGCGTGTCCATGGTGCTCGTATAAGGCGTTAAATATTTCGTCGGCTTCTTGTTTAGACAGTGTGCCTGTAAGCTCAATCTTGTACTCTAAGAGGCGCATAAACTCGCCATCGGGGGTAGCTTTAAGGGATGATAGCTTGTCATAGAAGGATGCATTGGAGCTAGTTAGTAAGATGGTGCCCCACTTAGTAGCATTTGCACGCTCAGCATTCTCGTGCTGTTTCATACGGTTTTTACCCCTACCTTGCGATGCAGCATAAAGTAGGTCTGAGAAATGATCGCCGCTCATCTTGGTAACTTCGTCAATGGTCACGGGTAGATTGTTCATAACCCCAAGGCGGTGGATCATGGAGTTCATTGTGTCCTTCCACTGCAACATAAGCTCTTCAGGATGACCCCATACGCTATTGCACATTTTCAAGATGGTCGACTTACCAGTACCAGAGGTATTGTTTACTAGGTTAATAATGGCACCCTTGAGTTTAAGGTGCTTAAGTAATGGGGCGCCGAAGGCGGTAAAGAAGCCAAAAGCATGTGGTTCAAACCCAGGCTGGTCGTATACCTTGACTATACGCTGCCATTCTTCAAAGCTACCCTTTGGTTTTAAATAGTCGGCTAATGAACCAGTGGCTACTGAAGGTGGGCTATACGCTACCTTTTCTGCTGAAACTTCTTGCTCACCGATAATAAACTTTTGATCCTTGTCGGCCCAACCAAACTGATCTCTCATAACTTCTAACTCCATTGAATGTTGTAGATTTTTTGCTGACGCAATCATGTATCCCATAATTGCATCCATTTGTTTTTTAGCTGCTATGACCCCAAAGTAGCCTAGCTTATCCCGTAGCTTTTCTGATGTCATTGCATCTGTAGCTGACATAGCAAACTCTTTCATGCCGTCTTTTGGTAGGTGCAGTCTGATCCAAACCGACTCGCCTTTGGCAGGATCGTGCAGTCGTTTGACAATATACAAGTCATGCTCGTATATATTTATTGCGTCACTACCCCCATCGTCATCCCTAATCTCAATATAAACGCCGCCGTTCTTCCCCCTAAAATACGGAAATGGATACGGTGGTATATCGAAAACTTCCTCTTGACCAGTCTCCGTCGTCTCCACGATGACGTTATCTTCCGCAGCAGCAATTTCAGATCCGAGCTGCACCGGCGATGATATCTTGCCCTTGTGTTGGCAGCCTTCACAGCCTTGAGGATTAAGCTTCTCGAATGTTTGACATGTGTATGGCCCCTTCGTTTGATTAGCTTTACGCTCCGTGTTCTCCGGTGAGTACTCAGGGTGTGCTTCGGATATTTTATGTATGGCTTCATCTCTATCTACGCAGACTGCCGCTACCGACAAGCCTGCTCTCCATAGTGGTTCTTCAATTGTGTCTTGGTTTATTGCAATATTCTCAAGCTGAGCACATCCCTGCCCATTCATGGTTTTAATCATGATGGTTTTAAATCGGCTTTGCTTATTACCTAATAAAGATAACGCAGACTCACTGTACTGCCGAGGCATCCAGTCAGGCGCAACTAAAACGCCTATTGTTTGTTTGACATACTCGTAGTCAATTTCAGGCTGTAGCTTTAGTATGTCTACGGCAAGTGGTGGGTCTTCTTTAAAATTAAGAGTCTCTGGTACACGTAAAATAGATGCGTTATCTGCGGTCCTGGATGGATCAGCAGCAAAGTCATGCTCTTCACAAAGAGCTTTAAGGCGTTCAGCTACAGGCTTCCACTGTAAACGATCAACTACAGTTTTTAATCTCCAATAAGCATGTATACCTCGCCCTGAATCAACCACAGATGGCAAAGGCATATTAATCTTCTTACAAAAAGATTTAAGTGCATTTAATCCTTCTGTTTGATTTTCATAGGGTTTACCCTCACCACAGTCAATATCTAGCCAAAAGGCTTTAATCATACCCGTATTGGGTTGGATCCTACCCTCTTTGGGGTCTTTATATTTAGCGCAAGCAAAGTACACATTGCACTTATCTTGTAACAGCACATCAATTTGTGCTTCTACCTCCACGAGAGTTGCGTGGAATGTTTGCACAGGGGGTTTTGACCCGTCTTGCCGTAAGCCAACTATGCAGTACCACCCTTCTCCTTCGGGTGCCAGTACTGCGGTCAATAGATCTGTTGTTGCCATAGTTCCTCAACACCGAAAAAATAAGGACAGCAAGGGATTCGGCAATATCCCGATTCGCTCCGTCGAGCTAGCTGTCCCCGTAGACGTTAACTGCTTAGTATTTTCTCTATTAGTTCAATCTTGTCTTTGCGTGGGGTACCACCACCCGTAAACCATGTGTACATAGTCATACGGGAGACGCCAAATTTCTTAGCAATCTGTGATACTGGTATACCCTTTGCGATGCAATGCTTGCCAAGGCGAACCCCCGGGTGCCGAGGGTTGCCAGCTTTTATTGCTTCAACAAGACGGAGACTATAACCTCTTAGACTCATGCTTCTTCGTCAGTGGACCATCCGCTCATCACGGCTTTCAAGTCTCGTTTAGCAGTCGGCTCAGCCTTTTTCTCTTCACGCTTCTTAGGCTCAGGGATTGACTCTGCTTCAACTTCAACTTTGGCTACCTCTGCCTTTGCTGTTGGCGCAGCTAGCTTAGGTTTAATACCGTCTGCTTGTGCAATTGTCATAGTAACTGCGCTCTTAGCAGCTTGAGTTTCACCAAGTTTCTTGGCTTGCTCCCATTCATGGCGCTCTAAGAATCGCACCGGTTTGAAAAACAACTTACCAACTGTTGAGTCTTCATCAAAGCGCATCTCAGTAACCAAGCTATTTAGGTTGTAGCCTTGTGAGCCAACGTACTTAGCGTATTGGTTAAATGGCATGTGCTCTAAATCACCAGGGTCTTTCATGTCATAGAAAATAGACTTGGATTGCAATGTCATTTGATAAACATCGCCATCTAAATCAGACGCCAAAGCTACTGCAATACGGCGGTTCTTACGACATGCTTTGGTATTGCCCTGACCTGACCCATTAATATCTTGTGGGCAGTTAGCGCATGCTGATGATTGTGGTGACTTAATAGACGCATCAGGTTTATCACCGTCATTAGACCAGCAATCAGGTGGTGCAGCATCAGCTTTTGGATCCCATGCTTTAGCATAGAAAGTTCTTGATACGTGCTTAGAGGCGTTAACAATAACAACTTCTAGCTTACTGGTGTTGGTCTTAGATACTTCTGTACCATCCACTTTAAGCACAAACTTATTATTGCCAAGCGCAATGCGTTTAATTTGTGAGCCACCGCCACCTGATAGGGCTTTGGTTACATCATCAAGTTCGACTTCCTTAAGATAGTCGGGTAGTTGATTATTAAATAAGGCGACGTTACTCATTTGCTTTTCCCTTTTAAAAAATTAAAAATAATTTCTGCGTCTGCAATAATTATGTCTATATCAATCGAGTTTTGATTTACTTTGATAGATAGTTCTATAGCAGCTTGTCTTAGGTGCGTATCTATTTCAGCGACGTTACTCATTTGCTTCTCCTAACAGTTATAGCGTATGTGCGATCCACATTTAAACCGGCGGGATGCAAGTCCGGATTCTCTTCCAAAAACTGCTTCATATTGGTCTGATGAATTCTTTTCTCAAGCAGATCAGGAGCTTCATGCTCATGCAAGAACTTATAGAAGTTCTCCCAATCGTTTGTCCAAAACCTGCTCTTAACCGACCGCATAGCAAGACCATGTTTAGTCTTAATGCTATCGGCATTGGTTGATTTGCAGACTTCTAGTATTTCTTGTTCTATCAGAGATAGCTGTTCATTGAGATCAGCTTCTTTCTCTTCTAGTTCACGACGTAATTGGTCACGGGCGTCACGTATTTTGATATAGATCTTGACCAGTTTGTCCATATCGGCGACGGGTTGTACTACCGCTTCGGCATCATTCATTTTAGTTTCCTTGTCAATATCGGGTCTAAGCCCGTTAATTAATACTACAACTACTACTTTACTATGTCAACTCTTTATTGTCAACTTCTTGTCGGTACAAATCAATTATTTTTGTATGTACATCAAGTTTATTCTGCAACATATGATACAACTTAGTCTCTACGGGACTACCCTTAATATGCACAATAGTCATCTTATTCTTTTGCCCCTGCCTATCAATACGTGCATTTGCCTGTAAATAAGTCTCTATAGATGTTACTGGTGCATACCAAATAATAGTATCTGCAGCAGTTAGTGTGACTCCGTGTGCAGCAGCCTGCGGTTGTATGAGAAGCACTTTGGGGTCGGTATCTTCTTGAAATCTTTTAAATATCTCGGTTCGTTTGTTTACTGGAACCTGCCCATTGATAACCTCGCAGGTAATACCTGCCCCTCTCAAATGTGTCTTGAGTAATTCTATTGTATGCGTGAATGGAATAAAAACAAGAACTTTGTGGCTGGCTTCTTCAATTACTTCTTCAATAACACGTAGCCGATTACTAACATCAAACTCAACGACAGCACCGGTATCAGAATAGACAGCTCCACCTGATATTTGTAAGAGTTTATTAATCTTAACCGCAGCATTAACGGCGCTAACTTCTTCGCCATCCGCCGCCATAAGGTATTCGTCTCTGAGCGTTTTGTAATATTTCGTCTGTTGCGCAGTAAGGGGGGCGTCCCGAAAAACATGTGTAACCTCCGGTAGGTCTAAGCAATCTTCTTTTTTAAATCGGATTGCGGGTTGTAGTGCATCAAATACAGTTGTGCTTGCGTCAGGTTTTGGTAGCCATTTAAACTTGGTAATCTGCACCATAGTCTGGTCACGGAAAGCCCCAAAGAATCTAGGCACGTTATCAGGTACAAGCATCTTTGCTAGACCAAACGCATCAGTAGGAGTCTGTGCTGCTGGTGTACCCGTCATCATCCATACCCATGTGCGTGGGGTTATGATGTGATTAAGTGTCTTCCAGCGTTTAGTAGTAATAGTCTTGTAAGCATTTGCTTCGTCAATAATTACTAAATCAAAGTTTTGTTTTGCAATTGCGTCGGCTACGATGTCTACGCCGTCGTAGTTGATGATTACAAACTGAGCATCACTTTCAATTACTGCTTTTCTTTTATCTCTGTCGCCATATGCAACGCCAACCTTGCGGTGCATTGCAAACTTAAACAGATCAGCCTGCCATGCAGATTGCATGATAGATAAAGGGCAAATAATTAATACCTTGTAGACTTTCTTTTGTTCTATTAAATAATCTGCAGCCCATATAGCCGATGCGGTTTTACCTGTGCCCTGTTCGTTAAAACAAAATGCACGTTTGTTAAGGGTTAAAAAGTTAGCCGTTTCTTTTTGGTGATCCATGGGTTTATAAAGCCCAGGCCATTTGTAATCTCTTTGGATTGGAGATGGTACATTTTTAATTTTAAGTTTTGATAAGGCTTGTGCTTCGTCTAAACCCCACCGAACAGCAACCTTATGTAGGTCGCCGTTGGTTTCAATAACTTCACTTTTGGGAATGCACTCTGTTACAAGATTAGGGCGTCTTGTAGTAACTACTATTGCTTTGTTATTTACTATTTCCATGTTTAGTTTTTATTGAGTGGTCTGAGTTTCTTGCGTACGAGCGATTACTCTTTGCAGTCTTAACCGTAAGATTGCTACGTACCGTTTTTCCGCCTTTAGATAAAGGGACTTTGTGGTCAACATCTTTGCCATCGCCTTTGTGGGCAAGCCCAGCTTTTTCCATAATTCGACGAGCCTTGTTACGTTGCGCCCGTTTCTTCTTGACCGCCGGCGTACCATCATACTGTTCATATTCCTTTTTGTAAGGGCGGGGTTTGTTCACATAAGGCATATCGTTGCTCCTCTTTACGGTAAAAATACACGGCGCCATCGCCTAATACTATGTATTTTGGCATGTTTTTTGGGTCTGTTCCAGTCAATAATCGCAGGGTTTCTTGGATGTTGTCATCTACATCTACCCAGCCAGCAAAAGGGATTGGCTCAATCATTTTTGTTCTGCCTTTTTATTGGTATCATTCACAACAAGATAAACTTTTTCTCCTTCAATCTTGCGACCAGTAACCCATTCTTCTTTTGCGTCTTCAATCATGTGCTCACGCAACGCAACCCGAATAGCGTCTTTTTCACTTTTAGCTTCCACCTCATATAACAACGTATTAAATTGAGTTTCGTATAAAATAACTTCGTATTTGTTCATTTCTGAATCCTCTCCCATAGCTCAGACAACGGCATCCCTTTAATCTCTTTCCACCCAATGTGTATACAGGCATACATAATGAACAGGAAGAACGCAAAGACCACGGCAAAGATCAGCACTGCACAGGTAGCCACAAACAGGGCAAACATATTAAGTATCGTGACAATCATCTTCTAATCTTTTTTGCAGGTGTCTTAGTTAGTTTTGTAACGTTTTCTTTGCTGATGTATTTTTTAGATTGCTTGACTATCTCTTTAACAATATCAACAAAGCCATGGGCAATAAGCATTTCTCTTGCTTCTGCGTCAGCATCGACCATAATGATTGCAGAACCATCAGGTAATTCTTTTACTAATTTACATTTGACTTTCATATCAACGCTTCTCCTAAGTTAGATAAATCAATCGGTTTCTTCTTGCAACGTAAAAGTTTGTACGTCCACCCAGCTCTCCCACTTACGATTTGATCCGCTTCTTCTCGTCTTGAGACCTTGCGCATTAGCTCTTGGTTCTCGTCGTAAATTAGGTACATATTCAAATTTGTCATCTCCAAACTTTGGTACATAATATTTTGGTTTTGGTAATAAACTCAGGGCTTTGTCTAATACCTCAAGTATTTGCAAACGCCGTCGCATATCACTTTCTTCTCCTTGATTTGACTGCAACAATCCCTACTTCAGGCTCTACTTTGTTGCGTTCTTCAATAATTAAATCTGCTATTTCCCACACTGCTTTTGGATTTATTTCGCCTTTTACTGCAAACCCCATTGTTAGCATCATCGCAAAGCAATCCCTTAAATCATCATCACCGATCATTTGTAATGTCCTTTTCCATTGTGTTCACAATCTTTTACTGGGCAGAACTTTTTACATGTGAAGTTCGGCTTTGCATTCCATACGTTGTTATCATGCGCCGCAGCTAACTTATCTGTTTCTTGAACCCAAGTAAGCCACTTCTCTGGCGAGTCATGTTTGATATAATGGGCTCGCACGAAGTCTTCGCATACTACAAAAGCCAGCCCTGCTTTGACTCGCTCAACCAATGGGAAGTGTTTGAATACGCACAGTGCCATTAGTTCAAGTTGTTTAGTATCGGCATACTGACTGCTTTTGCCTGTCTTGTAGTCAACAATATGTGCCAAGTTATCCTGAATAATGACTAAGTCGGCTACGCCTCTAAACCAAACGTTCTTATCAAAGAACCCGCATGGCTCCAAATCCTCAGTTAAACCCATTTTGTGTTCACAAAGCTTTCGGCCGGGTATGGCTTTAAGCACATCCAATACTGGTGTAAGGAATGAGAACTTCTCCGGTACCGGTTCACCATCTCTGATGTGTTTCTCAGCCGCTTCATGCACCATCTTGCCGTAGGTCAAATGCTCGGTCTCAGGCTCAACAATATCCTTAACCACCCGCAAGTGATAATATTTTTTGGGGCACTGTTGAAACAGTCCAAGAGACGAGTAAGACCAAGTAAAGTCAGGCATTTGTTTCTAGTTCTATGCGTACAAATTCATTAATAGGAACATCAAAAAATAACTCTCCACTTGCTACTTTATAGTTACTAACTTCAATCAAAGGATGCCTATCTATTTTGTTAGTTTCAATCCAATGAGCACTTTTTAAGTCTTTTGCCAAAGCAAAGAACAGGGTGCGCTCACCAAAATACTTTTGTTTCCTTTGTAATACATGGATTGTGCTAAACCTACACTCAATCCATTGTCTAACTTCTACTTCTGCCGATCCTAAAACTTCATTGTCTTTTATTATTAAAAGATCAATACCATACTGGTCAGGATTTGGCATTACTACTACATCAAATACACTTTCAATATGCTTTGCTATCGTTTGTTTTGCAGGGGCATCAAATGCATCAAAAAGATCTTGTTCAAATGGTTTCCGTACCATCTATCTCTATCCAAGTTCTTACCGCTCCACTCATCAACCGAATCTCGGCTTGAGCATTTAAGCAGTGGTCATACGCTTGTTGAAATTTGTTTGCTACTAACGCATCATGAGCCGCTTTAATTTCTTTAGATGCATGTAAATAAAAATCTGAATACTCCACTTTGCCGTCCATTAAATATCCCATTTCTCAATAGATTGCTTTTTACTGCAATCCCCGTAGCTCTTACCTATACCCAATTCGCAAGCAAGAGGCAAAGTAGTAGCCCAAGAGGGTCGCCAACGCATACACTCATTGATATACAACAATGCTTCTTTTTCTTGCCCTTCAGGCACAACCGCCATTACAGCATCATGCACCGTTAATGCTACACGATAACGCTTTGCAATGCGTAACATTTGTTCGCCAATGATACACCGAGCCAACGCTTGACACACATTTTCAATAACTTTACCACCATAAATCTTTATACGACCACGTCGGCTTGCATACGAGTATTGCTCGTCTTCATCTTTTTGCAAATCAGGATAATTTAAATACAACCCGCTTGGGAGTAGAAATCCATTTTGCGTAAGGGTAAGTGCCTGCGCTTGACACCCAACCTGTACAGTTTTTTTAGTTCTGAGGGCATCAAGGGAACTGTTAGCTTCCTTCCAAAGTTTAGGTATGTAGGGGTATGTGTCACGATAGACTTGTATAATCCGAGTCGCTTCCGCATCATCAATTTCCACCCCAAAAGTTTTGAGTTGTATCCCAAACTTGGTAGCACCCATGCCATACCCCGCACCGAGGATTGTTGTCTTACCCACGAACCTCTCGCCATCCGTGATTTCACTTTGCGTCTTTCCATAGATAGACGATGCCATGATTTTGTATACATCCTGCTTCTCCTCAAAGGCTGTCACTAAGTCGTTCTGTCCTGATAGCCATGCGACTGTCCTTGCTTCAATCTGCGACGAGTCGGCATCAATCAATACATATCCATCAGGGGCTACGATTGCTTCTTTAAGCAATGATTTGCGTGGTAAGTTTTGCAGGTTTAACTTGTCATCACCGCCCCAACGACCAGTATGGGCAGCATAATACCTAAGAGGAACAGGCATACGACCCCGCTTAGATATAGCAATGAAGCGTTCAGTTCTTGTTTCCTCGAGAGTAGACTTAGTTCCCAAACGGGCGGCAACGATGGCTTGGACTCGCTCGTCGGGATGCTCTGCAAGTTCTTTGAATCCTTCATCATTTTTGGCAAAAGCATATGTTTGTTTACCATTGGCAGGGCTTTCCTTCATTGGTGGCTCAACCCCGAGACTAATAAGTAAGTCGGCTAACTTGGGGTTACTCATCAGCGTATCTTTATCTGCTACACAAGCAGCAAGTAGTTTGTCTTTGCGGGCTTTGACTTGCATCAAATGTTGCTCAAGAAGGGGAGTATCCAAGAACAACACAGGGTCGTAGAACATCTTGAGTGTAAGGTCGATTAACTTTAACTCATGAAGGCTAAACCGAGGCAGTAGGGTCTGAAATAGATCGTAGGTAAGCGTGACATCATTCTTACAATACTCACCGTATTTATCTAATTGATTAGGGCTGAAGTCGGCTTTGCGTAAGCCTTTGGCTTCGACTACCTCATTGCCTTTGACTCCCAAGTTATACCTTTGGGCTAACTTTGCAAGACTATTGCCAGCATCTAAACCATCTGATGCTCGTGCCATAGATAGGGTATCAAACCACGCTCTCGGCTTAATACCAAATGTCCAACTGAGAATTGCTGAATCGAACATAGCATTGTGGGCTAGGGCGAAACTGTTGTCCCAGTCAAACTTCCTAAGAAACCCACAAACTTCTTCACCTGTCCCGCTAAACCATTGGGGTTCGCCATCATTTTGTTTGACGGCTACGCCTATCACCTCGAAGCGATCATCACGCACATACTCTTCTGTCGTCAACTTAGTTAATGAAAAGTCAACTGCGTAGTAGGTCTCAAAGTCTATGGTTAGTATGTTCATTTGTTTTTAATACGAGTTATTTTTTCTGTCATTTTTCCTGTCTTTGTATCGACCGAAGCCTCATAAATGGTAGGAGGTGTCCCAAGCACAGGTTGATTTGAAGTCGAGTAATAGCGTTTGGTTTTTGTTTCTTCTTTGAATACAAGCGTCTCAAGTATTGCGTCGTATGTTTCTTGACGCTCGATATTTTTTATTATCTTTGTAAATTTTTGACGAATTAAATACTGCTCAACTTTGGTAAAGGTATTAAACCTTGAACGATTTGGCATAAACTCATCCCATTTACCCTCCACTATGGCAAATTCTTCGGGGTTGGTATCCATCCGCTCAAGCAAAATTTTTACTTGGTCATGGCAGAATTTTTTAAGCATGGGCTAATCCTTCTTTGTTGGAACGGTCATCGGGGGCAAGCATTTAGCCCCGCCCATCTTCATCAAAAGACGCAAAATATAATTTCAAGTCGTCAATCGTATCCTCGTTAACCATAAAGGACTGACCACCCGCTCGCCTTATCCGTAGTAGTTCTCGTTCTTGCAACGCAGTTAGTTTGCCCTTGATGGTCTTGCACTCGATGGCAATAAACGCACCCATGTAGCAACATATAATATCGGGAACACCGCTACGACCATAGCCGTGGGTGGCAGGGAAGAAATAATAGACACCGTAGTCCTTGAGTATCTTGACTACCGATGCCTTAACTTTCGCTTCAGGCGTCATTTGTTTTCCTTGTTTATTTACTACTTATTGACACAGTATAGTATGTTGCCAAAGAAAAGCAAGTGGTATTTGTAAATTATTTTATTAGTGTTTACCCGCATAGGGGACAGATCGGATTCGATCCGTTTTGTCCCAATAAAAAAGCCCCTCCGAAGAGGGGCTAGGAACTGATATGAACAATAACTATCTTGTAGGCTAAAGCAGATTACGCATCCTACTTGCGTTCACGAGATGCTCACCTTGCGGTGACGCCAATGAGTTCCACATCTGCTAGGCAAAACTCACGGCATTTCAAACGAACTAAACAAGGAGAATAGTTCGCTAAATAGTATATCAGGACTCCATCTTTAGTTCACCACTTACGATGAAATACATGTCCGCCTTGACCATACAACCAAATGCAACATTTACTTCTTCCATTTGCATGACCTTGAACATGGGTAGTCGGATCATTATGTCGCTTGGCAGTTCTTCCGTAGTCTTATACTTCTTTATGCTGTTGTTGCTAAAGTTATATACCGCATAAGAACCATTTGAAAAAGTTTGCACACCATACCCTTGCTTCTTGGCAATCATGTCATGCAAGGCTTGCACCTCAATATACCCAGCAATTTCTTTATCAAGTTCTTTTCTACGACTATACTTCTTCTCGTTAGCAGGTAGCACCACGCTATCCATCCCATTGTTTCTTGCGTGATATGCAAGAAGGGCATAGTCTAATGCTAATTCCTCTTGCTCAATCCCCCACTTGATATGATTTTTAGCATGATGAATAAGACTATGGATTGAGTTAGCCACACTATCTTTAATAAGATCGGCTAACTCGGTGTAGTCCCTACCTACCATCAACTTCTTGACATTACGCAAGGCAACCTTCAAGTGCTTGGTCGTTGTCTCATCACCTCTACCTCGTGACTTGTTAATACGAAACGAACCCACACCAAACACATCTTCGTTAGCACCATTGCGATACTGCCTGACGATAGACAAGAACCCGATGGTCTCACCATCTTCTCTGACATTGACACGATATATCTGCTTGTAGTCTTCAGTATCACCTGACTCAAGCCTTCGCCAACCCGTCTGCACACACTCGTCGTTTACAAAAAAGTCGCAGGTCGGTTTGATTAGTGCAACCTCAGTCACATACGCAGGAAGGTTTGGGTGCATCTCAGCATCCTTGTGTTTTTGTTTGAGATTTGTTTTATCAATATATACCATGTTAGAAACTCATCTTGTTAAGGATTGCGTCTACTTGTGCCTTGGCATCTGTGCGTGCAGTAAACGATTCACGCAAAGTCTCGGCATCATACTTGTCTAGCACATGCTTGAGATCCCGCCTTGCCTGTTCCATCATAGGATCTTTGGTCAGGTTCAAGTGTTGCAACATGTCAACCAATTCCTTGGCGTTCTCCACAAGACTATCCCGAAACACACGGAACTCATGGCTCGGTGTGCCATCTGCACCATGCACCACATCAACAACCAAGCGATCACTCATGCGGGTCAAGCAGTCCTTCAACCTTTCCCAAGCATCACGCATTGCGTTATTAAGCCTGTCTTCGTAAGCCTTGTTGCAGTTCGCAATGATCTCGGCTTTGGCTTCTTCGTTGATGTCGATACGGAAGTCGCCTGCGTTGGGAACAGGGGAGAAGGTATAGCCAAATGCAAAGCGTTGCTTAAGCGTATGGATCTGAGGATATTCTGTTCTCTCGAATAGATCACCCAATTGAAAAGCAGCCGCAGTAATGAGATTCGGATACGCATCAATGAACTTATCGACCAATGCGTTGTAGCCTTCTTCCATCTTGCCCAACTGATCTTTGTATACCATGAAGTTAGACATAGGCAATAAGCGTGAGCCGTTGTCAGTCCATGGTAGCGTCTGCGAAATGTGCCATGCTCGTGCATTGGCTGCATACTTAATGATCTTGTCAAGCACACCTGTGCCTGCCATCAAGTTCTTGTTCGCATTGACCACCGAGGTCTTGGTATTCTTAGCCACATCAATCTCGGCAGATACACTCTTGTCCAACTTGCGACCTGTCCAACTACGGATACTGAGTTCTACCAACATGGCTGATGAGCCGATACTAATTGAGTTATTCATTTGCTTCTCCTTGGTTAGGGGACAAATCGGACTCGATCCGTTCTGTCCCATGTTGTTTAATTAAATGTTGTATTACTTGAGCAAGGGATAAGGAGAAACCTAGTTCCCCAGATAACTTATCCCGCAACTCTTTTAATGAAGCCATGGTCTCAGGGTTAACTGAGACATTTACTTTCTTTTGCTTATTCAACATGCACCACCTTTCCTATGACTTTGCCATCATTGAAGTGACGATTACCTTTGACGCACCACAACACAGGCATATTGATATTCCAATTGCTTGGCTCTTGGTCAGGGATGTAGCCATCGGTTAGCATAAGCAAGCACTCGCCTTTCATGTCATGCTTGTGAATATACTTAGGCACACACGCAGGCTCAGTCCCACCGCCACCCGCAGGCTTGGTAGACTCAACCAAGTTAGCCAACTCGCTACCTTGATATGTTTCTCGTGATGCCACATGGGTATCCCAATACAACACATCAATCTTTTCAGGGCTGACCTCATCACAGATAGACTTCACCTCGGACAAGAACTGCGTCAACTCCTCAGTCCCGATAGACCCTGAGGTGTCAATACCAATGACGATACCGCCTACCTTCTCGTCGTAACTACTCGGCATAATGATGTCTGAGGCTATATATCTCTTGTGTAGCCTACGCCATGTTGTTTGGTCTTTGCCTTGGGTGACTGACTTCACGAACTCACGCAGAGCATCCTTCCAATTTATCTTGGGCACAAGCATCTCGCTAATGTTGCGATCCACATTGCCACCCATCTTACCCACGAGAATAGATCCTTGACGCAGGGCTGACTCGACTTCCTTGGCTTGGGCTTCCTTCTCCTGCTCAGACATACTTTGAGCACCTTCCCAATCG
>Ga0247723_1001443_pt1 | contig 13928 bp, 22 predicted proteins | sample MSEWelMarce5H_FC_FD_189079 | JGI IMG/M metagenome (GOLD analysis project Ga0247723, IMG submission 189079) | Subsurface sediment microbial communities from gas well in West Virginia, United States - MSEEL Well Study Marcellus 5H_FC | ecosystem: Environmental > Terrestrial > Deep subsurface >...
CCGTATTGTTGTAACTTAATGATGAGGCAGGGGGGGTAGAATTGCGTGCTAAAAAAACGCCTTGTGAGCGTGATCCCTTAACACTATTGCACCTAGCGCAACATGCGATCATATTCTCAAGGCTTATCGGATCGCCTCCGGACTTGATGCTTTGTATATGGTCTACCGTCGTAGCATCCTGCCCACAATAGGCGCACGTGTATCCATCCCTAGCTAGGACGACTAACCGGGCTTTCTTGTACTTTTGGCTTACGCGTGGATCCTGTCTACCTCTGACCATTAGTAATGACCGGTCCTTTGATGATGCGACCAAGCTCGGCATGGTGTCTTATGTCTATGTGCTATGTACTTAAGGCCTAGGTCTATCTGCTTAAAGGGATCTAACTCTTTCATCTTAAGTAGCTGAGGTATGCCATATGCAGAGCTCTTAGGGTTATCTGCACGTGGATCCCATCGAGACTCTATATTCCACAATAGCTCTAAGCATCGATACTCTTTAGCATTAAGTAGCTTTATATGTGCGTACAGTTTGTAGTTTTCTTTATCTCTTTGTGTGCTTATAGCTTGAGATGTAGGCATATTGCTAAATAGCAATAGCCCGGCCAATAGCACCAAGCATCGCCTGCGAGCTATCCGCGGTAGCGGCTCGCCTGCGAGCATGGAGCGTATCGATAGAGTCAAATACCTGTCAATCTTGAGCGTATCTTTCAGCGTGTCCCACAACCTATTAACACTTGTGTATAACTCTTGTGGATAACTATCACGCATCTTTACCCCATCCCGTGCCCTTAAACACAAGGCCCGGAGCGCTATATACCTGCCTCATCATTAAGTTACAACAATACGGCGTAACGTGCTCCGCCATCTTTTCTACGGTTTCATAGCGGACGTTGCAGCTTATGCACTCATACTCATAAGTCGGCATCTTTTAGATCCTCCATTAGCACTATGCCCATTACCCCACACTTAACGCATTGGAGCGACTTAACGTAAGGCGGTAGGTTATCGGTTACGACACGCTCTATATGATCGGTCATTTTGGCACATAACCGGCACTTAGTTTTATACGTCGCCATAGTTAGACCTTTTTAGGTATTGCATCTCAAATAGATTAGATCGAGGCACCCAATAGTTATTCTGATACGGATGTTTGTATTTAGGCACCTTGGCCATATGTACCGGCATCCATCCCAGTAAAATGTAAACAGGCGAATACCCGGTGACTAACACGGCTACATCGTTAGGCCTGCCTTCGCCTCTATTTTGTAGGATTAAATGCCCGTTAGCGTGTTTAGTCCATTTAACCTCGATATTCTCGCCTACATCTGCCGTATCGTGAGCGTTATCTATTGAGGGTATGAAGCCGTAATCACCGAAGTAATTAGCTACGGCGATCTCAGCTGCGGCCGCCTCGGCCTCTTGCCATACAAGCTCGTGCCAATTTTTATAGACTTGGCCGAAGTTGCTCGCATCTTGTACCTCGGCGTTACGTGTAATCGTGCGCTCTAGCCCTACTCGATGAGCGATAATTTCCTGCGACCTATCGAGTACGACCTTGCTCACGCTCGGCATTGTGCACATAGCCATAAAACTACCTCGCCGCTAACATCTCGTACGTTAAAGCCGCCTAGTGCGGTGTGCCACTTAAAGCACTCATCGCATTGTTTAGCTGCGACTACCGTCATATCGCCATTATCGTGGATAGTCGTAGCTAGTCCGTCTTTAATAAAAGTTAGCTCGCTCATAGCTTTAGACCGTCCTCGCATCGTTTACAAAATGCCACGACCAAACCATCCTCGCGCACATAATCGTTAATATGCGTATCGTTATCGCACTTTGAGCAATTACCGGCACCGCCGTAACCATCAAAGCTATATATATGCCCATCCGGTGAGCGGTAAATATCTTTAGGGTTAATTGTCATACTTGGGGTTTCCATTTTCCATCGGATCCCAGTACGTGCCAATACGGGTTACATTGATTAGCTCTAACTCGCTCGGTGCACTTATACGCGGCCCACGGTTTACCGGTTGCCTTAGCCGTGCCCTCGGCCCATACCATCGTGCCATGAGCACATCGAGGAGCCTCAGCTACTAACTCACCGCCGAGACTTTTACCAATCTCTAAAATGCCACTAGCCATCGTAGCCATATCCTCGATTGAAGCCTTTGTACTCCACGGATCCGAGTCTGCCGGTAAAGTCTCTACCTTTTGCATATCTTGTACCGTAGGCCGTGCGTGCTCACTTGGCGTTAATAGCCCAATTACTCGCCCATAAGCTGAGGTAATTGTGTCCTCTATAAACCATTTTTTCATATTGTTTGGATAGGTCGATACGTTGCCAAAAGCATAATCGACGGCGCTTGGCACCATATCCTCATACTCCCGGTATGCCTCGGCTTTTACAAGGATAGTCCCTTTAATAATATCGATGTCCTCGATGTAAGCGACTAACCTACCGGATGGAAACTCTGCTCTAAAGCGCTTAATACGAGCGTTTACATCCTCGTAATTGTCTAAAAACCCCATTAGATTAGCTCGCTCTCTTTGAGAGCTTTAGCAATAGCGCGGCCACGTACAAAACCCTCGCCGTGTCCGTGCTTAAAGCCGATCGAGTATCCGATCACCATAAACATAAAGCCCATACCGCAGGCTGCCAAACCGATCAATATATCTAAACTATTCATTACTTAGCCCTTTGTTAAGGCCGATCAAGCTACTAACCGAGTAGCCCTCTCAGCGTTTGTAGTATCAGTATGAGGGCTTTTTGTCACAAATCAAAGCGTATAGAGGTTTGGCGTGTCGCTACTTGGCTAAGCGGTCCTCGAGCAGCATCTCGTAAATCTTGTCTACGCGCTTTTCTATGCGGTCTACGCGGCCTGCAAGATTATGCCCACCATTACCATCGGGCCGCAGCTCTGATAAATAATATTTTACAAGATGTCGGACGAGCCCAGCTCCTAGCCCCAAAATGGTAAAGCTGCCTAAAGCTAGACCAACTACGAGCTGAGCTCTTTCCATTACTTAGCGCCTACGCCTAATTGCTTTTCCGAAGGCTGCAGCGCTTTTAGTAATGGCCCAATTAGCCCTGCGATAAACGCGTTAGCTAATACTTTTGGATCCGAAATTCCGGACATATACAAAGCCGCTACGGATGCGAGTGATGCTCGACCGTATGATTTTGCCGCTGCTATTGCTTGCTCTTTCATTTGTTGCTCCTAAACGCCCTTTAGGGTTTGTATTACTCTAAACCTAAACTAGCGATTAAGGCTTTAGCCTTGGCCGGTAAAACCTCTACCTCAAAGTGCATATCGTCCGGCCTGCTCTTAAAGTCGCCGCCCCACTTGAGGCCGTACTTTTTAGCGAGCGCTCGGATCATAGGTACTTTTTCAGCCGGGAAAGTGTCGTATTTTCCTAGTGGATGTTTTGTAGCGTTTAGATCGATAGCCGTCCCGGATGAGTGGCATGAAAGCTTTGTCGGATTACCTCTAACCATGCGATACGCATATGCCCAATCGTCAAACGTTCCCTCATCGATCGGCTCGATTAGCTCGTGAAACTCCGCAGCAAAGGCGGCCAAGAGAGGCCCAACACTCTCGGCGCACCTTAGCTTACGATCCGTACCCTTTACGGGGTAGGACTTTATTTTAATCTCCGCCGGATCTTTAGAGGCCGGGTAGCCGTTATAGCTTGTCTCCATTATGAAAGTAATGCAGCTACTTCATCTGCGGTTAAACCGAGTTTAGTAAGTACGGCCGCTTTAGCCTGAGATTTAATTTCTAAATCGTCATAAATATTTTGCATTAAATTATCACGTCGAGCAATATCAGATAACTCCTCCGTCGTTGCCTCGCGCTCAATTTCCTCACCGGTTGTAATATCTACCGTTTTAATTATTGTCATTATTTAACTCCGTATAGTAAGGCTTGACCGGCTGAAAAAGTACCAGCCGAGCAGGCTATGGTAATTGATGTAACTGTTGTAGCTGCCATTTCGGAGCCATAAATACGGCCCACCTGCTGATTAAGACCATTTATAGATCCGCCGTGGATAATGTCAAATAATGGAGCAGGCTGACCGGCGCTTACATATTGTTGTAAATTCATCATAATTTGTTGAGCGTAATCAATTGATGAGTCCGCAGCCGGCTCAATATAACCAGCGCGAGAATAATAAGTAAATGAAGGGGTAGCGCTTGATCCTGAGTTAGCGGTAGTTGTTTGTACGACATAAGAATAATCACTATTATTAAAAGAGCCGTTAAAGTAAATGCGAAACTTACCAACGGACGACGGTACAAAATTTTTAATATATAAAAAAAGATTTGTGTAAGTGCCGGGAATACTAGATAGAGTTGTAGAGCTACCCGATAAAGTAGTAGTCGATATAAGGGTCATACCGCCGGATGATGGAGTAGCCCACTTTAAGCCCGTGGCCGTAGACGAGTCTGCCGTAAGTACGGTGTCATTAGCGCCCACGGCTAAACGTGCGAAAGTGTCTGCACCTGTCCCGGGTACTAGATCGCCTTTAGCATCGATAGCCGTAGCCATGGAGTTAGTAACGGTTACGGTACCGCTAGTACCGCCGCCGCTAATACCTACACCGGCCGTTACGCCTTCGATATCACCGGTAGCACCTGAGGCTACCCAAGCTGCACCGTCGTAATACCATAGTGAGTTAGTGTCTTTTGTAAATGCAAACTGTCCCTCAGCCGGTGCGGTAATAGCCGCATCTCGAGCCGTAGTAGTTGCGAATACGTTAATACCCTGCATGAGGTAGCCGTTTACGTCTCCGGCCGTAAGTACCTCACCGGTTGTAAAGGTCTTAAAACCCTGACCAGCTGCCATCATTTCCTCCTAGTAAGCAAGCACGGAGGTATCGAGCACCCCGTATAGTGTTGAGTTTAATATAAAGCCGTCGATAATCGGCTCTAGTGTTGTAAATGTCGTTTTCCAAGAATTAGGCGTTACTCGATGTTGTACGCCAAACACTTGTAAAGTCTGTTGTAGGGTCGAATTACCAGGCTGATTAGTCGTAACCTCTACCGGGTCAAAAAAATCTAGGCTAAGAGCTGCAAGGATGCCATCGGTATAATCGTCCATATATAAATCAAGCTCTACGGCATCGCATCGAGTTTGCGTATCTTTACGAGATGCTACGTAAGCCCGGGCATAATTAAGAGCATCGGCGTTTGTATCCATAACTAAATTAGTTTGGTTATAAGAGTGTACAAAGTACTCCTCGATAGAGGCATCATCTTGTGCGAGCTGAGCCGTACCGCCGATTTTTGTGATAGAGGCCGAGTTATAAACCTGAGTATCATCTAATCGCCATATAGCATTAAAGTAATTTATATCGGTGCCGTCGTCGTTAAAACGAGTTACCGGCAACGCTTGAGAGTCAATACAAAAAGCGCGATCCTTAAGCTGTACTGATCCTCGAGCATCTATATACAAAGCCCCGTACTCGGAGATGGTTGCCGTTTGTAACGCAGCTAGAGCCGTGCGAGGGGTACCCGGGTCTGCCTGAAAAATCGTTGTACCGTATTGGATCTCGCGCTGCGATGGAGGCCAAGCGATCTCGTCTAGAATAGCGTTTACACGCTCGCCGGGTAGGTCGCCGGCCGATGCAAGGGTTACGGTACTAATCTGAGAATTTTGGAAAAGTCTAAAAGCATCTACGGCGGTTATAGTTGTATAAACTACATCGGTAGCCATTTTAGGCGTAGTAGTTGTATAACTAGTAATAAAGCCGCTAAACATTGGGTACTCGACACCGGCATAAGTGCCCGAGATTTGTACTTTACGTAGTGGAGTAAGTAGACCGTAGTAAGGCCCGGCCGCATTTTGAGGGTTAAAGTCGCCATTTTGATCGACGATACGTAGCGTTAGCGTACCTGTTTGGAATACGTCCGCCTGCGCGTTACGGCCTCTCATAGTAGTAACGCCGTCTACTTGATTTGATACGTCTACAATTAAAGCCTCAGAGTCCGCTAATACGTTTGTGCCTAAAATACCGCTACCTAGGATCATGGCCTGCGCGAACGCCGGGCCGGTAGAAAAGTTAATAACCGCGTTTATCGTAGGGACGGTCATAGGATACCTGCCACCGTTAGCGGATCTCCGCCGCGATTAAGTTTTTGTATAGTTTCTTGTAGCAAGGTAGTAAACTCATCTTGAGATGCAATAGCGCCGGCATTGATATTTATATTATAGGTAGCAGGGTACCCACCGCCGTAATTCATGTAAGGGCTATAACCGCCTAGATCGGCTTTTTGCGTATCGCTTAAAGAGCTATAAAACTCAGTAGCCGATATAAACGCAGGTAAATCTTTTGTAGCGTTTGCCGTTTCGTCAACAGTTTTTAGAGAAAGCGTAGGATCAATTACCGGGCCTGTTACAAAAGGCGTATTACCGATCATAGTAATACCTGATTTTCTGTAACCTGAATTAGTAGCAAGATCTTCACACCCTCCACCCTTGGCCAATAGGGCTAGATATTCTTGTAGCGCCTTAAGTCGGGCTTCATCGGCTCGCTTTTGTGCGGCTGCCACGCGATCGATCATAGATAGCTCCTCCGACTCGCGGAGCTTTGTTAGGGTTAAAGATGCGTTAGTCGTTTTGCTTAAAGAGGCAAGCTTAGCGATCTCGGTTAGTTGTATCTGTACTCGCTCGCTATAACTTTCTTTAGCTGCAAGCTCACCGGCGGCCATAATAGCTGCGTTGTATTTACCAAAAGCGATATCGCGTAAACGCTCCTTTTCGCTTTCTGCCATTTTGCTATCGTTAATAACCTTAAGCTCTGTAAGTAGCTGAGTGTTAAGAGAGGCAACGGTCGCCTCGCTAATCTGAGTAATACCGGCTAGTTTGGCTAAATCGGCGTTTTTCTGAAATGCTGCAAGCTCTCCAATTTTCTTAAGGGCTATTTCGCCGTTATCCTCCTCGATAGCCTGTAAGGCCTCAAGGCGTAGGATCGTTTCTTTGTCGTAGGTAGCACGTAAAGCCGCAGCGATCGAAATGCGGTTAGTGTCAAACACCGCCGCGGCCTTTGATAACGAAAGTTTATTTTTCTCTGCCAGCGCTTGTTTTTTCTGTAAGGCTAGTAACTCTTTAGCTCGCTTAGCTGCCGCGGCCTCTGCCGCTGCTCGAGCCTTGGCCTCTTTAACCGCTGCATCGCTTGAGCCCGAGATGGTCATAGGAGTAGTAAAAGGCTGAGGGCCTACTTTACCTAGCGAGTTAAAAAACGATAGCCAAGCCGGCAAAAGAGGGATCATCTGAGGATCTAATATTGATAGACCCGGCAGGCTTTTAATTTTTGCAGCTAGCACACCAATACCGCGAATAACATCGGCGGTATAATTGGCCACGTCCTCCATCGAGTCCGCTAAATCTGTAACCGAGTCATTATCGCCTAATTTAGATAAAGCATCGATGAGGCCTTTACCTATAATCTCTTTAGCGTTATCGGCCGCTACTGTTAAAGCTGCCATCCTACCGGCATAGGTTTCTAAACGATCGGCATTTTGTCCCGAAAATTGTTTGTTGAGTAATTCTTGTATCTCATTAAAGCTTTTACCGGCTAGCTCGGCTTTACTTAAACCTAGTCGATACTTACCTAAGCTCTTAGTCTGCCCCACGTATGCGGCGGATAAATCACCGGCGACACTAGCTACATCCTCGCCGCTGCCGGCCGAAATATCTAAAGCGAGCGCTAGTAATTTTTGAGACTTTTCTACTGAGCCCGTTGTAGTCAATAGGCTCTGAAAAGCCGGCCTTAAAACGTCATCGGATACGGCCGCCGTCTGCTCAAGATCCGATATAAATTTAGTAATCCGAGCGTTCTCAAAACCGAGTCCTAGGTTATTCACCGTGCGCGTTAATTTGGCCGCGGCTGCTTCATCCTCGGCAAAAGCCTTTACGGCAGCTTTACCAAAAGCACTAATAGCGGTAACGCTAAAAGTAAGGCCAAACGCTTTAGCTAAATTTTTTACGCTTTTCTCAAAGCCGCCGATCTGTTTTTGGCCTTTTGCGAGTGCCTTGCCGTCAAAGGTAGCGACGGCGTTTACAAATAAATCGGGTAACTTAGGCATTATGCGGCCTTGTCGTAACGGCCTTGATTAAAGGCTGCGATCGTATTTTGTATAGCCTGCACTACGGCCGCTTGTGCTCTACCTTGGTCCTCGGACCATGCCCTAAAAATCATACGGCCACGGCTTGCACCCTCGCCATAGAGAGGGCCCATACGGTTAATAAAATTAGCACCGGCTCCGGGGTTATTAGATTTACTCTTAGAGGATCCGCCCGGGTTTTTACGGCCGGCCGTTTCATAAATAGCGCCGCTAGCTGAGGCGTTAGCGATGATGTACTGAGAGCTCCATCCGTTTTTATTACGCTTGCTAGGAGCCGCTGAGTAGTAAATTCCTTTACGTACTGTCTCGGCCTGATAAAGAGGAAAACGGCGTAAACGTCCCTCACTATTAAAAGTACGAAACGCAGAATTACGAGCCGTAATCTTTTTAGTGTAGGCACCCTCATCCCAATTATAAAGGCCACCCGGCGCAGCGGTAGGCGCATAACCTCGAGCCTTATCCCGTATCGGGATCATAATGCCTTTGATCTCTTTATTCATCTCTTTAAGTAGCTCGGGATCTATTTTACGGATCGCGCGTAGAGTCTCTTTAACGCCGTCTAACTTTACCGACATTTTTAGACTCCTCCGCTTGCTCGTTTAATACTTTGACTAACATCTTAAACATCTCGGGCTCGAGCTCGAGTATCGCTTGAGGCGCGACCCCTAACCGTACTGATAATTGCGCTACCAAATAGGTTAGAGTGCCGCGCCCTAGCTTAAAGGCTCGTCGTCTAGTACCTCGACTTTAACCAAGGTATCTAAAAACTCTGCGCCAAACATCGGTACCGTTTCGCCGGATGTACGTAAGCACTCCCACGCTAGCCAGTAAACGTCGCTCTGTTTCTCGTCATCTCTAAAGGCTTTGTGAAAACCTTTTTTTGCATATAACTCGAAGGCGTACTCAATTCGCGGCGTGATTTGATGCTCTGTTACCTCGCCGGTAGCCCTTGTTATTTTGAGTCGTGCCATTTGTTTAGCCCCTTTTCTTTGTTATCAGCTAGTAGTAATTACGATTGGAGAGTTACATGTAAATGTAATGCTCTGAGTACCGATATCTCCTACGGCTCCGTTAATATCTGTAGTGTTATTAACTAGGATTGTAGTTGAGTAAAGAGGGTTAGTAGCTGAGGTAGCTGCGCTAGTTTGCTTTAGCGTAATTGGTACGGTCGTACCCCAAGCTGCCTGCAACGTAGCATTTACGTTAGCCGCTGCGGTATCGCTCAAAAAGTCTAGAGAGATCGTGCTCGTCTCTAGGCCCTTAGTAAATTTTCTGCTCGAGTCACCCATCGCGGTCACTTCAAGCTCCTCAAATACGCGGTTAATTGTCGCGCTTGTAACGTGATCAGAGAGTGCAACCGAGTTAAGGGTTACGACTACTCCATTTGATAGAAATACGGCCATCGCCTATTCCTCGCTTTTCTCTGTAGTAGGTGTGTGTGTTTTTGTTTCTTTTTTTGGCGCTTCGGTAATCTGCCCTATCTTAATAAGAAAGGCGATATCTTCATCGGTTAGGCTCATGCTTAACTCCACTCGGTTAGTATTGAGATAGTAATGTCGGTCGTTAGTAAATCGCCGCTTTGTACCGTTAAAACACTAGGCGCACTTACCGCGCCGATATTCATAACGATTGACGATGCAGCTAACTTTTGGAATACGGCGCAAACTAAAGACTCGATGCCCTGTAGATTGCCTTGATTGTCGTACATTGGCACCGTGCAGATAATACGAAAAGATGCCATCGGTGAGATATTGGCGTAGTCGTTATTAGTCGGTGTTATGTATGGATCTGCCGGTGACACGATTACGCTATTAGCCGTAATAGTTGCAGGCGGATACGCGTAGGTATTCCATACGTTAGCGTTAGCAAGGGCCGCAGCTAGTGAGGCTCTTAAAGTAGTAATAGGTGCCGGCATTATCCGACCATCGCATTTGGGCTCATATATCCGGCGATAAGGCCGCGGATCTTACCGATCATAGAGTTACCCATACGGTAAGGGCTAGGGCTAAAGCCATCGATCGATACGCCGCCGGTTTGGCTGACCTGCCGGGCCTGCCAGATATCGACGGCCAAAATCATTGAGGCCTCTCTTACGGCCGGAGTAGTCGCGTAGGTGTTTGTCTTAAGATCTGCTCCTACGGCTGATCCATATGGCAATACTCTAAAAAAGTTTACATCGCTTGCCGTCTTGGCATATTGGATAAAACTATAACCATTAGGCCAATTAAACGCATAATTATTAAATGCTATTGATGGTAATTGAGTAGTCGTACCGGCCGTCCACGGGATAGTGCCGGTAATTGTGTAGGTGCCGTTAAAGGTTGCACCGCATCCGCTTACGGTCACGCTTTGCCCGGTACTAAATATTGCCGGGTTAGCAACCATTAAAGTAACGATATTAGTTTGTAAACTAGCTCCTACGATTGGCGCAGAGTCAAACCATAAAAATTGGTTAATGAGATCCTGCGCGGTTTGGCAGACCTCCTCAACGGTATTAGATGAGTATAAATTTTCGATACCGAGATTAGCGCGTAACTCGGCCTCGGTTACATACGTTGCAGGCATTTTATACTCCTCACTTAAAAAGGGCCGGTAGGGCTCAAAGGGCTAAGAGCCCTACCGACTATTAGTTTTTTTGCTTAGTTAAGATTAAACTTAACAATACCCTTAGGCATTTTTGCAATAGTGGCCATGTAACCATAAATAGCTACCTGTACCTGTAGGTTTGATACTACGTTTACTGACATATACGCCGTAGGTGATTGGTAAACCGTAAATGCTTCCGGTGCCAAAATAACCGCAGAGTCATCGATAGTAGTAGTAGCGGTAAAGTTTTTATCTACATAGAGATCGAGTCCGAGTACGTTGCCTCGAATTGATCCCGGTTGCACTAAGCCGCCTGCGTTCATTGGCTGAGATGCTGAGTAGATTGGTCGCCCGGTAGTATCTGTAGCGCCCATAAGTAGTTGCCATTGTGATCCATTGGCGATGTAGTTATTAGCAAAGTAACCCGTAGCCTCGTAAACCTTACGAGCTGAGTCTGAGGCAAACTCAATAATACCTGCTGAGTCTGCATCGCATCCTGAGCTATATTGACCAGCCGCAATAAGAGCAGCTAGTACGGTTGTATCGAGAGTCTTTAGATATGCGTTTTGTAGTTGATTTGTTAGCTCTGCATAGAAATTAGGATCTGAGCGCTCTAACAATTCTACGCTGATCGTATTCATGCCGGCGTACTTAGATACGGTACCGGTTAGGTAAGCCGTCTCCATCCCGGTATTTTGTACCGCTCCGGCTTCTGCCTCAACGGTTACGACAGGTGCTACGCCTGTACCGCCGCCTGCGGACGTGACAAGTGAGGGCACGTTGATCGTCATACCGTTAGTAGGCAAAACTCCACGTGAGCAAGCATCGATAGCAGGTGTACCAAAACGAGTGTTAGTAGGGAATTCTGCTAGGTACTGAGTAGGTGAAAATGCAGGGTTTGTAGCAAAGCTATCATCGGCTGCGGTTACATAAAGCTTTGAGTCATCGTTACCTAGAGCTGCCTTAATCTTGTGCTCTGTGTAAGCGCCCATAGATGTAATAGGTGTACGTACTCGCTGAGAGTCTAGTACTGATGGTCGGATGATCTTTCGAGCGGCTTCGACTTTTTCAGCCTCTGCCGGTGCATCTACCGGAGTCTCCTCCGATGTATTTTCAGGGGCTGTAGTCACAGCTTCCTCGCTTTCGGTTTCTGTTTCGACCTCTACGATTGTCGTAGAGATAGTTGTAGTTTTTTCTTTTGTACTTGTAGCTGCCTCAAGCGCTGCTCGAGCTGCTGCAATATCAGTTACGGATGCGCTAGAAAAGGCCGCGCTCTCGACGAGGCTAACCTCTTTGAGGACCGCCGCCGTTACTAACAGGTAATCACCCATCGGCTTTGAGGCCGTTACATCGACCCCCACGGATAAGCCGCTTACTAGGTTTTCCTGAGCTAATACGAGAGCATCCTGTCCCCGGGTGCTACTCGATAAACGGAAAGATCCATAAACGCCATTATTAGCCTCGCTAAAACTGATAGCGCGACCCACCGGCTTATCGGCTTGATGCTGCATAAGTAATTTGATACTTGAGGCTTCGCCGTAAGTGATTGAGCCGCGCTCAAACATAACCGGGCCTGCACTTGTAAAACCGATCTCGCCATATGGTGCTACGAGTCCGGAGATCATCCGGCGCTCTGTATCGGCGGCCTGTATTTCTTGACTAAACGTTAGTAGCACTTGTATCTCCTAGCGGTGTTAGTTGCTCCATTTGTCGAGCTTGGTTTACATCAATTAGATCTAGATTTAACATTTTCTCGATGATGTCTAAACGATCCTTAGCATCTACACGTAGGAAAGTATCATCGACGGCAAAACGTACCTGATTAGCTGAGTTAGTTATATCGTTCATCGATAGACGATCCTCAATAGCCGAAATGTAAGGCTGCAAAGAATAAGCTACAAACTCTTTACGACCGTCTAAAATATTTTGGTACGTCATTGAGTTATTCATGTCGGCGCTAATTAGATAACTTGGTACGTTCATCGCGCGGCTAATTTCGGTCGCAAGGTATTGCGAAAATTCTGCGTACGCCATGTCTTTAGGTGAAAATGACGTAGGGACATAATCAAGAGTACTAGTTAAATATGCGGTGCTGCGATTTTGTCGAGCACTCTTAAACGCCGCGAGTAGTCCTTGTATTTGAGACTCCGGCAAATCTGCACCGTTATTTTTTAGGATACCTGTAGGCATCGGTGTAGCTGCACTTATCGCCGCTGCCTTTTGTACATCGTAAGCAGCTTTAATAGTCGTACTTGCACTCTGCAATACACCAGGTAGTAAAGATTGGAAAGTTACAAGCGATCCGATACCGCCCATAGGTACCTTATTACCATCGACAAAATAATCTTGGATCTCTGTACCGTATTGATTAGTCGTATATGTAACGCGGTTATTAGCGACCCACTCAAACCCGGATGGTCGTCCATCATCGGCGTACAAAGATGTAACACGCCAATACGCGACCGAATAAAATATCAAACTATCGACGGTTGCAGCGATTGTAAGGCTGCGAGGTTGGCGGATATCCGGTTGCTCTAACCAAACCGGAGAGCCTAACTTTTCGCCTGTAGATTTTTTATAAAGAGATAAATCAATAGATGCAATAACGCCGGCAATTAAATTACGGCAACGTGCAACGCTTGATACTTGTAACGCAAAGTTACGATCGATACCTACGCCGTTATAACCAAAATTACCGGTATTAAATGATCCGTAGCCGTACGTGGTATCCATTACGGCAGGTGCGTACTGAGCCTCTACTTGAGGTTTCGCAGAGCTCTTAAGCCCTAGAGTTTGGAGTAATCCCATAGGTAGGATTTTCTCAAATTGTCAAGCATAAAACCGATTATGCGCGGCGTGTCTTATATGTAAACCTTAGCCTCGGCCATCGGTTGATTAAGGATGTGGACGATCATAGATAAGCCGATAGCAATATCTACGGGCCCTGCCGATTTACGCCGGACGATACGCCAACTATCCGGGCTCTCTTTTGCCGCGCAATTCGCCATATGGCTCACAAGATCATCTTGGCCCGAGTGCACGAGGCGATTATTTGAGAGAGCTTGATGCAGGTCCCCACTAGCTTGGTATCCCTTTTGCCCTGAGATATCGGTTATATGGATGCCGTTAATCTCGAGGCGTTTGGCGATTGAGGCGGTCGTGTACTTGTCGTAACAAACGGTACGAGGGTAAAAGTCTTTGCACCATTTAGCAA
>Ga0247723_1001444_pt1 | contig 13924 bp, 14 predicted proteins | sample MSEWelMarce5H_FC_FD_189079 | JGI IMG/M metagenome (GOLD analysis project Ga0247723, IMG submission 189079) | Subsurface sediment microbial communities from gas well in West Virginia, United States - MSEEL Well Study Marcellus 5H_FC | ecosystem: Environmental > Terrestrial > Deep subsurface >...
CTTCATAATAATTGTCTGCAATGAGAGTATTACCACCATAGGTGAAGGTTGATTCGAGTTTTACATACGCAAACTTGACATCAAGAGAAGCAAGACCACCTACGGCGGCTGAACCTTCTTTAAATACATGGCGACCAAAGCGGTCGATCTGCGCCTGAAGCGCAGTCTGCATTTGAGTTAGCTCACGTGCTTGAACTGAATAACCAGGACGAAAAAGAATTCTTTGATAATTCTTTGTCTGGTCGTAATCGTCAAAATATGGAGCTGAGTCGTAGTATTTAAGTGGCATGTTAGAGATTAAAATTCAATGATGACCTTGATGTCTTCGATCTGAGAAGCCGAACGATTAATCGGAGCACGGTTTTCTAGGAAAAGAACATTGCCAGTGAATGGCTGAACTTCTGGATCCAGGAGACCAGCACTTGATGCAATGGTAGCCGTGCCGCCAGTGTGTCCTGTAATACCTTCGCTCAGTTCAAATGCATCGTAACCAGTTTTATCATTTTGATGATAGCGAACAATACCGGTATCTGCGTCATAGGAATCAATGAAAGCAACTGCACCAGAATTTGTTCCGGTGATATAATCGCCAACTTCAAGTCCGGTATGAGCACTGAACTGAAGACCCTTTAATGAGCTTAGAGTTGTATCGGTTGCAATATCCGTTGTGCCATAGGAGTATGGATTCTTCACGATACCAATTTGACGGAAGCTGTTATTTACAATGAAATCGGTGCCGCCTTCAGTACCGTTTAGACGGATACGAAGACCAATATAATATGCACCGAGTTCGGAAACCGGATCGGTACCGTGTCCGTTTGCGGGAGAGAGAACTGCGCGGGCAGTTGCGCCGGTACCGTTACCACCGGTGAGTGTTACATAAGCAACATTATAACCGGATCCTGCATTGGTTTGGAAAGTAGAACCTGTGCCGGTAACTTTTACTTCGGTTACAACACCACCTGAAATAACTGCGGTTGCAACGGCGCCCGAACCATCACCAAACACATTGACCGTAGGAGCAACGGTGTAATTTGAACCACCGTTGGTAACTACATAACGGAAGATTTTACCGTTAAGAGCTTCAGAGTCATTCTGATAAGCATATTTTACTTGCTCATCGGCAGAAAGGTCATTAACATCGCCGGATAGCGGGAGTTTTACTGTTTTGACCGGAATGTAGAAATTGGTAAGGAACTTAGTTGCTTCCGTAGTGAATACGGTGAACATATATTTCCAAATGTATCCATCGGCTTCGGCTGTTGGATTTACGTTGGTCTGGGTTGGTTTTACAGTCGAACCAGCTTCGTCTGCTGGAGCCTTAATGCACTTGTATACCTTAAATTCATCGGTGATGATATAGAAATCTGTGGAATAAACATCGGTATCGGCATCGTCCCAGGCTGGATAGAAATTGCCGGAAACCCAATCGTGACGTGGAATGATATTGATCACGTCGGAAGCAGTCGCACGCTTCATTGCAATGGCATTCTGCCACGCATCGTTCACATTAACAATGTTATCGGCTGGATTTGGTGCTTCGGTATCCGTATTGTCGGTAATGACATCAGACCAAGCGTCGGACTTACCAACAAAAAGATACACGCTATTGTCGGTATTGACGATGGCGTCACGGAAGTTGTTGGCATTCTCCGTGCGGAAGTTTGAGGTGATGATTGCTGCCATATTAGAAAGTTATCTTAGGAAGTGATTTGGATATCGGAACCGACATTATTCCAAGGTACAACATTATTTATAGTGTCCTGGACTGTATAGTTTGCATAAGAATACATTGATGTACCTGGGTCAAAGAAATGGGCAATTGAATTGTACCGAGTCTTGAGCATATTGCGATGCTCCGAGTTGGTTGCTTCAATTGGAATCTGGTCGATAAGAACCGTAAATTCGGTACCCACATAACCAGCGGTAACCTGGAATTTGATATTGGTAAACTTGCCAGCCGCCGTAAAGGTTGTACGGAGATATGCTTCTGCCGAGTTCTTATTCGGGAATTGAATGAGTGCCTGAGTGTCGGGCATACCAACAAACACATTGACCGGAAGGTCTTCGTCGCCAATGAGACCAGGTTGCAAACGGTGCATCGAACTGAGGATACGTTGGGCATCCTTACCTGCATCATCTGTAACAGAAAACTGATTGATGTTTTCTAGGAAAATAACAATTTCACCGAAGAAAATGAACCCGGCTGGGTGGACCAACTTATTAAATGGGTTCTCCCAAGCATCAACATTGTTACCCGTACGAATTACATATGAGAACTGTTGGTAGAAATACGAGTCCTGAAGCTTGATGGTATCGGATAGGAAGCCCTTATTTGTAGTGTAAATACCCGGTTCGTAACTGACAAAATTTCCCGATTGGTCATAGACGGGACGGCGACCAGTTCTATCCCATGTTCCGGAAGAAGGAATCAGCATATCACCCTTGGGGTAATACACTTCAGCCGTATCATTAAACAGAATCTTAAAGAAAAGAACAATCGAATCGCTGGAACCACGCACCGAATAATAGTGCATTAGATTCTTGTAGAGTTTTACCTTGTCAAGAATCTGATTCTGGAGCGTCTTTGGAATTGATGCAGCAATTTCTTTTTGAATTAGATCAACGTACTTGCTTTCAGCAATATCCAAATCTCTGGCATTATTGATCGAGTTTAACTCATAGCTGGTCTGACCCACCTCATTAATATGAGTATAATAATCCTTCAGTAATTCAATAAGACGGGCCGAAGATGTACGCAGCTGGCTTGGTACTAAGGACTCAACACGGACATTCTCCTTAGTCTTCCGACGCGTACTTGCTAATGTCTCAATTGAATGGGGCATGATTAACGGTGGCGAGCAGTTGTGGTATAGTTAATTGCACCAGCAGAACCGGCAACTGCAATTGTATCAATTTCACCAATAACCGAGGTACTTAAAAGATTAATCTCCAGGAGTTGATTTCTCTTTGGAGCAAGGTCATTTGAATTTGGAACCACGGTAATACGAATCGGAGAGTTGTTGTCGGGTCTAAAACCCGTGAGCGTAACCTTACCCAGAGCCGGTTCAATAATACCAGCATCCTTGATTTTAATTCTGTTACCGTTTACAATTTTATAGATGTATACGGTACGGTTGTTTGTTCCAACAATAGGTGTGTCGCCGAAGTAGTGTTCAACACCATTAATCAGGAAAGAAGAAGATTCAATGATGTCTTCGTTCGATGTTGTTTGATAGATTGGCGACGAGTATTCAAGGATGAATGAATTGTTTACTGCCGGATTTGGTGTAATGTCTTTATACATGAACACACGTGCAGTAGAATTCAGGATGGATGGATCCGATCTGTCAATATCATGGAGAAATTGAGAGAAACGGAAAACGCCATCGAACTTCTTTAGATTGTTATCGTTGTACTCGCTAATAGTATTACGGATTAACCCTTGTAATTCAATCTTTGTGCGGTCGGTAAGATTTGGATTGTATTTGAAATACACATCGAGCGAGAGATACGTGTATTGCGGATCAACAATTATCGGAGTAATGGATACAACATTCTTGCCCTTCAGCACATTTCCGATGATATTGTTCTTTTGATCGGCAGTAAGAAAATCGGCGCCGTTTGGCTTGATTGCAATGTAGACCTTTCCGTAGTCGGGAGCCTCTGCATCTTCACCACCCCAAACAGAAATGCTTTCAATATAACCCACACTCTTTAGAATCAATGCGCGGTAATCATCGGCTGTTACGGCACGATTCTGAGCCACAAAGGTGAGCGGAGCATTGTAACGGATTGACTCGATGGTCTCACGAATTGCACCACCGTATGAAGCTGTTACCGTAGAAATGGAGGTTACATTATAACCCGAGACCATATCACTTGCCGTAAAGGTTGTTGCACCGTTGGCAGTCTTACCCGTGGTATAGACGTATTCAATTTCTACAATATTGTTTGAAATAGGTTTTTTACCCAACACACCATCGCCAAAATAAATCTCATAGGTTCCTTGAGAATCTTCTTGGAGGTAGTAAATCTGAGAGGTTTCATTGATACCGACAAGCGTGGTGAATCGGGTATAGATTGCGTATTCACTTGACTCTTCGTTGGCTTTAATACGGACACGCATTGTATTGGTGTCAATATTGTCGTCGCTGATGGTAAACTTCTGATTCTCCAAGGAGTTGTCAACTCTGTAAAGCATACGTTTCAGAGTTCCCTGCGTCACCTCAATATTGGAGAATGTATAGACGCCACCCAGCAGTGGTGCAGATGCCGTTTCCAGAACGACAAATGTGTACGATACTTGGTCCAGAGTTGTGGTAAAACGGGTTCCTCTGTCCAACTGAAGATATGCCGGAGGTGTCACACCTGCGGTTACCGAAAAACTAATTACTGCTTTTGAAGAAGTAAAGGAACGTGGAACATAACCCAAAAGTTTGGCGTGTGAAACTACATTACCGCGAATCTGAGCCGAATCCAAAAAGGTCTCATTCAATGAAAGATGCGCGACCATTGCGTTGTAATGGGTATTGTACGCAAGGATGTCAAGCAGAAGCGATAAACCCGAACCGTCAAAGTCCCAAGAATTGTATTTGCTTTGAGAACGGAAGTGATCTTTGATGGAGTCTTTGATCTTATCAAAGTCCAGTTCGGTTACGTTGAATTGAGCCATGGTGGTAGATTAGCGAAGTCTTTGAAGATAGAGGGTCATATCGACCGAACGATTGGGTACGATGATTCTGAATGATATTGTAATCCCATAACGGTTATTGTCGGAATCATCTACGACATCAACTCCCACCGAATCGACACGTGGTTCATATCGTTCAAGAATGTAGTGAATAGCGTTACGCAGAGAGGCAATGGTAAGACGATCAGCCGGTTCAAATAACATACCGCTGATATTACCACCGAGGTTGGGTTGGAATGGTCTCTCGTTGAAATTGGTAAGAACAAGATTCTTTACGGCATAAACAACGGCATCAATGTCGGTAAGAGGCACAATGTCGCCTCCCGTGACCCCATCCAACGCCAAACTCAGGTCCAAATCGGTATACAGAGATTTCTTGGATACAACAGCCGAAATTGTGTCGGTGACGTTGTAGTCAGAATAATTCTGTGGTCGAATGGTTGCCATGTGGAGTGATGCTATTTATAACAAAATTCCAGATGTTTATCTTACGGATTCGGACGGTCGAGAGTCGGCTTGGACGCAATATAACCAGTAGCTTGATTTCCGGCAGAAGTAATCTCCGTCTGTATCTGTTGTGGTATAGTAAGGACTCCGTTGACCGTCTGGTACAATTCGGTGTCCTCAAGTTTCGGAGCTATATCCTCTATCTTGGGCATCTGGATATTGCACTTAAGGTTATTCAGCTTATTCTGAATCGCGGTTAGAAGGTCTCCATACGCCTTCACCAGTGCCGTATATGTCGCAACGGCATTTAGATACATCTGCATATATTTGGCGCAGTGATCCTTTGCCCATTTAATGAGTTTTTTAAGGTTTGTTGGCGGGATGGCTAATTTAGCAAGGTCGGCAATCTGCTGAAGCATCGCTTCCAACTGCGCCTTAATTACAGCTTCAACCTTCTGAATCAATTCGGCAAGAGCATTGCAATCCGGAATCTGATCAATTTGTTGTGTAACTGTGTTTACCCAATCTGTGTTGACATAACTTGTGGCCATAATTTAATCTCCTTAAGGATAGATGTTCGTAATAATACCTTTTGTAACCGTTACCGTTTTACCATCGACCGTTGTAAAAGAACCGCTTGCACCATTCTTACAAAGGACGTTACCATTTAAATTGATTGAAGCAAACTCCACCTGGAAACCATCGGATACCGGATCCACTAGTGAAACATCGGTGGGTTGGTTCAGTGTTACGTTGTCTTCAACCTGAGTCGGGTGTCCGCTTAAACTCGTCTGAACGGTTTCAAGATACTTTGTTGTATCTAAATGGTCGGTACCAAGAATCTTTGATTGACGATGCCCGTGAATGTATTCCGTTTTATTACCCTCAACTTCAAGATGGTAATTACCCTTCACATACTGGCGAACATTACCTTCTACGGTAACACGGTAACCTCCGGTACCTCCGTTACCTTTTACATAAAGATGTTCCGAACCAACAACAACGGTGTATTTACTTCCCACCACAGTAGTCGTTTCATTACCATTTACATCAATTTCATTATATGTTCCCGATTTGTGATAGTCGAGTGTTCTTTCTTTACCCGGAGTATCATCAACCTCAAAGACGTGTCCCGATTCGCTATGGAATACCTGATTCTTTGGATAATTTGGATTTACAACATTTTCAATTGACCACGTATTCCACGGGCTTGGAACTAAATAACCATGCGAGGGACTGATGGAAGCCAATGCCATTTTGGGTGCCTGTGCCATGGTTACAGCACCGGGCAATGAAGCAGCACGCTTTTTATATGCGTCCGAATAGCGGAAAGCATATCCATCAAAGGCGCCCGTCTTTGCATTAGTTATTTCAAAATTTCTTGCTTCAAGAGGAGTGTCGGGAGAGCCCAATGAGTTTTTGAGAGGATATATTCCATCCGGATCCGAAAACCCCTTGGTGTTATCAACGGCAGAAGAAATAGATGGAATTGTTCCTAAAATAATAGGATCCTGAGCCGATGGACCGTCACGGAAGAAACCAATAACCCATGAACCTTGAAGTATTCCGGTAGCAGATAAACCTATACCCGACATGGACGCCGAGGTGACGGGTGTCATCGGGGTTGCCCAAGGGAGGTCTTCGGTTTTAATTAGATTTTTATCGGAACTGTGATAACCGATACAACGAACTCTCACGCGCCCGAGTTCATAAGGATCCTTAATATCCTCTACGACTCCGGTAAACCAAGAGAAATTGCCTCCAATAAATTGATCGGGTGAATTCATTATGATGTTAAAATATCATTTGAGAAACTATCTGTTTTCACTCTTACAGATGAAAAATAGTCCTCTGCAAAATTATGTATAATCGAGGTCACAACATAATTTCCCGAAAAGAATCGGTCGGCGCCAGGATTGTTTATCTTTGCTCTTTCATCCTTTACATCGGCTTTCGGATCCGAAGAAGCAGCAATTTTTAATAGAACAACCTTACCGCAATTTAATTCAAAATCACCAGATACCGTGAAATCGTGTACAACGGTTTCTAAATTTTCAGTAACAGACTGCGCAATATTGATTCTGGAACTAACCGTACTTTTATGATAATTTGGAATCGACTCAAATTTACGAACAAAACTTGTTTTTTCTGCCACATCGGTTGTTTTATCAAATGCCTTTGTGTTTAAAGAAATATAATTAATGTTTGAATTTTTAAAATCCGAAAGACTTCTGGCTCGACCGGCTTTAATTTCTTCGGCTCTTTCGGAAAATGATCTATCTGGGGTATATGATTTACCTGCATATATGTCTTCGGGTGCAAATCTCTGTGATAATGTAGAGAAATTGCCAATCTTAGCCATATTTGTAAATTCGGAATTGTAATCGAATTCAGTTGTGGCAATTTGTTTTGTTGCAATATCAACATAGATACTTTTTGAAGCATATGCCCCATTTGCTCCGGATAAGAATTTAGACATACGAAGGTCCGATGAAAGGTCCATAATTCTTGAACGTCTTTCATCATAATCTTCTAAACTTCCGGGCTCAAAGCTAAAGAATCTTCCTTCTTTATATTCTCTATATGGTTCTGCATTACTTCTTCTATTAAAATCGGTATGAGAATCAATTTTAATTTTACCGCCAAGGGTCTCATAACAATAGAATGGAGAACCATGAGAATCGTATGCACGACGAAGCGCCCATTGAATTGCATCAATCGGTGAAAGATTAGGAACAATGAATTTGACAATGTCCGTGTTATCCTCCGTCATTTCAATAGCGGAAGAAGAAACATTTAGATCATTAATTAGAACATCCCTTACAAAATTTTTAATATCACCGCTGTATGCCCGAGATATTTTCTTAAATTTGGACATGAATATATGTTTACTCACACCTTTTATGGTATAAACCTGAACACGATTCTCAAATTTACCGTATAACGGATATTCACTTACATAAAATAAATGACTCAGTTTTTGATCGTCTATCTTAATGTTACCCTTGTTGCCCGGAATATATGTTTTTCTTGAGAGGTTTACTGTAATTGTTTCATGTCCCGTCAATCTAAATTCTTCCATGAAATTCACCACATCCTTTACATTTAAGGATAGAATCAGACCCGGGTGATAAATGCTTTCTGTAAGAGTGAAATCGGTAACGATTTTCTGAATATCAATGATTCGACCATTATGATTGGTGAGCATAATACTGTCGATTGAATATGCCGACGGTACTCTAATCTCATTAGTACTGAGCGTTGCTAAGTTTGTAAGATTAGCCATTGATTAGGTCCTGGTAAATCTTAACAAATTTATAAATCGAACCTGGACGAACAACTCTGATATTTGAACGCTGGTCATTCAGTGAAATTTCATATTCGCGGTTCGACACCGGAACCAAAATTGGATTTGTGACCGCAGGATCAACACCTTCCGGGGTCATCTGTTCGTTGATCGACATCGGGGTATAATAGATTGAGCCCTGAGGATTCTGATAGTAGCGAGGAGCCTCGACATAATCAAAAACGGCATTTGACGCTACACTGTCTTCCGTAGTGCTTCCAGTAATGAATTCATTTTCCTGGAAGGTGCCGACAACTTCTTTAATCACCAATTGGCTTAGTTGTGTATCCTTTATTGCAAGACGACCATACGCACCCGATTCCGACCCATAAACCATTTCTCCAATCTGAAAACGACCGGCTAATGAATTACGGTATTCAGTAATAATGTCATCACCGTCGCGGACAATAATCGGAGTTGTTTGAATTGCCGTTCCGGAATACTCGGTTTCCAGATAATCATCAAGTTCTTCCTGCATCATTGGCCAGCCCGACAGACCCGATTTAAGATGGTCATTCACTAAAAAGAATGTCCAATAGTAGTCGGGAGTATTGTACAATAGATTTGAGACAATGTCGGGTCTATCACCATTCCTGATTTGAAAATATTGATACGTTGAAACATCATCAAAGTATTTTTCGTCGGCTTTTACAAAACGGAAAAGATCAACGATACGGGTATCAATACCATTATCGGCAAAATCATACTGAATTTTAGGAAACTGTTGAAAAAATGGCATATATTATTGCTCCGATAGACCCACAATATCCGAAAGTGTGAGTGCCTTTGTTTCTTGGAACTGAACGGAAACATCTGTTTCAACCGGGCTTCCATCTTCATGAAACATATTTGTAGTTCCATTATATGTCGCCGTCATTCCCGTAAGATAACATTCATAAATCTTAGGAATCTTACGGTTTTCTCTTCCCGTCATACCATCATAAAATTTCATTGTCCAAATTGGCGGGTATGTAAGAATAACATCGGTACCTTTAGGATACATGTTTTCACGGAAGGTTTTAATGATTTTTGTAATCATATCAGCCTCGCTCTTACTCTTTGGCATCATTTTAAAATTGAATCCAAAACTACGGATACCCGTATTCTGAAATGATGTATTTGTATTCGGCGCAATGACCTGTTTCTTACTAAAATCAATTGTATTGGCAATACCATCCTGGCGAAATTGTCTTGCCGCAATTGAGGCTGCTGCTGCCGTATTTAATTTCTTGGCTTTGTTCACTAAACTACCAGCAAGCCCACCGATACCAGCACCAATCACACCTTTAATGCCCTTGGCATTATCCATTGCATTAATTGTTTCCTGACCAATAGTACCTAAAATACCAAGATCCAAAGAGGAATATGACATTGAATCTGAAAATGTAAGACCCGGAGGAATGGGCAGATAGATTTCTCTGGCTCCGGGCTTACCAAGACGTACACTGAAAGACATATACATCCAATTGTTTTTAGGATGTGTCAATTCGCTCGGAAAAAACATACGGGAAGCGTAACCGCCCCACGGATCCGGAACATTATTTGGCCAACCATTGGTATCTGAATTCTTACCACCTGAATAACCCGCTAATGCCCCAGTCTGTGCCAAATCTGGATTTGGCGAGGTGATTGCACTATAATTCAACGGAGTCATTCCCGAATTAAACGACGGTATTTTATCTCCCGGAAGAGGAACGTCATTGGGTTTAAACCCAGGCGCAACAGAATTACCAAAATTTCCTAAGTCCAGTGGCATTATAGTTGCTCCTTAAAAGATTGTATTGTCTTAGTCGACATAAATAACTATTTATATGACATACAAGGGTACCTTTACGCCTAAGAATCCGTCCAAATACCGCGGCAATGTTTCAAACATTGTCTACCGTTCTCTCTGGGAACGACAGCTTTTTAGATGGTTGGATGAACAGTCCTTCGTGGCATCTTGGTGCTCGGAAGAGGTTGTCATACCCTACCGCTGTAAGACGGACGGCAGAGTCCACCGTTATTTTGTTGATGTAAAGTTTGAATTTGTTGATGGGCGTGTAATGTTGATCGAGGTGAAGCCCAAAAAAGAAGTAAACCCGCCCAAGAATCCAGGTAAGAAGACCAAGAGATACATTACAGAGGTGATGACCTATGCCAAAAACATCTCAAAGTGGGAAGCGGCAGCCGAATACGCCAGTGATCGTGGGTGGATCTTTGAGATTTGGACCGAAGAAACTCTTAAAGGGCTTGGAATTAAACTTATTCTAAAGGCTTAAATTTCCATCCTTTAAAAGTTTTACCAAATTTCCACCCCTCTGGCATTATAAAATCGGTATTAAATTTAATAAATCTGTTATTTGTACCATTGGTTATCCATTTTCTATTTTTGTTTTGAATACAATTGGTTTTAGACCTTGTTATACTTCTTGCAATTCGATGTTTTACGTGATTAAGTTTATCTTTTATTGCTACTGAAACTCTTTGTTTATAACTAGGATCCGACCATCTTATCCTATTAGCTTCAGCATGCCTTTCGCGTGTTTGAGGATTATCATGAGCCTTCTTCATAGCAATTTTCATCTCATCGGGCATTTTCCACCCCTTAGTCGGCCCGGGTTCATTTCCATGTTTAAATAGCTCATTTAGAACAATGTCTCTCCATTCGATGTGTTCGAACATAGATGCTGATGGCGGAGGATTTTCTATTAAATCTATACGCCACTGTTCTGTGTTTTCTGGATAAATATACATAAGCTGCGATTGGGTTTAATTTTCTCGTAGAGACCGTGGGTACGTCAATACCGTGACGGTCATTATTCTATTTATAACTAATACACTCTAAAAACACATATAAATAGAACTAATGGCAGTCTCACTCTTCACCACCTTTGAAAAAGAATTCAATTCCACGGGATTTGAAAAGCGTTCGGCTGAAGCAAAGAATTGGTTCATTGAAAGAGTCAGAGAACTAAACGGAAAGATTAACCGTAGAGCCCTTCTAAAGGATGATAAGCTGCAACAACGTTCCAAAGCAATTTGGGGCAATATGTACATGTTTGCGTATGATCCCAAGTTCAAGGAGGAACTGCCATACTACGACAGATTTCCTTTGGTTCTGGTAATCGGTCCGGCTCCAGGCGGTTTCCTTGGGCTCAATCTCCATTACCTGCATCCAAAGATTCGTGCCAAGTTCCTCGATAAACTACTTGGAACCATTACCGACGATAAACTCACGGAAAACACTCGACTCAAGATTCGTTATAGTCTGCTTGCAAGTGCCAAGAGACTCCGCGAATTCTCCCCCTGTCTCAAGCACTACCTCACGGGTCATATGAAAACCCGCCCATCACAGGTATTTGCTCCCGACTGGGAAACAGCAATCTTCCTACCAACCGAACACTTTAAGGGTGCCACAAAGACACAAATCTGGCTGGATTCCCGCAAACAGTACTCCGCGCGATAATTCACATGGCCAATTTAATTGACAACGTATTAGGCAACAGTATTGAGAATTTAAAGAGCTCAATTGTAAAACACGGCGGCGTTGCTCAGGAGAATCGTTTTGCGGTGTATATGACTCCCCCAGAACAAACTCTATTCAACCTGGATTTAAATTCTATCATTACAGGCGCACTTTCGGGTACCTTTAATGTACGGTCTTTAATTAATGATCCTCGCGATATTGCCATTCTCTGTGAATCTTGCACGCTTCCAGGAAGACAAATTCTTACCGCCGACTATCAATCCATAAAACAATCTGTTAAAATCCCGTACGGTTTCATTAACGAGGATGTCACTTTTACATTTTTACTGACCAACGACTATTATATCAAGAAGATTTTTGATCGTTGGTCGGATCAGATCATCGGTTATAATAACTACCGTGCAAATTATCTTGTAAATTATGTCACCGATGTAACAATCGTACAACTGAACAAAAAGAATCTTCCAATCTATAAGGTCGTACTTCATAATGCGTATCCGGTAACCTTTAATCCGATCACCTTGGACAATAATGCCGAGAATACAGCTCAAAAATTCAGTGTAACCTTAACATATGAAAACTTCTTCGTGGATAAGGTTCCGACCGTAAGAGAAAAGGTTGATTTAGGAATACCTTTGGTCGACCCTACACCGATTAGAGAAATTGTCGATTTGCCTACCACTATTTCACCGAACATTTCGGGTCTTGCTTGATTTATAACTAAACTATAATTATATGCCACTGCCAATCATTGAAACTCCAAAGTATGAAACCAAACTTCCTTCCACCGGAAAGAAGATTCAGTACCGTCCGTACCTAGTAAAAGAAGAAAAGATGCTGATGATTGCCCTTGAATCGGGCGACCAGAAGCAGATCATCCAAGCCGTAAAAGATACCATTAGCTCTTGTACGCTTGGTAAACTTGATGCGAATATATTACCCATCTTTGATATGGAGTATATGTTCCTACGGATCCGTTCAAAGTCTGTTGGTGAAATCTCAAAGCTGAACCTTAAATGCGTGAAGTGCGAGAACACCACCAAGGTCGAGGTCAATCTTGATGAGATTGTAATTGACACGAAGAATCTGCCAAGCAACAAAATCGAACTTACCGAAACAATCGGCGTTGTTTTAAATTGGCCACGCGTCGACCTTATTGCCGAACTTTCCAGTGAAGAAACAGGTGATACCCAAAGCAGTTCAAAACTTGCCTTTGATGTGATCCTGGGATGTATTGACTCCATCTATGATGAGAAACAGTCATACCCAGCTTCCGAACAGACCAAGGAAGAGCTCAATCAGTTTATTGAATCTCTGAACCAGGAACAGTTCCTTAAGATTCAGAAGTTCATCGAGGCAATGCCAAAGCTCCAACACAATGTTGAATTTGATTGTGCTCATTGCAAAGAAAAGAATTCACTCCTTCTTAAGGGAATCCAGAATTTTTTCTCATCTCCCTCTCTCACGACAGTCTCGTAAATCATTACCAGACCAATTTTGCCCTAATGCAACATCATAAGTACAGCCTCACGGAATTGGACAATATGATGCCTTGGGAGAGGGAAATCTACGTGGCTCTTCTTGTCGATCATATTAAAGAAGAAAACGAAAGAGCCAAGAAAAAACTTAACCGATAAACCACATGGCCGACGCACGCGATAAACAAGAACTATTCAAAGAAATGATTCTGGAACTAAAGGTCTCCAACGAGACCCTTGGTAAGATCGAACAGAACACTCTGAATACAGCTGATCTATCGCTTGAAAATGCGGTTAATATGGAATCATTGGCCACTGAAATAAAGTCTCTGTTCGAGGATCTAAAGAAAAACTATAAACCAGCTGCACGAGATGTCAAACAGAAGGGTGGTTCTTTAAGCGCCAAGGACAGTTCAAATCTTTTTATTATATCCAAGGAGACGGCTTCAACTGCTTTCCATACCTTTAATATGATTGGTATCCTGGAAGGT